>Ga0181552_10003426_pt1 | contig 11335 bp, 9 predicted proteins | sample 011ome_18_FD_130583 | JGI IMG/M metagenome (GOLD analysis project Ga0181552, IMG submission 130583) | Coastal salt marsh microbial communities from the Groves Creek Marsh, Skidaway Island, Georgia - 011501BT metaG (megahit assembly) | ecosystem: Environmental > Aquatic > Marine > Intertidal zone...
GCTGTTTCAAGGCGCAGGTCTAATTCTCCAAGAACAACACCTTCAAAATGCGCGATGACATCAGTTGGCCGCAATCTGCGTGAACCAGGAGAGAGGAGCTCAATCATTCCTGCCGCAAAATAAAATGCATCAATATCCTTTTGAAAGGCCCTTTCTATTTTGGGTCGCAGAATTTTCACTGCGACCGTTTTACCATTCGAGGCCATTTTTGCTTTGTGAACTTGAGCAATAGAAGCGGCCGCAACGGGTTCGCTAAATTCAGAAAAAACCTCATCCGGATTGATTCCGGTTTCATCAAGAAAAGTCTTTTTCGCAATACTAACAGGGAACGGCGGCAGTCGATCCTGAAGCACGCGCAATTGTTGGGCAATCTCGTCCCCCACGACATCTGGTCGTGTCGATAATATCTGACCAAATTTGATATAGGCCGGTCCCAACGCCGTCAGCGCCCGCGGTATCGGTGGCATCTTCGCGTCACCTTTTAGGCCGAGCCAGAAAAATGGCGCACCCAAAATTCGCGCAACAATACGTAGCGCTCGTGGGGCTTCCAATGCGTCAAGCGCTGCCACCATCGCGCCGGTGCGCTCAAATGTGGCCCCAGTGCGTATCAAACGCCAGATATTATGCGGCCCACGCACTAGATTTTCCAGCCTGAATGTAGACAGGCAACACCCATGGTCAAATTGCGATATTTTGCATTTTCAAATCCGGCTGCGCGGACCATGTCCAAAAATGTATCCTGATCAGGAAAATTACGGATTGATTCCACAAGGTATTGATAGCTGTCACGATCGTTGGCAATCAATTTACCCATAGTCGGGATCACGTTAAAAGAATATCGGTCATAAACCCATTGGAGAAGGTCATTAGGGATTTGTGAAAACTCAAGCACCATCAATCGACCACCTGGTTTTAGAACGCGAAATGCCTCATTTAGCGCGTCCTGAGGCCGCGTTACGTTTCGGATTCCAAAGCTGATGGTGTAAACATCAAAACTATTATCTGTAAACGGCAGAGCCATCGCATCTCCGACCACCCAATCCAGAGAATCCCCAAGTTGCGCCGCCTCTGCCCTTAGTTTGCCCTCTTCCAACATTTCGCTGGTCAAATCCAGAACGGTCGCATGCGCCATCCCTGCACGCTTTAAAAAGCGAAATGAAATATCTCCCGTCCCACCAGCCACGTCGAGCAGACATTGACCACGCCGTGGTGCAAGCCAATCCATCATGGCGTCTTTCCATATCCGATGAATGCCACCAGACATAACGTCATTCATCACATCATATTTTGATGCAACACTGCCGAATACGCCTTTAACGCGGCCTGCTTTTTCCGATTCCGGAACGGTCTGGAACCCGAAATGTGTTGTGTTTCCTAAATCATCAGCCATATGCAAGATCCCGTTACAATGCAGATGCTTATACGGACAAGCCTAAGAAATTCAATGCGGCAGATAAGCAATCTTTCAATCAAACTCCATATCTTGGGTTCCACCCAACGAGGTGATAGAAAATAACGGCGTGACTATCATCAGCGGACGCGCAGACACAAACGGGGGACATTTTATGCCAGAACTTCCAGAAGTCGAAACAGTCCTCCGTGGACTCGCGCCGGTGATTGAGGGTCAAAAAATCACCAAAGCAACCGTGAACCGTCCTGATTTGCGCTGGCCATTCCCTGAAAATATGGCGCAACGTCTGACAGGGCAGTCGATTTTGCAGTTGCGACGTCGGTCCAAATATATCTTGGCGGATCTATCGTCCCAAGAAACCCTGCTAATCCACTTGGGGATGTCTGGTCGAATTTTGATTTCTGGGGATCCACTTGGTCGTTATGCGCATGCGCACAGCACTCCGGAAAAACACGATCATGTCATTTTGGACTTTTCAAATGGGGCACGGGTCACATTTAACGATCCACGTCGCTTTGGAGCAATGGACCTTTTTGATACCACTACTGCGGCAAGTAACAAACTGTTGGCACATCTTGGGCCAGAACCTCTTGGCAATCTTTTTGACGCCAAAACATTTGCGCGGGCCGCAAAACAACGCAGATCTCCTATCAAATCAGTTCTGTTAGATCAGAGAATCATTGCAGGTTTGGGGAATATCTATGTGTGCGAAACTCTGTTTCGTGCCGGAATATCACCACTAAAGACTGCCAATAAAATTTCTTTGCCCAGACTTGAAACCCTCGTACCCCATATAAAAGATGTTTTAAACGCAGCCATAACGGCGGGCGGATCAACCTTGCGGGATTTCAAACATACCGACGGAGAACTTGGCTATTTTCAACATAGTTTTGATGTTTATGGGCGCGAAGGTGAACCCTGCCACCGGCCTAACTGTCGGGGACAGATCAAACGAATGGTCCAGTCAGGGCGGTCGAGTTTTTACTGTGGCCTGTGCCAAAATTAGTTTTGAACAAATTCTGGACATGAATTTTCATTACATGGTAAGTGCCAAACCAGTCCGAAACAAGCGAAAGACCGTTTCATGGCTTACGAGACAATCATTGTCGACGTCCAAGACCACATATCTGTTATCACACTAAATCGTCCCGATGCGCTCAATGCGCTCAACGATCAGCTCTTGGCAGAGTTGGGCGACGCATTGCTCGACGCACAACGAAATGACAAAGTGCGCTGCATCGTTCTGACGGGGTCTGAGAAAGCCTTTGCAGCTGGTGCAGATATCAAAATGATGAGCAGCAAAAGCTTTGTTGATGCCTTTGGCGAAGACCTGTTCACAGAGGCAACGGATAAAATCACATCCATTCGCAAACCGATTATCGCGGCTGTCTCTGGCTATGCCCTTGGGGGCGGATGCGAGTTGGCGATGATGTGTGATTTCATTATCTGTTCTGATACTGCAAAATTTGGGCAGCCGGAAATCAATCTCGGAGTATCGCCCGGGCTAGGAGGCACGCAGCGGCTCACGCGATTTATCGGCAAATCCAAAGCGATGGACATGAATTTGACTGGCCGGTTCATGGAAGCAGAAGAAGCAGAAAGGTGTGGTTTGGTCAGCCGTGTTGTTCCAGCCAAAAATCTGATGAACGAAGCGCTTGGCGCGGCAACCAAAATTGCTGAAAAATCCATGATCACTGTTATGGCCGTCAAAGAAATGGTAAACCGCTCCTATGAAACAACGCTCCGAGAAGGGCTGCTTTTTGAACGCCGTGTGTTCCATTCCCTGTTTGCGACAGAAGATCAGAAAGAGGGAATGGCAGCTTTTATGGAAAAACGGGAAGCCCAATTCAGAGACAAATAACGAATATCTCATTTTCGTTTGCAGTTGATGGTTGACAGCAGAGCGAGTCGGGCATAAAGAGCGGGCTTCATAGGGAATAACCGGACGAATAGGACACGTAGACCATGGCAAATTCGCCTCAGTCAAAAAAACGCGCACGCCAAAATGATCGCAATCGGCTTGTGAACAAAAACCGCCGGTCACGGATCAGGACCTTTATCCGTAAGGTAGAAGAAGCCATCGCGGGCGGAGATAAAGAATCAGCACTCGTGGCTCTCAGATCCGCACAACCCGAACTGATGCGCGGTGTTTCTAAGGGAATCTTTCACAAAAATACGGCAGCGCGAAAAATGTCGCGTTTGGCGGCACGCGTGAACGCGATCGGCTAAGTAGCGCAAAATGTTTGAATTTTTAGGGCGCTGTTAGCGCCCTTATTTAATTGTAATTTCCCACAATGAGATTCTTTTTGATAAAAGTTGTTGTCAAGAAGTAAGTTCTGTTGCTCGTCCTTTAAAAGACTTGCTAAAATAAACAGGCGAGTCACATCGTATCTTGGGGGGAACGTCATCTGGGGGTGCTTTAGGCAATTGGGCAACAGCATATTTTGATATGCTGGGATGGTGTTCTTTTTAGGATTTTAGTCGGGTAACAATTTTGACGCAAACTGGACAAGATTTCGTCCAGACGTGATTGTTATGACTATAATTGTAATATTGCGGTACGTGGAATGAGGCCAATGGTCCGCGTAAGGGGCAGCTGCTGGGAATTGGGAAACATGATAAAGAAAAACTGGAGTATTCTTCAGAACGAATTGAGGGAAACTGTAGGAGAGAATAATTTTTCAAATTGGATCGCCCCATTACAATTTTCAAAAGTAGAGGATGGTGTCGCCATATTTGAAGTGCCCAATACATTTTTGGGAAATTACGTATCCCAGAATTTTGGGGATTTGTTGCTTTATCACGTGAGTAGACTTGATAATGAGGTCCAAAGAATCTCTTTCAAGGCTCATTCAAAATCAAAAGTGGGTGCAAAGCCTGCAGGTGTTAAAGACAAACTGACTGGATCTGCCCCGAAAGCAAATGCGCAGGGTTCAAATATAAGTGATCTTCCAGGCGCGCCTTTGGATGACAGGTTTACGTTTGAAAATTTTGTCGTTGGAAAGCCCAATGAGTTGGCCCATGCTGCAGCAAAACGTGTAGCCGAGGCGGGACCGGTTACTTTCAACCCTTTGTTTCTATATGGTGGCGTTGGCCTTGGGAAAACCCATTTGATGCACGCTATTGCGTGGGAACTCCAGAAAAACCACAAAAATCTGAGCGTCATTTATCTTTCAGCAGAGCAATTTATGTACAGGTTTGTGCAAGCATTGCGTGATCGCAAGATGATGGATTTCAAACAACTGTTTCGTTCTTTTGACGTTTTGATGGTAGATGATGTTCAATTTATCGCCGGAAAAGATAGCACTCAGGAAGAATTCTTTCATACTTTCAACGCCCTTGTTGACCAGAATAAACAGATTATCATCTCTGCTGATCAGGCTCCGGGTGAAATCAAAGATTTGGAAGATCGCATCAAAAGCCGCCTACAATGCGGTTTGGTCGTTGATCTTCATCCGACGACTTATGAGCTGCGACTGGGCATTCTTCAGTCAAAGGTGGACCAGCAACGCATACATTATCCCGATACTGCAATTGAGCAAAATGTACTTGAATTTCTTGCACTGCGGATCGCGACAAACGTGCGCGTTCTGGAAGGCGCCCTAACCCGTTTGTTCGCATTCGCCTCTTTGGTTTCCCGCCCAATTACCTTGGAATTGGCTCAGGATTGTCTGTCAGACATATTGCGTAGTTCAGAACGCAAAGTGACCGTCGAAGAAATTCAGCGAAAAGTTGCGGAGCATTATCATATCCGCCTTTCTGACATGATCGGCCCAAGACGCGTGCGCACATATGCAAGACCGCGCCAGATTGCAATGTACTTGTCTAAAGTTCTTACCAATCGCAGCTTACCAGAAATTGGACGCCGCTTTGGTGGGCGAGATCACACAACAGTCATGCATGGTGTGAAAAGAATAGAAGATCTGCAGATCATTGACGGGCAAGTTGCCGAGGATGTCGACATGCTCCGGCGCGCGCTCGAAGCCTAAATCTTAGCACTTCGTCTTTCGCTTCACTTCTTTGGTTACTCTTGCCCTTGACGCGGTTTACTTTAGCATAGAAAAAGAGGATCAAATCCGAACATGCTCTGAAACTTTACTGATACGGAGCGTTTGGCGAATTTAGGAGCGTTGGTTATGAAACTGAGTATAGAACGCAGTGTATTGCTTAAGGCTGTCTCTCAGGCGCAGTCGGTGGTTGAGCGGCGTAATACAATTCCTATTCTCGCCAATGTACTGATCGAAGCAGAAGGTGAACACGTTCAATTTCGCGCAACCGACCTTGATATCGAGGTTCTAGACAAAGCGTTGGCCCACGTGGAACGTGCTGGAGCAACCACCGTATCGGCTGTGACATTGCATGACATTGTCCGCAAACTGCCGGACGGCGCGCTTGTGACGCTAAGTGATGATGCTGCAAAAGGACGCCTGACAGTTGAAGCGGGGCGATCTGTTTTTTCTTTGGCAACATTGCCGAAGGAAGATTTCCCCATTATGGCCACCTCAGAATATGCAGCGAATTTTTCGGCTCCTGCCCCATTGCTTCGGCGGTTATTTGACAAATCGAAATTCGCCATCTCAACAGAAGAAACGCGGTATTATTTGAACGGGGTTTACTTGCATGTTGCAGATGCAGATGGCGGTCAAGTGATCCGTTGCGTGGCCACCGATGGTCACAGACTTGCCCGTGTTGATGCGGATCTTCCTGAAGGGGCCGCAGACCTTCCCGGTGTGATTGTACCTCGTAAAACCGTTGGGGAATTACGCAAACTTTTGGATGAAGACGATATGCAAATTGCGGTCTCTGTCTCCGAAACGAAAATTCGTTTTGCCACGCCGGAAATTACGTTGACCTCAAAGGTCATCGACGGCACTTTCCCCGATTATGCGCGCGTCATTCCTCAGGGTAACACACGCAAATTGGAAGTGGACGCAAGCGAATTTGCCAAAGCCGTGGATCGCGTGTCTACCGTGTCTTCCGAACGCTCGCGTGCTGTGAAACTGTCCCTTGACGAGGATCGGCTCATCCTTTCCGTAAACTCTCCGGACAGTGGTACCGCAGAGGAAGAACTTGCTGTTGCATACGGGGATGAAAAACTGGAAATCGGGTTCAATGCGAAATATCTTTTGGAAATCGCAAGCCAAGTTGACCGTGAAAATGCCGTGTTCTTGTTCAACTCTTCAGGTGATCCAACACTGATGCGCGAAGGCAATGATGCAAGCGCAATTTATGTTGTCATGCCCATGCGGGTTTGATCAGAGGTCAGTCGCTGGGCTGGACCCTGTAAATACTTCCCGACTGAGTGGCGGAGGATTGGAGTTATGACATATCTCACCTCCCTTACCATTTCCCACTTTCGTTCGCACAAGCAGGCAAAATTTAGTCTTGATCAACGGCCTGTAGCCATTTCAGGACCAAACGGATCCGGAAAAACAAACATTCTTGAGGCCGTGTCCTTGTTTTCGCCAGGCCGCGGCCTTCGAGGTGCAAGTGCAGAGGCGATGATGCGCAAACCCGATGGTCTGGGTTGGAAAATAACCGGCCATGTCGCATCGGGGGATCGCGTGATGGAAATGGTCTTTACCTCGCTAAACGGTGCCGCGCGGGAGGTAACAATTGACGGCAAGAGTGCAACTCAACTTGCGCTTGCCCAACATTCGCGCGTCCTCTGGCTGGTCCCCTCTATGGATCGTTTATGGATCGAAGGGGCTGAGGGACGTAGACGTTTTCTTGACCGCATTACGCTTAGCTTTTTTCCAAAACATGCCGAAAATACTCTGCGATATGAAAAATCGATGCGGGAACGCAACAGATTGCTCAAAGATCAGGTGCGCGATCCTCATTGGTACAAAGCGCTTGAGCGGCAAATGGCAGAGGCAGGAGCCGCGATAAATACGGCGCGTGAGCAAGCATTGGAATCCATTCTCGCATCACAACAGGGTTCAACAACAGAGTTCCCCCTTGCGGGGCTAGAATTGCAACAAACCGAAGGTTTCCTGCCCGAAACAGCAGAAGATCTTTATGACGCCTTCGAAGAAAGCCGCTTTCGGGATCTTGCCGCCGGACGTACGATGGTAGGTCCCCACAAAACTGATGTCTACGGTATCTATGATGCTAAGGGCATTCCAGCGTCACAATGTTCAACAGGTGAACAAAAAGCACTTTTGATCTCAATCGTTCTTGCCAATGCACGCGCGCTCGCATTTGATCATGCCAAAGCACCTTTGCTGCTGTTAGATGAGGTTTCGGCCCATCTTGACAAGGATCGCCGCGCCGCACTTTATGAGGAAATATGCGCACTTGGCCTGCAGGCATGGATGACCGGTACCGAAAGGGATCTTTTCGAAGAATTTGGTGAAAGAGCTCAATATATTCGCGTCGATGAGGTTGATGGTATTTCTAAAAGCGCTTTGACAGATTAGGAAATAGGTGCTTTTTAATTCCTACTTTTAGAAAGATCTTTGCAATGAATGCCGCGCTTATAGATTTGATATTTTACGCCTTTGGAATATTCATTTTGTTTTTAACGCCGGGACCTGTATGGATCGCGATTCTCGCACGCAGCATGACAAATGGTGTTCGTGGCGCTTGGCCTCTGGCCTTAGGTGTGGCGATGGGGGATATTATTTGGCCACTGACCGCAATTTTGGGATTGAATTGGATTCTCGGAGAATCTGGAGAGTATCTTTATTATTTAAAATGGATCGCTGCACTGATTTTTCTGATCATGGGAATAGCCTTGTTGCGTCAAGGCGAAACATCTCTAAGCGAAAACAAAGCTCTCTCCAGACCAGGAAAATTGCATGGGTTTTTGGCGGGCGTAGCAGTAATTTTAGGTAACCCCAAAGCCATCCTGTTTTATATGGGCATTTTGCCCGGCTTTTTTGATCTCAGCGATTTGACCAAGTTAGATATTGGCATAATTTTGATAATTTCCGCAATCATCCCAATGAGCGGAAATATAACGCTTGCCTTACTGGTTGAAAGGGTGCGCGGGCTTCTCCAATCAAAAACATCTGTACGCCGGATAAATATAATTTCTGGACTTTTACTGATTGGTGTCGGCACCCTTATCCCGTTCACTTAAAACAATAAATTTTATGTCAGAGACGTGACATTGACGTGGAAAAAGACTATACTCTGCCAAAATAAAAAAGGAGGGCATAGATGCCCACGGACGAGCAGACCAGCAATAACTATGGCGCAGATTCTATTAAGGTTCTCAAAGGCTTAGAAGCTGTTCGCAAAAGGCCCGGAATGTACATCGGTGACACCGATGACGGGAGCGGTTTGCATCATATGGTGTATGAGGTCGTCGATAATGGGATCGATGAAGCCTTGGCGGGTCACGCCGATCATGTCTATGTAAAAATTCATTCAGACAACAGCGTGTCAGTTGCCGATAATGGACGCGGAATACCCGTAGATATTCATGAAGAAGAAGGCGTTTCTGCAGCAGAAGTTATCATGACTCAGCTGCATGCAGGCGGCAAGTTTGACAGCAATTCTTACAAGGTCTCTGGCGGTCTTCATGGGGTTGGCGTGTCTGTTGTGAACGCCCTCTCCGTGTGGCTTGAACTTAGAGTTTGGCGCAACGGAAAAGAACATTTTGCCCGCTTTGAACATGGTGAAACGACCGAACATCTTCGCGTGACGGGGGATGCGAATGGACGCAAGGGTACGGAAGTACGCTTTCTTGCATCCACGGATACCTTTTCAAATTTGGAATATTCCTTTGACACATTGGAAAAGCGTCTGCGTGAATTGGCCTTTCTCAATTCTGGCGTAAAAATCATTCTAGAAGATGAGCGTCCGGCGGAACCCCTGAAAAGCGAATTGATCTACGAGGGCGGCGTTAAAGAATTCGTCAAATACCTTGACCGGTCAAAATCCTCAATCATGCCCGAACCCATTTATATGGTGGGAGAGCGTGACGACATCGGTGTAGAAGTGGCAATGTGGTGGAACGACAGTTATCACGAAAATGTCCTTCCGTTTACGAACAATATTCCCCAGCGCGATGGCGGCACCCATATGGCAGGGTTTCGCGGAGCGTTGACGCGGACGATTAATAACTACGCCCAATCCAGCGGCATTGCGAAAAAGGAAAAGGTTAATTTTACCGGCGATGATGCGCGCGAAGGCTTAACCTGCGTTCTTTCCGTAAAAGTCCCTGATCCAAAATTTTCAAGCCAAACAAAAGACAAACTTGTCAGTTCTGAAGTCCGCCCAGCAGTCGAAGGTCTGGTGAACGAAAAACTGGCAGAATGGTTCGAAGAGAACCCTGCCGAAGCCAAAGTGATTGTCGGAAAAATCATCGAAGCTGCGCTGGCGCGCGAGGCTGCGCGAAAAGCACGCGAATTGACCCGCCGCAAGACAGCGCTCGATGTGAATTATCTGGCTGGAAAGCTGAAAGATTGTTCTGAAAAAGATCCCGCCAAGGCAGAAGTATTTTTGGTAGAAGGTGATAGCGCAGGCGGATCCGCTCAAACGGGACGTGATCGAAAAACTCAAGCTGTGCTCCCCTTGCGGGGAAAAATCCTGAATGTGGAACGCGCACGATTTGACCGGATGCTCGGCAGCCAAGAAATCGGTAACCTCGTTATGGCGCTTGGGACCGGTATAGGTCGGGACGAATTTGATATTTCAAAATTGCGCTACCATAAGATTGTGATCATGACCGACGCCGATGTAGACGGCGCGCATATCCGAACGCTTCTGCTTACGTTCTTTTATCGCCAGATGCCTCAGCTGATTGAAGGGGGCTATTTGTATATCGCTCAGCCCCCGCTTTACAAAGTCTCTCGGGGAAAATCAGAGGTGTACCTCAAAGACCAAAGCGCTTTGGAAGAATACCTTGTGGAACAAGGTGTAGAGGGTGCAGTGCTCAAGCTTGGATCAGGGGCCGAAATAGCGGGGCTTGATCTTGCTCGGGTTGTGTCCGAGGCTCGGCAATTGAAGAAAGTTCTGGATGCATTTCCAACCTATTATCCACGCCATATTCTGGAACAGGCTGCGATCGCAGGTGCCTTTGTCCCGGGCGTGGTGGATGCCGATTTGCAGGGTACAGCCGACAAAGTTGCAGCACGCCTTGATATGATCGCCTTGGAGTATGAACGGGGATGGCAAGGTCGTATTACGCAAGATCACGGCATCCGGCTCACGCGGATTTTGCGTGGTGTTGAAGAAGTCAGGACGCTCGACGGTCCAATGCTGCGCTCTGGGGAGGCCCGAAAAACTGGCAGCTTCACTCAAAGCCTACAGGAAGTTTACGGAACTCCAGCATCACTGGTACGTAAAGACCGAGAGCAAATCATCTTTGGACCACTTGACCTGTTGAACGCAATCTTCAAAGAGGGCGAAAAGGGCCTTACTTTGCAGCGCTACAAAGGTTTGGGCGAAATGAACCCCGAACAGCTTTGGGAAACAACACTGGATCCAGATGCCAGAACATTCCTTCAGGTCAAAATAGAAGACGCCGCAGAGGCAGATGACCTGTTTACAAAGCTAATGGGCGATGTCGTGGAACCACGGCGCGAATTTATACAGAAAAATGCACTAAGTGTCGCGAATTTGGATTTTTGACAATGAAAATTTAGTTTAACCACGGGCCTTGATTCTGCCAAATAGGCTTTTTCAAAGCTCTATTTCGCGCTTCTCACGAAATTTAAAGCGTAGTGAAATTGTCTGAAATGTGTTTAACATGTTCAACGGATAACTGCGGTGGCTGTACCCTGCCTCCGTAATCATTATTTCCATGTAAGACATTGTATATCAAGGCGGGAAATGGAACTTGGACAAGGGGACGGCCTAGTAAAATTGCCAAATGCTCAAACCAGCCGTGGGACTGTTTAGCCAGTGCGTGAAAGAGCTTAAATTCTAATCCACCCTCTCTGGTGTCAAAATAACATGACATGCACGAAC
>Ga0181552_10003428_pt1 | contig 11328 bp, 8 predicted proteins | sample 011ome_18_FD_130583 | JGI IMG/M metagenome (GOLD analysis project Ga0181552, IMG submission 130583) | Coastal salt marsh microbial communities from the Groves Creek Marsh, Skidaway Island, Georgia - 011501BT metaG (megahit assembly) | ecosystem: Environmental > Aquatic > Marine > Intertidal zone...
CAGGCATACCGACACTAACCTTAATAAAGGGACGAGTTGATAGCTCTATACCTAATTGAGGAGCAAGCTTAAAAGCTAGATTAATGCCACTTTTACAAGCCGAAACAATGTCTGGTGATGCAGAAACATCCAGGCCTAATGCACCACCCAAGGTATAAATTGTTGAAAGCCTTCTAACTTCTTCTGCATCCTCATTACCAGCACCACAAACTAATTTAAAGTATTGGCCTTTGGCGAATAAGGTTCTTAGTTCATCAACTCTATTCATAATTATTTATTATTTGTTATTTGTAAAAGTTAAAATTATAATCCATAAAATTTTTGACGCACATCTTAATAAGGTGGCTAAAGTCAGGATAGTATGCATATTGTTTTAAATCAGTATTTGATATTTCCTTAAAAATTCCATCGAAAAAACTGCTGGATGAATGACTGCCAAAAGAGAGGCTATCAATGTCTAATTGGCATAGTTTGACCATTGCTGCAGTCTTATAGTTTACCTCATCAGTTAAATGAATTTTAAGATTTTTAAATTTTTTTCTTTCTCTTATTTTGAGATCTTGAATAATAATATCGCAGGTAGCAAGTGCTTGAACCGAATTAAAATAATCTTTGCTGTTAGAATCAAAATTATCTTCATTTCCATTAATACATATATTTAATGAGTCTTTGGGAACTAATTCCTGCAGTTTGCTTATAAGGATTTTTAATTGGGAATTAGAGTGAAATTTTCTATTAAGGTTAATGGTATAAAAATTTTTAATTGCTTGTTGATTAATCATTGCAGTAAACGCATTGAGAGCTAATTCATCATCGGCCTTATCAATATGCAATTCAAATAAATTAATATCTCTAGAAACGAAGTCCTCAAAAATAGTAGGATTTGTGTGAAAATCAGAACAATAGATGCTCAACTGCATTTCGGGTGCATCAAGATTTTCATTAAAATGAGATTCATGAAGAGATTTTGCTTTTTTAATCGAAGATTGAACGATATTAATTGCATTAGAATGAGATGAGATATCAATCACATCTACTGGCAACAAACAAAAAGCAATCAAGACTAACTCGGCTATTTCATCCTCATGGGCTATATGATTGGGAAATATTATTCTATTTTTAAAGCAAATCTTTCTATTTTCTGACATCAGTTAAAGTTAAGTACGAATTATTTTTACTACCGATGATCATTATATGCTTTTTGCTATGACTAAAAAATATTTTTAGTCTTAATTTTAGTAGTATATTTTTTGAGTTTTTGATGTATGTAATGAAGGTCGGGTATCTCAAAATGGAATGTATCTATAGTCGGTATGCTAGATAAAAAAGTTATCTCTTGATTTAGGGTTTCAGATAAATAATTCTTGACATTGCAAGAATCTGGAAAAGAAAACCCAAAAAAATTTTCAATAAAGCCAGCAATAGGCACATTAAAATTTTCACATAAATAAAAAGTTTTTATAGATTGATTTAAACTTATTTTACTGGAAGAAGTAACAATGATTGCAGAGTCTATCCAGTTAGATTGAAATAAGGATATATATGAATCCCCTGTTCCAGGTGGCATATCAATGAGCAATATATCTGTATCTCCCCATTGAGATTTCTTTGAAAGTTCTTGGAGGATTGATGATATCAATGGGCCTCTTATTAAGTTAATGTCCGTCTCATCTACCATCATAGATGCAGATAATAATTTAATATTGTCAATTACCTTTGGTACAAAAAAATTATCTATAAAATCGGTCGATTGCAGTTTAAAGTCTAAATTTGAATGCTGGCAAGGACCATATATATCAGCATCCAAAATACCAACATTTAAACCAATTGATTGTAAGTTCTTTGCTAATAATGTAGTTATAAAAGATTTTCCAACTCCACCTTTTGCAGAACAAATACTAACTACGAGCATTTAAGAGTAACGGATCATATATTGAGCTAGACTGTAAATTATATTTTGTTGGGGTAATTGCTATTAACTCAATCTTATGCCCTGAAGCTTCAATCTCTCTAAGAAGAGAGTTTATCTCTTCATTTCTTGATAAATCATCATAACCATCGAACCCAGCTAGAAAGACCCTATCAACTTTATTGGCAATTAAATAAGCTAAAGCATATGCTAATGTTAAATCTTTTTGCAGCATGCATCCGTTGAATTGAGTATGAAAAGAAGGTCCTAACACCAAATCAAAATTAATACTATTATGGAGTTTGACCTCGGGGAACTGTTTAGAAATGATATCTTTTGGCAACACAATGGTTTTCTTCAATCTACTTATTTGACCAATCTGAAATAATATTCTTGTGTAATTCGCCAAAATAAAACCACTAACGTAATTTTTTTTAATATAGCTAGGGTCTAAGTTTAATTTATAAGTTAGTAATTTATTACTGATACAAAAATTTTCAATATCTTGAATATATGTTTTTAGAAGAGGGCCGCTTCCAAGTAGCACTGCATCCTTAGCTATTTTTTTTCCTTTTCTTTTGCTAGCTTTAAAAATTTTATTATAGGGGTTTAAAAGTTGCTCTTTCGCAGAAATATTAAAAGAGGAGATAAATTCTTTAGGAATATTATTTAAATATGAAGGAATTAATTCATTTTTAAACCTATCATCATCTAGAAGTTCTTGAACATATGTAGGGTGAATATTTTTTTCTGCAGCTAAATGATAATATAGACTTGAACCCCAATTAAAAAGATCTTTTAGATATTGAAAATCCTGAAGAATCTCAGTGAGACCTGAAAGTTTATATTCAGTTTTATGCAATTTATTAATTTCTACAATAAGGCCTTCAGTAGTTACATTCCCAGCCCCTCTACCCATTCCCAAAATTGTTCCATCACACCAAATCACTCCTTTTGAAAGGGACTCTATACAATTGATTAATGCAAGACTTTTATTATTATGAGAATGAAAACCTATATCTCCTGACCAGCCTTTTGCCAGAGAGGTAATAATTTTTGACACGTCACTTGGGTACATGTTGCCAAATGAATCTGCGAAATACAGCATATCGACTGTCCGCCATGTTGATATTTCTTTAGCTGCAGTAATATAGTTATCTTCAGAATATCCATGAGATTGCATCAGATTTAGACCTATTTTATACCCAAGCTTTTTTAGTATAGAGATCATTTCTTTTGAAGAACGATAATTCTCAAAATTAATAGCAACCCTTACAAATGATATCTTTGAAGACTTGGCTGAAGAGAACTTTTGATTCAAAAGTTGTTTTGTATTTACTAAATATTCTTTAGCATTAATCATCACGCCCAATTTAAGGTTCTTAGGGATGGCAAGTTTATTTAAAAATTTATCAGTAGAAAAAGCGCACTCCCCTGCGTAAGAAGACATATTAACCCTTCTAAAGCCTATCTCAATGTAATGAACTTTTGCATTTGACATTGCAAGAAGATACTTATTAATAAAATTAATATCAAAATCCCAGTTATTATAATAGCCGCCATCTCTTAGGGTGCAATCTAAGAGAATTGGTTTTTTTTTGGAGCTTGGTAACATCTATATGTAATAAAATCTTTTTGGAGATATTCTACTATGTTTTAAAGTAGTTTAATTTATTAATTATACTTAAGAAATTCTTACTATGTTTGAAATTTAAGTCTGTGGTTTAAATCGGTTTAGCAATACTTTTTGATTAAAAATTTTTCTTGATACTTAATTTTGTTTGTTGAAAAAGTTTGTGATGTGAAAAAAAATACTTTTATTTTAATTCCATTTAGCCTCTTTTATGATCGAAATAAACCTATCTGTGCTACTTTTATTAAAATCATGGCCTCCAAATTCTTTAACACAAATGTGCTTTTGAAGTTCTTGAAATTCGATATCATTTAAACTATGTAGATTTTTGATTGCAGCCTCTAATGTCTCATAATTATAAGAAATAAATGAGTCATATAAATAATACATAGAGTTTTTATATTTCTTAAATGGGTCAAAGTATATTGATCTAATGCCTGAAAATAAAGAAACTAAAAAACTGCTTGTAAAGCTCATAGATATTGAAAGATTAGATTTATTTAGTGCCATTTGAGGGGAGTAAGAAAAAGGTAATTCATGAAATTTTTGATTAGCTAGCAAACTTTTAGCAAGATCAGATAATTCTTCTAGGTCGCTTGAAAGATAATTTTTAAAAGGTGATTTACCTTTAAAAATAATTTTCTTTACCCAAGGCTTTGAAGATAAAATCTGCACTGATCTCAAAAACTCTAGATGATCTCTATCATTATGAACTGAGTTTTCTGAATAGGAGCTGGGAAAAACAGAAATAGTCAGCAGGTCATCTCTAATATTTCTTGTCACTGTATCACTCCATAAGGGTCCGATAATTTTTTTTAATCGGGAATTAGAAAGTGAAGCTATACTCTGATTCAGACTTGACAGCCCCCAATGCATTTCTAAGTCATATTTGATATGACTTTGATGAACGCGAAAACCTGAATTATTTAAATCCCAGATATTGTCGGCAAATGTATGCTTATAGTGAATAGTTTTAATGTCTCTTTTTTCCATAAAAAAATTTCTTATCAAAGAATCAATTCCATAGTCATGATAAGAAATATATTTGCTTAAAGAAGAGTTGTTTAAAACTGATTGCCATCTTAGAAAGTTGATTACCATAATTAATTCAATTGAATAATATGCTCCAAATGGCTTGCTCGCATGCAGAAGATGTAAAAAAATATATCGAAAGTTTCTTGGGGTTGTCAGCAAAAAGGATTTCAAGGATCCATTAAAATCGTAAAAAATTTTGTGTGCATTGATAATAGGATATTTTTTTTTAAGTGAGTTTCTTGTTATTTTGCTTAATGAATCCTCTGCAATGACTGCTGCATCTTCCTCTTTTAAAAATTTTCTATCAATCATCCAGTCCATTTTTGGATTTGATTGAAGATTAAAACCTGAAATATAATATCTCAGGGCTATTGTTGGATTATTAGAATTTTTTATTTTTAGGAATAATGGCTTTGTTATGTAAATAAAAAATAGGCCTAATATCATCACCTTACTAACAAAAAATCTTAATAAATCATATCGAAGATTATATTTTGAATTTAAAAGGTTTTTAATTTGAACAAGTCTATGAGAGTAATAACTATTTTCTTTTGACGAATTGTGTTGAGATAGCAATAATTCAAAACTTATCAAAGCATAAATTTCTTGCAGAATATACTTTGAGATAAATCTATGTAAAAAATTTTTGTCATAGTAATTGTTAAATTTTTTTACCAAAGGGTCGATAACCTCTGAAGATATTTTTGAATAAGAGATGTTATATAGGGCCAATGCGTCATCATCAATTTTTAACTTCTTATTAACATGATCAAATCTTAAGCTTAATACTTTCACAGTTATGATTTTTGAAACTAAGTTAGAAAAATAGTTATGATTCATGATTGATATTGTCAGACTATGATTAAAGATTTTTTTAGAGCAAAACCAAATAAAAGAGACGGCAGTTAACTCATCACAAATAAAATAATCTTTGTTTTTCGAGTACATATTGATTTTTAAGATAAATGACTAGCAAGATATTTTTCAGCCTTTAAAAAGTCTTCGAGATTATCTATATCAATAGACCTCTCAATCGGCATTTGATAATAAAAGCAATTACTATGATCTGTAACTTGTTTCTCACTAAGGACTACATTTCTATGCCCTGAATATATGGCGCCATTTAGCCTAAAAGTCATAGGCAGCTCTTGTCGATTCATACCAAAGTAATTTTCAAAAAGAGGGGTCATTGTTTCATTATTTTTTACAAATACACAAAAAGGATTTTCACCGGTTTTGCAAATAGATACCGCAGATCTGAAGTCACCATGAACCATCTCAAAAATACTAGTATCAATATCTTGAACTACTCTTAAAGGTGATGTTGGTTGTAAATAAACAAAAATATCATAGTCTTTAAAGCAGTTTAATGAGTGTGCAATTACTTCATGTGCTTTAGCATTATCTGTTGCAAGGTCATTAGGTCGAACAAAGGGTATTTCGCAATCAAGATTTTCTACAGTTTTAATTATCTCACTGTCATCTGAAGATAAAATAGTTTTATCGATGTACTGAGATTCATTAGCTGCTAAAATTGTCCATTCAATAAGAGGTTTATCAAGCAAAGGACGGATATTTTTCATATGCAAGCCTTTACTTCCTCCTCTTGCAGGTATAATTGCAAGAACCTTCAAATTATTTATCAAGCAGGATTTCCTTATAGTTTCTTTAAAACTATTATAATTCATAGCGAAATAGAAAAATATAGACAAATTTTATGAAAGATAAACACTTTAATTTAAGTGGACATTCACCAGCCAGGCTATCATTAAATTCAACAGATGCAATGTACTTAAAAAGCAAGCAGGCCTATCACAAATTTCGACCAGCACTTTATAAATCTTTAGCTAAGGTTGTTTTCAAACAGAATAATGATCATGAATATATTAATATAGTAATTGGAGATTGGACTTACAGATTTATACAAATTTTAATTGAAAGAGAAAGCAATCTTAAAAAGTTCATATTTGATGATCAAAACTTTTTTGATAAGAGTTTTTTATCAAAAAGTAGTTTCTATATTCCCCAATCCTCAAAAGAATCATTATTCCTTTGTGGTGATAGTGAAAAATATAATGAGCAAATATATGCTTCGATATGTGGTTCTAAATATAAAAATTTATCTACTCACAATGATCACTTTTACTCTGTAAGAATGAATCTAAAAAAAATTTTTAGTATTTTACTTAATAAATTTAAGCGTTCTATAAAATCATTTTTCCACAGAAAACAGTACAAAAATATTTTGAACAAAAAACTGCTTGTGCTAATACCTGAATTAAAAGGATGGGACCAAAATTTTAAGGAAAATGATTATGACATTTTGTATCATTTGACTATAGAAAATATCGACAGTGTTAATTGGGACAAAAGAAAAAAAATTAAAAATTATCTTAAGGAAAATATTGATTCAAATGATAAATTTCAGTTGATGTTATCAGAGATTATTATTGACTACATGCCGATTGATTACATAGAAAGTTATAAAAGTATATGTAATCAAGTGACACAATTGGCTAATCAGGCCTGCCCTCATTCTATTGTTACATTGCCTATCTGGAGATTTTCATGCTCATTGGCAATCTTTTTGGGTAGGTTAAGAGCACAATATTCTACAAAATTGTTAGTTCTTCAGCATGGTGGAGGATATGGATTAATTAAGAATGATCCATTGCTTGAATGTGAATTAGATATTGCAGATCTATTTTATACTTGGGGTTGGAGTGCTTCTAATAATAAAACTAAAGCAATGCCATCACCCTTAATATCTAAACAAATTATTGATCAGGAAAAAAATCAAACATTTCTAAGATCAAAAATTTTTTTTCCTATCAACCTCCTTTCAAGACAGAGAACTGATCTCTCATCTAATGTTTCTCCAGAAATAATTAGTGATCAATTTAGGCAAAAAGAAACTTTTTTTAATACATTATCTGAGTCACTACAAAAAAATTTAATTTTTAAAAAATATCATCATGATCACGGATGGGAACATGTATCTAGAATAAATTCATTTTCATCAAATTTTTCAAAACCGAGTAAAAATTTCTCAGAGATCTTAAACGAAACTAGAATTTTAGTTAGCGACTCAAATCAAACCTCTTATCTTGTAAGTATGGGTTTGAATATACCAACAGTAATATACTTTGAATTCGATTTTAGGGGCAGAATCAATGATGAAGCAAAAGAATTATTTTCAAAACTAGAAGATGTAAAAATTTTACATAGATCACCAGAAAAGGCTGCCCTCTTTATAAATAAAATTTATGATGATCCCAAAAAATGGTGGGATGACCCAGAAGTAAAGCATGTTGTGAAAGAATTCAATAATAAGTTTGCCTATGCTGACAAGGATTTTATCAATCTATGGTCGAAAGAATTTCAAAATTTAATTTCTTAATTCAACTCATTTTGTTAACTGCTGCTTTAAATTCTTCCCATTGACCTACATCAATCCATTCATCAAGATTCAAAGGGAACACGCCAACTTTTTTATTTTGATTCATCAACTTATTTATTAAATCAGGCATATCCATTCTGGTATTTTTAGGAATCATTTTTAAGACATCTTTGTGAACCAAGTATAAACCTGTATTTACTAAAAAATCTTTTGATGGTTTTTCTTCGACATTGATTAATTGTCCTTGATCATCAACATTGCATGCACCAAAAGGCAATGTAAGTTCATATGGAGAGGCAACAATTGTAAGTAAATTTTTATTCTTTAGATGAAATTTATATAACTCGCTTAAATCGCATTTAATTATAGTATCGCAATTGATCAAGAAAAAATTTTCAGACTTAATTTTTGTCAGGCTCAAGCTTCCTGCTGTGCCTAATGGTTTATTCTCGAGCACAAAATGAGCTCTATATCTTGGCTTTAGATCTAAAAAATAAGCTTTAATTAATTCTGCTTTGTAGTTTAATGTTAGAAAGAAGTCAAGAATTCCATGATCATAAAAGTTTTCTATAATATGCTCAATAACTGACCTATTATTGATGGGAATTAGTGGTTTAGGTAAAATATTTGTAAATGGTTGCATCCTTGTCCCAAAACCTCCCGCCATTATAACAACAGAGGTATTTTTTATTTTTTTCTTAAATTTTAATTTCTGAATTTCAAGTATATTTTCCTGAGTTATGACGTCAATTAAGCCATGGTCAGAATCAATTATTGGAATAAGATCGAAATTATTTTTATTAAACTGATATTTTACGGCATCGATACTAAATTCATGATCTTTAAAATAAAACGGATTACAACAAATAAAATTTTTAATTGGGCTCTCTAGAGTGGTTTTCTGTAAAAGCGCTTTTCTAATATCTCCATCACTCAATGTGCCAATTAATTTTTTTTTGGAATCTATAATCACTAGACACTTATTTCCATTTTTTGCAATTTTTTGCATTGCCCTTTTTATAGAAATATTCTCTCGAGAAATCAGTAATTTTTTATTTTTATTATTTAAGATCATAAAACTGTTTTAATTTTTGTTGATTAAAATCATATGAACTTATTATTTCATAAATTCTATTAGAAGTTTGACCATCTCCATAAAAAAGCAACTGATCTTGAATATTTCATAATATGAAATCTTGAAGCTTTTTGATTATGAAGCTTTGCTGGTCTTCAGACAGTGAAAAACTCGAAGGCAGGCAAATAGAGGATGAAATAATTCTTGGAGCATTATCAATTTGAAATGATTCATAACTAGAGAATGGTTTTTGTAAGTGATTCGCATGCCAAATGGGTCTTACCTCTATGCCAGAATCATGCATAAAGTCAACTAAACCTCTAATATTAAGATCTGGTGCATCAATTCTGACAACATTTAACCAAAAATTACTTTCTGAAAAATGTGGTGGGGCAATCAGACATGCCTTCTCAAATGAATTCAGAAATTTACTATAAATGTTGTAGATATTTTTCTTCTTCGCCAAAACCTTCTCAAGAGACTCCATTTGAGCCAATCCAATAGCAGCGTGCACATTGCTTAAACGATAATTAAACCCCACCTGGTTATGAATATAGAATGTGGAATCATCTTTTGCTTGATTTATTAAGTATCTAGCCTTGTCAATTAAGGTTTGGGAATGCGAAACAATAGCTCCACCTCCGCCAGTTGTAATAGTTTTGTTTCCATTAAAAGAAAAACAGCCAATGTCTCCTATACTACCTGTATGCTTTTTGCTCTCTTTTTCATTATTGAAGGTGCCAAGGCTTTCAGCAGCATCTTCTACTATTTTTATATTATTTTTTTCACAAACTTTGAGCAATTCATTGAATTGGATACTATTTCCAAAGACATGCACAACAATAATAGCTTTTATAATTTTTTTTGTTTTAATGTTGTATGTAAATCCGTTTTTATAAGTAGTGTTATTTTTAATAAAAGATATAGTTTTTTCAATTGATAGATTGCAGTCATTTCCACAATCCATAAAAATTGGTTTAGCACCGCAGTACAAAATTGAATTTACTGTTGCGATGAATGTTAATGTAGGAACTATCACTTCATCATGCTCTTGAATATCCAAGACCCTTAACGCAATTTCCAATGCGCTAGTACCATTTGAGCATGCAACTACATATGGTATAGAAGTATACTCAGATAAACTTTTTTCAAATCTAGATATAAATGATCCGGATGCAACCCATCCCTCATCAATACATTCAGACAAGTATTTTTTTTCGTTCCCATGGAATGAAGGTGCGCTTAATGGAATCATTTATACAACATATGAATCTGAGAGCTTTAAAAGGGAGCGATTTTTATCCATCCATTCAATTGTCTTCTTCAAGCCAGCATCTATCTCAAATTTAGGCTGCCAATTTGTATATTTCATAATCTTTGTATTATCACAATACAGTCTCTCAACTTCACTAGCTTCAGGTCTAGTTCGATTTTTTTCATTTTTAATCGAAGCATTTGTGCACATAATCGTATTTATTCGCTCAAACAAATCGCCTATTGATATTTCATTACTCATGCCTATGTTAGTTGACATTCCAAAGAGTTTATCTGACAGGAAAATCTCATAAAATCCGTTGCATGTATCTTCAACATACGTTAGATCTCTAGTTGGAGAAAGGTTTCCTAGGCTGATTTCTTTTTTTCCACTTAAGAGTTGTGCAATAATAGTTGGGATGACCGCTCTTTGCGATTGACGGGGGCCATAGGTATTAAATGGTCTAACAATTTTTATTGGCATTTCAAAAGACTTAAAATAACTTATAGCCATTTGATCAGCCGCTATTTTTGAGGCCGAGTAAGGAGACTGACCGACAAGAGGATGCTCTTCATCTATGGGAACATACTGTGCAGTCCCATATGTCTCACTGGTAGAAGTGATTAAAGTTTGGGGAATATTTAAAAGCTTTGATGCTTCAAGGATATTATAAGTACCAACGATATTTGTTTGAATATATGCCATTGGAGAAATATATGAATACGGAATACCAATTAGTGCAGCTAAATGAAAGATAACATCATGATTTTGAGTAGCTTTAAATACAGAATCAAAATCTCTTATATCACCCAATATAAACTCAATAGAAGATTTATATTCGCTATGTTCTAGCCAACCATAGGTATTATCAATATTATATCTATCAAATACTGTTACTGAATATCCAGTTTTAACTAATAACTCACTAAGATGAGAGCCAATAAAACCAGTGCCGCCAGTTATAAGAATTTTTTTGCTCATTTTTGTCTCTCTTGATGTAACTTGCCCTGTTTTAATGAAA
>Ga0181552_10003454_pt1 | contig 11278 bp, 11 predicted proteins | sample 011ome_18_FD_130583 | JGI IMG/M metagenome (GOLD analysis project Ga0181552, IMG submission 130583) | Coastal salt marsh microbial communities from the Groves Creek Marsh, Skidaway Island, Georgia - 011501BT metaG (megahit assembly) | ecosystem: Environmental > Aquatic > Marine > Intertidal...
ATCCTTAAACCATCTTATTGTTTCCACCAAACCCTTTTCAAAACCCTTGTATCCTTCGTATTTTGGTTTCCACTTTAAAATTTTTTTTGCTTTTAGATTTGATGCAAATAACCTATCAACCTCCGATGCTATAGGTCTTATTCTTTCAGTTGATGATTTTATTATTATTCTCTTTTTTAAATTATTCGAAATCATATTTACTAAATTTTTAATAGAAACTTCAAATCCACTACCCAGATTAATAATTTCGCCCACACAATTTTTGTTACTAATTGCTAAAATTAGTGCTTCAACTGTATCAGAAATATAGGTAAAATCTCTTGTTGGGTGTAAAGAACCTAATGATATTTTCCCATTTATTAGCGCTTGAAGTATAATGGTTGGTATTATGGCTCTGCCAGACTGTCTTGGACCATAAGTGTTAAATGGACGTATTATGGTAACCGGCAATTTAAAACTTCTGTAGAAAGATAAAGCTAGTTGATCTGAAGCAATTTTAGAAGCAGCATAAGGTGAATGCGCATTAATAGAAAAATTTTCGTCAATTGGTACTTTTTTAACTTTTCCATACACCTCGCTCGTTGAAATTTGTATAATTTTTTTTACTTTATATTTTAAAGAGCTTTCCAAAATATTCAATGTACCTAGAACATTGGTATCAATAAATGACTGGGGACTTTGATAGGAATAAGGTATTGAAATTAAAGCTGCCAAATTGATTATTACATCAGATTTTTTAACAACATTATCAACAAAATTTTTATCTCTTATATCTCCAGGATAGACCGAAAGATTACCAATTTTTTTTTTACTTAGTGGCTCTAACCAGCCCCATGAATTAAAAGAATTATAGTAGACGAATGCATTAACTTTGTAACCCTTTTTTAGGAGATTTTCAACTAAATGAGAGCCAATGAAACCATCCGCACCTGTAACTAAAATAGTTTTATTCATGTTTTTTAATATTACTAAGTATTGACATTATTTTACTTAAAACTTTTTTATCACCAAATTTATATTTTATATTTTTTATTTTTTTTTTAAAGGATAACGTAGAAACCTTGTTTATTTTATCAATTATATTCTTTTGTGGTAAGTCACAATTTAAAATATTTTTATGAATAATTCTGCCCTTTTGTCTAGTTCCAATATTAATTGTTGGTACTTTAAAAAAAGGACTTTCAGCTATACCACTTGATGAATTTCCAATTACAAGATCTGCAAACTTCATTAATGATAAATAATTATCTGAGCCTAACGCAGAATAATATGAAATATTTTCCATGTTTTTTTTTGACTCTAAATATTTAAAAAAACCATCAATTCCAGGATCTAAATTTCCACCTGTTAATATTATTTGATATTTTTTAATCTTTAGACAATCTATTATCAATTTAATTTGATCATGATAAGAAATCTTGCTAATTGTATTAGTTTCTGGATGATATGTTAACAAAGCTAATTTTTTATTAATATCTAAATTATATTTTTTAAAAAAATATTTTTTATTAATTTTTTTTCTATTAATCTTGTCTAATCTTATAAAGTCTAAACTTCCAGTTAAAAAAATATTTTTTTTTATATTCATTTTATTCAAATTTTTTTGATATAATTTGTTAGATACAAAATGATAACTTGCACATTTTGAAATCATATTTCGAATCTGATTATCAATAGCACCTGTAGTTTCTTCTCCACCACTTAAATGAATAATTTTCTTATTGTAAATTATTGAATTCATCACGACAGAAATTAGCTCATATCTGTCTCCATTTATAATAACATATTCAAAATTATATTTTTCAAAAATAGAATTAATTTTGATAATTGAATTAGAAAAGTTTTTAATTATATTTTTTTTTTCACTTGATCCAGTAAAATAATTAAATTGGCTAGTTATTTTAATTTTATTTTTTTTAATTTCATTTACTGACTCTCCAAACTTTTTTAATAAATGTGATCCACCTACAAATAAATATGATTTATGTTTTCTAGAATTTTGTAATTTTTTTACCATTGGTTCGATAATTGAAAAATCAGCCCTACTAGTTGTAAAAATTCCAAATGAAGACATAATAAGTTGTATTAGCAGTTTAAAAAAATTAAAACAATATTTATGAAAAATTTTAAGTATTCTTCTGTTGATTTGATAAATTTTTTATTTGATCAAGGTCTAAGAAGAAATTCAAATATTTTTATTCACAGTTCATGGAATAGTTTCAAAAATTACAATGGTAGTGTTGAAGATCTTTTAAATTCATTAATTGAAAATTTTTCATCTGAAGGGACTATTGCAATGCCGAGCTATTTTCCTTACAGGAAAGGTAATTACAAAAAAATAATAAGTGATATAGTTACTCAAAAAGACAATATCTTTGATATAAAAAAAACTCCAACATTAGCTGGTATTTTACCTGAGGAGTTTAGAAAATTTAAAAATACTTTTAGAAGTATTGATTATCATTCCGTAGCTGCAATGGGAAAACATGCTAAATTTTTAACACAAGATCATTATAAATCCATAACACATTGGGATAAAAATTCTCCATATTATAAACTTTCAAAAATTAATGGTGTGATATTAACTTTAGGTCTTCACCCAAAATTTGTGGGTACAATTTTGCATTGTGCAGACAGTATACTTCGGAACGAATTGGGATATTTTAATAATTTTTTTAAAAAAAAATTAACACAAAAATTTATTTTAGGTAATAAAAAATTTTTTAAAAAAAATACTCTCGTTCATGCAGATAATTTTTTTTATAAATTTAATTATAATAATCACTCAAAAATTTTAAAAAAATATTTTGATTTGAAGTTTTATAAAAGGAAATATTATTCCAACTTATCAATAAATATTTATGATGCCAATTATTTTATCAAAAGAACAATTGAACTTGCTAGAAATGGAATAGTATTTTACACTTATCCAAAATTTAAAAAATGAGTAAAGTAATTAATTACATTGATTTCTTTTTTGAAACTTGTAAAAAAAAAAATAGGAAAATTTCTGTAGTAGATAAAAAAGGAGAAATTTCCTTTAAAGAACTTAACAGAAAATCATTTATTTTTGCAGCTGAAATTAAAAAATTTAATTATTCAAATAGAGTAATCCCAGTTATTCAGGAAAAGAATATTCTTAATGTAATTTCAAATATTGGAATATTAATCAGCGGAAATGCATATATGAATATCGATAATTCTCTTCCTGAAAAAAAAATATTTTCCATTTTAAAAAATATAAATTCTAGGATTATTATCACCGACAAAAAAAACGAAGTTAAGCTCAAAAAATTAAATAAAAAAATTAAGATTTTAAATATCGAAAAACTGAATTTTAATAGAAATATAAATAAGGATATTTTACTAGAAAATTTATCTAATATTATTGACACTGATCCTTTCTGCGTAATAAATACTTCAGGATCAACAGGTATTCCAAAATCTACCGTTTTAAATCATAGAAATTTTATAGATTTTATTTATAGATCTGAAGAAATATTCAAATTTTCAGGTAATGAAATTATGGGTTCGCTCTCTCCAAGTGCTTTTGATATTTTTTCATTTGAAATTTGCTTAATGATGTTTGCTGGTTCAAAGTTAGTTTTAATACCTGATGAGTTTAAGCCATTTCCTGTAGATATTATAAAGTTTATTAAAAAAAATAAAGTAAGTTTCATTTTTTGGGTTCCCACAATAATGGTAATGATAGCTAATTTAGATTTATTAACTAAGTTTAAATTAGATAAAATAAAATTAATTTGGTTTGCAGGAGAAGTTTTCCCGACTGATAAATTTAATTATTGGAAAAAAAAACTTTCAAATAATGTTTTGTTTGTAAATTTATACGGCCCGATTGAAATTACACTCGATTGTTCATATTTTATAATAAACAGAAAAATAAAAAATAACGAGCCAATTCCAATAGGCAAAAAATATAAAAATACTGATTTAATAATTTTAAAAAACAATAAAAGAGTAAAGCAAAATGAAATTGGAGAAATATATGTAAGAGGTAGCTCTGTTGCTTTGGGTTATTACGGTAATTTAGAGGAGACAAATAGAAGATTTGTTCAAAATCCACTAAACAAATTTTATCGTGAGATTGTTTATAAAACTGGAGATTTAGCCAAAATTAATGATAAAAATGAATTAGTTTTCATAGGAAGAAAAGACAATCAAATCAAACATTTGGGTTATAGACTTGAGTTAGATGAAATTGAACATGTATTAATAAATAAATTAAAATTAGTGGATAATGGATGTGCTTTGTATGATTTTAAAAAAAAAGAAATATACTTTTTCTATGAGGGTAATAAAAGAATAGATAGTATCATCATAAATAAAATTAAAAAAAATTTAGCAAAACAGGCCATTCCAAATAAATGGGTCAAATTAAATAAAATGCCTCTAAATTTGAATGGTAAAATTGATAGATTAAAGCTTACAAAAAGTTTGAAATAGTTTTTTTTAATTTTGGAAAATAAAATTCATAAAATCCTAATTCATAAGCTCGCTTTATATCCTTTTTACTTTTTCCACTTTGGATTATTTTTTTTAAATTTTTATAAGTAAATATTTTTTTACTTTTTAATAATTTTTTTTGTTTAAATCTATTTTTTAAAATTTTCTTAATATTTTTTTTAAATATTTTGTCACTATTAAACAATGATAAATTCATCAAAGATTTAAACGTATCATTCTTTTTAATAATAAATTTTATTTGATCAATAACAGGACCAGAGTCTATTGATTGATTTGGTAGAATTCTATGAAGAGTAATTCCATAGGTTTTTTCACCCATGATAATGGATTTTAAAATACAAATTTCTGCCAAACCCCTACAATTTTGCACCAGAGCATTATGTATATTAAAAAAATAATTTTTTGTTAACAAAATTTTATTCGTGAGAATTATATTGTTATCAATAGAAAAAATTGTTTCATTTAAAGTCTTTTTTAAAATTTTATAAAAACTTTCCTCTTTAAAGAAAATTTTAATTTTTTTTTTATAATAAAATTTTTTATTTAGATCTTTTTTGTCTACAAGCCATATTCCATTAATCTTAATTTTGTTGGAAAGATTAAATAAAACTGCTTTTTTTAAAAGGCCACCTTTTCCTATAAAGTACATTTAACAATATTACATTATTGAATAGAAAATTAAATAATATTACATCTGAATACAAAAATAGTATATTAAACTTAAAATGAAAATTGACTCAAAAATTTTAAAACAAACATTAGCTAATGCTGGTTTTAAAGAACGCTCAATTAAAAATTTAGACTCTGTAGAAATTATCACTTTAGTTTCTATTTTGGAAAAAAAATTTAAAATAAATTTAAAAGGTGAAGATATTAAGTTGTCTAATTTTAGTAACTTAAAAAAAATAACCCAATTAATAATTAAGTACAAAAAGTGAATGAATTTTACATTTCAAAATAAAAAAATTGAAGGAATATTAACAATTCTTCCAAAAAAAACTATAAATTTTGACGATGAAATAATGAATTATAATTTCACTTATTCACAATCTATAAAATTAAAAAAAATAATGGGTTATAACAAAAGAAGGATTGTTACAAATGAAAGTTCAGCTGAATTATGTTTTAAAGGTGTGCAACATGCGCTTAAATATAAATTAATTAATAAAGAAAAAATAGATGCAATAATTGTGGTGACTCAAACGCCTGATTATTTAATTCCACCTACAAGTAATTTAATTCAATCAAAATTTAAATTTAGAGAAGATATAATATGCCTGGATATTAACCAGGGATGCGCGGGCTTTATTATTGGGTTATGGCAGAGTTTTATTTTATTAAATCAAAAGCCAATATCAAATATATTGCTTTTTAACGTTGATACTCTTAGTAAGAAAGTTTCAAAGAAAGATCGAAATAGTAATCCAATTATAGGAGACGCGGCATCAATGACATTAGTTAGAAATGTTAAATCAAAAAATAAATTTTTTTTTAATATAAAAATGTTTAACAAAAATAATTTAGCTTTAAATATTCCTGCAGGAGGTAGTAAAATTCCTTTTTCAAAAAAGACTTCAATTTTAAGTAAAGATCAAAGTGGAAATTATAGAAGTTTAAATGATTTAGTAATGCAAGGAGACATAATATTTAATTTTGTTCTAAATGAAGTACCAAAAGTAATATTAGACAATATCAACTATTCAGACTTTAAATTAGATGACATTGACAAATTTTTTTTTCATCAACCAAATAAATTTACTCTTGAAAAGTTAATAAATACTTTACAAATACCATTGGCTAAAGTTCCAATCAACATTGTTGAAAAATTCGGAAATTCAAGTGGAGCGACTATTCCTTTGAACATAGCACATAACATTGATAAAATTTTCAAAAAAAAAATAAAAGTTTGTATGGCTGGCTTTGGGAGTGGCTTAACTGCTGCATCTTTAATAACAGACTTGCCAAAACTTAAATTTTGTAAAATTATATAGAGAAAAATGGATAAAAAATTTTTAAATCAACTTGAAGAAATTATAGAGGAAAAAGTTAAATTAGATAAGAATTTTAACAAATACAAAAACTGGGATTCTTTATCGATGCTATCAATAATTATATTAATTCAAAATACTTATAAAATTAACTTAAGTAATAAAGAAACAAATAAAGCAAAAAACTTTAAAGGACTTTGTAAATTAATTGAAAAAAGAAAATAATTTTACTGAATTTAAAAATAAAAGAATACTAGTCACAGGTGCAGGAGCAGGTATTGGCAAGAAAACAGCATATGAACTTCTAAAAAAGAACTGTGAAGTAATAGTTTTAGACAAAAACATTAATAATCTGAACACTCTGAGTCGTCAATTTAAAGGAAAAATTGTTATTTTAAATTTAGATTTAAAAAATTCTGAAAATATCCAGAAAACAATAGGTAATAAAAAATTTAAAAAGATTGATGGTATTGTTCATTGCGCCGGATCAGAGCTAATATCACCTATAAAGAATTTTGATGAAAAAAAATTTAATGAGGTTTTCCAAGTAAATACGACTTCATTTTTAATTATAATTAAAAATCTTTTAAAACTAAAAAAAATGAAAAAAAATTCATCTATAGTTTTAATTTCCTCAATATTAGCTAATGTTGGATCATTTTTTAACAGCGGTTACTCTGCGAGCAAATCATCTCTTCATGGAATATGTAAATCTCTAGCAATTGAATTATCTCCAAACAAAATGAGAGTAAATTGTATAGCGCCAGGATTTGTTAAAACAAACATGCTAAAAAAGGTTTCGAAATTATTTCCCGAGAGTTATATTAAAGAACTAGAAAAACTTCATCCACTTGGTTTAGGGAACACTATAGACATAAGTAATTTAATTATATTTTTATTATCAAACAAATCTAAGTGGATAACTGGCTCAATTATCAATATTGATGGAGGATTTTCCTCAAAATGAAGAATTATATTTTAATATCTGGTGCATCTTCAGATATTGGAACTAAAATTGCAATCTCATTATCTAAAAAATATAATATAATTATTCATGGTACTGACTTAAAAAAACTAAATAAGATAAAGAAAGAATGTAGCAATAAAAATAAAACAATTATTTGGAAATGTGATTTTAGAAAAATAACAAATATAAATAGCTTTAGTAAAAATTTTTTTTTTAAATATAAAATTTTTGGATTTATACACTGTTCAGGAAAATTTTATTTAAAACCAACCAGATTGATTAAAAATAATGAATTGAAAGATGTGTGGAATATTAATTATTTTTCATGTTTGGATATAATTAAGCGCTTAGTTTCTCTGCCAAATAAAAAATTCTTAAAAAAAGTTATTTTTATATCTAGTAATATAAGTGGTTTTGGCTCAAAAGGTACAACAGTCTATAATGCTACAAAAGCAGCTCTAGATGCTAGCATGAAATCATTAGCTGTAGAATTTGCTCCAAATATACAATTTAACTCTGTTTTACCAGGTACAATTAAAACAAAAATGATTTCTGAAAACATTCCATCCTATGATGAAAAGATAATTATTAAAAAATATCCAACAGGTTTTGGTAAGCCTAAAAACATATCTGATATTTGTGAATTTTTAATTTCTCAAAAATCAAATTGGATAACAGGTCAACAAATTATAGTTGATGGAGGTAGATCAGTGAACTTAACTGATTAGATTATGAAAAAAAAACTTTCATTAAAATTTCCTAAAAAAAAAATTCAGAATTTAATAATTTCAAAAAAATATTTAGGCAATCATTTAAATATGAAAGTTTTGAATGAATTTGGATTTTATGTTTTAAAAAATGCCCTGACTAAAAAATTGGTTGAGAAATATAAAAATTATTACTATGAAAATATTAAGAATCAAAAAATAAAGAAGTCTGATAATCATATAACTCAAGTAATTATTAAAGAAAAAAATAAACTAAATAATATTATTAAGGAAAATAAATTTATTAAAATAGTAAAAAATTTTTATGAAGGAAATGTTGGGTGTGATTTTATAAGAATTGTAAGAAAAGATATATACAATAAAGACTTGTTGTTTACTCATCAAGACACTGGCTATCAATCTGGAAACACGAACGACAAATATTCTTTATTCATAGCGCTGACAGAATGTAATGAGTTTAATGGTGGTATAAATATTTTTCCAGGAACTCATAAATATGGTTATCTGGGTGATGTTGGTGAAATTTCTAAAAAAATTACTGATAAGTTTTTAATGCTAAAAACAAATTTATCTGATGGTGACATATTATTTATGAACTCTAATTTGTGGCATAATTCATATGAAAATTCTAATCTTAAAGATAGAATATATTTAGAAGTGCATATTCAAAATTCTTTTGAACCAAATACAAAATATTTAGTACTAGGAAAAAGTAATAATGAATGGAAAATTTCAGGTGATACTAAAAATTTATTTACTAATTCTAGGACATCAAGAATTAAGATTTTGAACAAACATTTGAGTAGATTGAAAAAAATGATCAATAAATCTTTATGATGAAAAAAGTTATAATAATTGCTGAAGCAGGCGTTAATCACAATGGTTCAATTAAAAAAGCTTTAAAACTAATTAGAAAAGCTGCAGAAGCTGGAGCTGATTACATAAAATTTCAGATAACTGAGAGTTCACAAATTACAAAACATGCTAAAAAAGCTTCGTATCAAAAAGAAAACACATCAGGCAAGAATAGCCAGAAAGATATGATCAAAAAACTTGAATTTGATTGGGAAAAAATTCATCCAATTTTAATTAAAGAATGCAAAATGAACAATATTAAATTTTTGACAACTCCATTCAGTGAAAGAGCAATAAAAATAACTAAAAAAATAAAATTAGATTTTTATAAAATTGCATCTGGCGAATTCAACAATCTACCATTTATAGAAAATATTTCTAAATTAAAAAAAAAAATTATACTCTCAACTGGATTATGTTCATTTAACGATATAAAGGAAACCTTAAAATTATTAAATAAATTAAAAGTAAAAAATAAAGACATTATAATATTTCATTGTAATACCGCATATCCCACTAAATTAGAGGACGCTCATATCAATGCAATTAAAGAACTTAAAAAATTTAATTGCGAAATAGGATATTCAGATCATACAGTGGGATTTGAATCGAGCTTAGCAGCTATAACGCTTGGTGCGAAATATATAGAAAAACATTTTACACTTAATAAAAAATTATGGGGACCAGATCATAAATCTTCTCTTGATCCTAAAGAATTTACTAAATTTGTTAGATATATAAGAAATACAGAAAAAGCGTTAGGTAATTCTAAAAAAATTTTAACAAATTCAGCAAAAGAAAATTTTTTAGTTGCAACACGCTCAATTGTTGCAATTAAAACAATTAAAAAAAATGAAAGATTTTCAAAAAAAAATATAGATGTGAAAAGACCTGGAAATGGAATCAGTCCAATGAAATGGCATCAAATTATAGGAAAGAAATCAAAAAACAACTATGTATACGATGATCTTTTAAAAAAAAACGAATTATAGAATTTAAATTTTAAAAAAATCTAAAATTTGTTTTTTTGAAAAGTTTTCCATATTTTGTTTATTAAAAAAATGTTTATACCATTCACAAGTAGCTTTAACAGAATTATTGAAATTATATTTTGGTTTCCAATTTAGTAGTTTTTTTGACTTAATCGAGTTTAATCTTAAGATTTTTTCTTCACGAAAATTAACTATAGGCTGTATCTTAATAATAATTTTTTGCTCAAAGTTCTTATTTATTGATTTAACTAATTCTAAAACTTTTTTATTAGATTGATTACTTGGCCCAAAATTCCATGCACCTGTGTAGTTATGATCATTATTATATAAATTTTCAGCTAGCATCAAATAACCAACTAAGGGGTCAAAAACATGTTGCCAAGGTCTAATTGCATTTGGATTTCTTATTGATAATTTATTTTTTTTTAATGATTTAATAAAGTCTGGTATAATTCTATCTTTAGAAAAATCTCCCCCTCCAATTACATTTCCGGCTCTAGCAGTTGCAAAATATTTGTTAGAATAACTAAAATAAGAATTTATATATGTATTGGTAATAAATTCAGCACAAGACTTTGAGCTGCTATAGGGATCTAGTCCACCTAACTTATCATGTTCATTATATATTTTTTTTTTATGGTTTATATTTTTATATACTTTGTCACTAGTAATAATTACACCAGATCTAATGCTTTTTATATTTTTGGATATATTGAGTAAATTTAAAGTTCCATTAATATTGACTTCAAAAGTATATTTTGGCCTTTTATAAGAATCTCTTACTAATGGTTGTGCTGCCATATGAATGATGATGGATGGTTTAAACTTGTTAATAGAGTTTTCTAATTTTTCATAATCTCTAATATCTGCAAAAGTATTTTGATCTAAGTTTTTATAAACTTTAGCTAAAGTAAATAAATTTGGATTAAATTCAGGTTTTAGAGAATATCCTGCAACTCTAGCTCCTAGGAAATTTAAAATCAAAACCAACCAACTTCCTTTAAAACCAGTATGGCCAGTTACAAAAACTTTTTTATTTTTCCAGAATTTTTTTAACTTAATCAGGTTATTTAATTTTTCCAAATCTTCCATGGAGCACTATTAGATTTATTTTTTGCATTGTTCCATAAATTATCTAATATATTTTTTTCTCTTAATGTATCCATTGGTTGCCAAAAACCATTATGTTCATAAGCTGCCAGTTGATTATCTTTTATGAGATTTTTTATAGGTTTTTCCTCTAAAATGGTATCATCACCATCA
>Ga0181552_10003463_pt1 | contig 11262 bp, 8 predicted proteins | sample 011ome_18_FD_130583 | JGI IMG/M metagenome (GOLD analysis project Ga0181552, IMG submission 130583) | Coastal salt marsh microbial communities from the Groves Creek Marsh, Skidaway Island, Georgia - 011501BT metaG (megahit assembly) | ecosystem: Environmental > Aquatic > Marine > Intertidal zone...
ATCGTAGTATGTGGGCCGAGTCGTTCGGTAAACACGGGGTGATGTTGTTCTTGTATCGGTTGTCGGCGTTTCTCGCGTGCGCGTATTACGAGTGGTCAGAGAAGATTTTACCGCGCGTGACGCTGAATAAGGATACGGAGATGTATGGTTTGGACATGTCGTATTTCTTGAACTTGCACGATTGGACCGTGCACGCGGTGACAGTGTTCTTCTTCGTGGCGACGTTGGCAAGCGTGCAGGGGTTGTTTTCGCGTTCGGCGACGCAAGACCACTACATCGGGCACCAAGGGCGATGTAACACACTCGGTCACTGGGTTTTGGCGTTGTATGCGATTGCGTTTACAACAAGCGTGACGTTTTTATTCACCGTCTTGGCCGAGGCATTAGTGAATCCGCAGTGCGTGCCTTCGAGCTCGAGAGGCGAATGGGACACGTTGTTAGATCCGGCGTCTAGATTGTGCTACTTGGAACCGCTTTACATGGTTGGGTACTTGGGTAATGTCGTACTCTTGCTCGTGGAAGCATCGCTCGGGCGATTGACGTACTCGAAGAGCTTGATATCTCAACCGATTTTCTTCCTGTCGACGTTTTTCTTGGCGAGCCAATTCAACGTCTTTGTTTTGGGAGGCGATTGGCCGTACAAGTGGACAAACTTCATGCGCAAAGAGACAATTCTCTACGTCAACCTCTTCATGTGGATCTCTAAGAAAGTACACATGGGCTTAGTGAAGTTCTTGAAATCTGCGTCAAACCAAGCTGCGATCAAGAACCTGGAGGAGAGGGTGCCACTATTCATGTGAGCGCTTTGGACGGCTGAAGCGCTTTGACGGCGTTAGACATTTAGTAGACTGTAACTTTCAAACTATTTAAAAACATGAATGACACGCCGCGTCAATTATTATTTGTGTGTCTTTTTACAAATCCCACTCGTCATCTAGTCTTTCTTCCCCTTGGCTGGCGAGCCGCTCCCGAGCACCTTTTTGCGTTGGCCCAACATGTACGAATACAACATCGGAAAACCAGGCACGTAGCCAGCGAAGAACATCAACATCACCGACGGTAAATGGAACGAAATATTCGCTGCATTTGGCATCGGGTACGCCAACGGATTCGTCTTCACCAAGTACCCAAATCCACTATACGCCAAAAACAATTCTGAGCTCACGCCGAGCGGATACAAGACGATGAACAACGTGTATCGGCACCAAGTTATCACACGCGGGACGTCCCCGAGCAATTTGAAAAAGTAGAAACTATAGCGAATAACTTCAGTGATGCCCCAGGCGAACATCAGGGACGGAACGCCAATCTCAAGCGGGCCGGCGACGTGGAAGCTCGCGACGCGCGCCGGCGGAGCGAGCACGAGCACGCCCCACACCACCATCAAACGCGACGAGACTTGCATGGCGGTGACGAGCACTGGTGAACGCGCGATGCCGAGCGCAGCGTGCACGACCTCGAGTACGGCGGCGGTTTGAGCGTAGAGCAACGGCGTTTCAATCGCGGCATATACGGCGCGCGGACCAGAGGCGAGCGAGGTTTGCGCGGTGAGCGCCAACACGTACGCCCAGCCGACGATTAACACGGCATTGTACGCTAAAAGATATGTCTTCGCAAGAGACATTGACTATGTTTTACGGTGTGCGTTACTTACGTTCGCGAGGCGATACTTACGCGAGCGTGATAGTGAAGCGCACGGGTGCTACTTGTGTTGTTGTTTGTGTTATGTCAATTATTCAACTGAGTGAGCTAAAATCTAAAATCTTCGATTGCACACGCGACTAGGCGAATTGCTGGAGCTCTGGCGGTATATCTTGAGAAGAGTCTCGCAAAATGCCAACTAATTCACGCGCATGCCTGCCATCATTCACGGTGAAGAAGGTGTACGATTTTCCGCGCGAGCCAGCTCGGCCCGTTCGACCAATGCGATGAATGTACTCTTCGCAATTTTTTGGAAAGTCGTAATTCACGACGAGTTTAATATCTTTGATGTCTAAACCTCGGCTGGCGACGTCTGTGGCTATCAGTATCGGATTCGTCTCTCCGAGTTTGAACTCACCGAGGATCCAATCTCGTTCTTCTTGAGTTTTATCGCCGTGAATCCCGAGCGCCGGCCATGAATCGCCTCGCAGCCTTCGCGTTAATAAATCAACCGACGCCTTGGTTTCACAGAACACGATCATGCGACTCCCATCCATCTCTTGCTCGAAAATTTGAATGAGTTTCGAATATTTCTCACTGTTGTCAACGACGCGAACGTGTTGCTCAACGGATTTACTCGCGAGTAATCCGTCTTCGACGCCGCCGACGCGAATCGTGCATGGTTCGCCACGAACAAACTCTCGCGCGAGCTCTCGCACCTCTACTGGCCAGGTGGCTGAAAACAGCAAGGTTTGTCTATCGGGTCTAATGTTTTTTACTATCTTGCGGATCTGCGGCTCGAAGCCCATGTCAAGCATGCGATCTGCCTCGTCTAATACGAGAAACGACGTGCGGCGCACGTTCGTCTGCCCTCCGTCAAGAAAATCGATCAATCTTCCCGGCGTCGCTACGCAAATATCAGCCAAGCTCTTCAATTGCTTTATTTGTGGACCTTTAGGTACGCCTCCGTATATCACTGCATGCCTCAATTCGCTCGACGCGGCGAATTTCGCGACTTCGAGCTCGATTTGACACGCCAACTCCCGAGTCGGCGCCAAAACTAACGCGATTGGACCATCATTCTTCTCCAACACCGGCTGACTATTCACGTGCACGATGGCGGGTAAAATATAACTTAATGTTTTCCCACTCCCTGTTTCCGCGATGGCGATGACGTCTCGCCCGCTCAACGCAATTGGCCACGCCTGGCTTTGAATCGCCGTCGGCGCCGCAAACGCTTGCTTCACCAAGTCATCGTGCACGTATTTCGGAAACGACGCCTCTTCAAATGTCTCCACCGCCTTGGGCACGTTCATGCCGTCTACTTTAATCCCTCGCGCGAGCATGAACGCCTCGACATCGCGCATCGACCGCGCCGCGACGCGCGGGTGCTCGTAGTACACATTCTTCGCAAACACCAGCTCAACCTCGTCCTCGCGCGCGTGCGCGCCCGCCTCGCCGTTCGTGCGCGCTCTCGCGGCCGCGCCATCGTCGCGTCCCGCGCCGTGCACCGCGACATCGCTCTGTGCGATCGCATCGTCGCAGAGCGCCTCGCGCGCGCGTTCGCGGTCGTCGCGAGCGATGCGTGCGCGCTTCGCCGCCGACGCGTCCGCGCTCTCGCGAAACGGCGGAAACATCGTGGACGATATCGATGACGCGGCTGAAAAGAATCTCCCGCGCTCGGCGTGCGCGCGCGTCGAGCCGCGACCGGCGGCCGGGAGCGTGTGAGCGTCTGTCGAGGCAGATAGAGCATCTTGTCGCTTTTACGAGCCTCACATCGCGGCGCGCCGAGCTCGCGACGAGACCCGACCGAACGCGTTCGTGCGCGTAGGTGTAGTTTGTTGTGTCAAACGCACGCGAATTTGAAGCACGCGCGCGATGCGGGCGACTGGATTACGCGCGATGCACCGCGCGGTGGCATCGATGACGTTGCACAGCGGCACGTCGAGTGGTGCGCGTGGACAACGCTGCGTGCGCTCGGCGGCGAGCGCGGCGGCGGCACCGGCGACGGAAAATGCACCAAAGCCGATTTACTTGAAGGATTACGCCAAGCCGCAGTATGCGTTCGCCAAGGTGGATTTGGACTTTGCGCTCGGGGAGGCGTCGACGGCGGTGAAGAGCACCATTCGCGTGGAGCCGCAATCGGCGAACGCGGGCGATTTATTCTTGCATGGGGATGAGAGCGTTGAATTGGTGCAAATTATGGTTGATGGTGGGGCATTTACGTCGTACAAGAGATCTTCGAAGGGGATTACGCTTAGCGGGTTGCCGCAAAGCGCTTTTGAGCTCGTCATCGAGACGCGGATTAAACCGCAAGAGAACACCGCGTTGGAAGGCTTGTACAAGAGTGGGAAGAACTTTTGCACCCAGTGTGAAGCTGAAGGTTTCAGACGCATCACGTTTTACCAGGACAGACCGGACGTGATGTCCATCTTTACCACGAAGATTACCGCCGACAAGGCTAAATACCCGGTGCTGTTATCCAACGGCAACTTGATTGACTCTGGCGACGCTGGCGACGGCAAGCATTTCACCGTGTGGGAAGATCCTTGGGCTAAACCTGCATATTTGTTCGCGCTCGTCGCTGGCGAACTCGGGATGATTGAGGACAAGTTCACCACGATGACTGGTAAAAACGTGACGTTGCGCATCTTTGTCGAAGAGCACAACTTGGACAAGTGCGAGCACGCGATGACGTCGTTAATCAAGTCCATGAAATGGGACGAGGACGTGTTCGGTCTTGAATATGATTTGGAATTGTTCAACATCGTCGCCGTGGATGACTTCAACATGGGCGCCATGGAGAACAAGTCGTTGAACATTTTCAACTCGCGACTCGTCTTGGCGACGCCGGAGAGCGCGACGGATGCAGACTACGCCGCCATTGAAGGTGTTGTGGCGCACGAATACTTTCACAACTACACTGGTAACCGTGTGACGTGCCGCGACTGGTTCCAGTTATCTTTGAAGGAAGGTTTGACGGTGTATCGCGATCAAGAGTTCTCCGCTGATATGAACAGTCGCGGCGTTAAGCGTATCGGCGATGTCGCCCGCTTGCGCATGAGCCAGTTCCCGCAAGATAATGGTCCGATGGCGCACCCGATTCGCCCTGAATCTTACATCAAAATGGATAACTTTTACACCGTGACCATTTACGAAAAGGGTGCCGAAGTTGTGCGCATGTATGAAACGCTTCTCGGCAAGGATGGCTTCCGCAAGGGTATGGATTTATATTTTGAGCGCCACGACGGGCAAGCCGTGACTACCGAGGATTTTTTCAACGCCATGTGCGACGCAAACGGTGCTGACCTATCGTCGTTCAAGCCTTGGTACTCGCAAGCTGGTACGCCAAATGTCACCGTCGATGGCTCGTACGACGCCGCCGCGAAGACGTTCACGCTCAAGTGCTCGCAAAATGTCCCAAAGACTCCTGGACAAGACACAAAGATCCCCGTGATGTGCCCCATTGCAGTTGGTTTGGTTGGCCCGGATGGCGAAGACATGGGACTCACCATGGACGGTGTGTCGCATGGCACCACTGCTGTGCTGCGATTCGACCAAGCTGAAGCCACGTACACTTTCACCGGCGTCGCCGTCAAGCCGGTGCCGAGCATCTTGCGTAACTTCTCAGCCCCGGTCAAGCTCACCACAAATTTGACCGAAGACGATTTGGTCTTTTTGATGGCGAACGATTCTGACGCGTTCAATCGATGGGAAGCCGGTCAAACGCTTTTGCGTGGCTTGTGCCTCAACCTCATCAAGTCTGGCGAGCCGTTCACCATGCCCGCTTCGATTACGGATGCCATGCGAAAGATTCTTTCTGGCGCCAAAGCCCCTGATGCGGACAAGGCATTCATCGCGCGCGCGATGATGGTTCCGGGTGAAGGCGAATTGAGTGAATTCTTGGAACAGGGCACCGTCGACCCCGCCGCGGTGTACGCCGCGCGCAAGTTTGTCATGACGACGCTCGCCACCGAACTTCGCGCCGACTTGGAGGCTACCGTCGCGGCAAATAGCGCGGCAAAATACTCCAACGAACCCGCTGATCGCGCCGCGCGTACGTTGAAGAACGCGTGCATTGGCTATTTGTCTTACTTGGATGCCCCAGAAATCGCCGCCATGACGTACGAGCGATTCGCCGCCGCAGATAACATGACGGATAAAATATCCTGCCTCTCCGCGCTCTCCGGTAAAGATTGCCCTGAACGCGTCACCGCCTTGGACGAGTTCTACGCCGCGTGGAAGCATGACCCACTGGTCATGAATAAGTGGCTCGGTATTCAATCCGGCTCGTCGTTGCCAAACAACATTGCCAACGTCAAGGCGTTGATGAAGTCGTCCGCGTTTGACATTAAAAATCCAAACAAAGTGTACTCCTTAATCGGTGGCCTTTGCGGATCCTCGGTCAACTTCCACGCCGCCGATGGCTCTGGTTACGAATTCTTAGCCGATGTCGTCATCCAATTGGATGACTTGAACGGACAAGTCGCCTCGCGCATGGTGTCCGCGTTTACGCGTTGGAAAAAGTACGAACCCACGCGTTCCGCCGCGATGAAGGCACAACTCGAGCGCATCCTCGCCAAGCCTGGTCTCTCCGAGAATGTCTTTGAAATCGTCTCCAAGTCACTCGATTAATTAATATTCGTTTGCTTTTTTACACATACACATACACATATACGTACCGGTTGGCCGCCCCACCTCAGTCCGCACTCATCGTCGCGCGCGCGCGCACACACGCGCGCTCCGACGTCACGTCACCATGTCCACGAAACAAAAGTCACGCCCCACGCATCGCTTGCCGTCGTCTACAGCCACGCGATCGACGTCGGCGTCCGCGCACAGCCGTCGCGACGCTTCAACCAGCGGAGGCGTGCTCACAGTTCCGACACATTTAAAGCGTGGTATCGCCGCGGGCTCGATCGCGGGCATGACCACGCAGCTGTTGTTGTTTCCGCTGTCGACATTTAAGACGAGGATGCAGGTCAAGCCGCTCGGGCGGGCGTTTCGCGCGGCTGACTGTTTCCAGTTGTACAGCGGGTTGGTTCCAGAGTTGATGGGCACCGTGCCCGGGACCGCCTTGTTCATGGGAACGTACGAATCGGCGAAGAAAAGTTTTGGACTCGACCCAGGAATAGCAGCTGCATGTGGGGCACTCGCGGCGTCGGTAGTTTTGGCGCCCATGGAGTTGATTTCGCGACGGATGCAAGTGCGACGAACACCGTTTCGGTTGGCGGTGGCGGCGAGCGTGCGAGCGAAAGGTGGACTTTTTGTGGGATTTGGGAGCTTTCTCGCGCGCGAATTGCCATTTGATATGATTCAAATGTCTGCGTTTGAATGGATGAAGTCCACCATGGAAGGTAAAAATGGCCAGAAAGCGCTTCGGGCGCGGGACACGGCGATGTTGGGCGGGTTGGCTGGCGCATTTACTGGCCTCGTTACGACGCCTTTCGATGTGTCGCGTACCGCTAGCGTGTGCTCAAAGTCACTTGGTTTGGATACTACGAAAAGCATGGGTGATGTTTCGCGTCTCATGTTCCGCGGAGCTATTCCGAGGATGGTTGAAATCGGCCTCGGAGGCATCGTGTATTTTTCATGCATCCAAGCGACGTTACGCCTATTTGACGAAAAAGAAAAAGGGAAAGTGAAAAGCAAGGACAAGGTCCCCAAGATTTAAACGTATTGATTGTTTTGCGTACTAAACGTGCGCGCGTGTTGCTACTGATTTGTGTTTCTAATTTACAACGATTTGTTCTCTAATCATCTGCACTAGTACTCCTCCGCTCGACTCGCGACTGGGCCCCAGTTACGTCGTCGTTTCTTCATCCTAACATTCAAAATAAGATGAACCTTACGTCCGAGCGCCGCTTCGAGCACGATTCGAGCGTTGATTCCGATTTGTCCGATCGCATCGCCTGACTTTCCCACCACAATCTTGCGCTGAGACGTCGTATCGACAAGAATGTTTTGCTCAATGCGTACGTCGCCATTCCTGAAATCCTCCCATGACACGTGCACGATATCGATTCCATAAGGAATATCTTCGTGCACGCGATTATACACGGCTTCGCGCACGATTTCAAGCGCGCGCTGAACGTCCGTCATATCGCTCGACTTTGTGGCATCAAAATCCCACGGCCGAATCGGCGCGCGCTCCAACAAATGATCCATCAGCGCCTTAGTCCCCGCGCCTGACATGGCACTGATTGGAAACACGCGTGAAAACTCAAAACTCTTGCCTTGAAACTTTTCAACCATGCGCACGAGCTCCTCGCGTCGATGCTTTTCAATTAAATCAACCTTGTTGAGTATGAGTATGGCCTCTGGGATGACGCTCTTGCCATCCTCTGGAGTAACGTACTCTTCGTGCAGCAACTCGCTCAATGCATTCCTAGTCTTTTCTATGATCCCCAAAACGCGTGGGTCCTTCCTCTCGAGATGCCGAGCGGCATCAACGACGAATAGCAACACATCGCATTCACTCGCCACACCAAACGCCGATTCCACCTTTCGCTTGTGCGCCGCGTTCCTATAATGCTCTGACCCAACAATCCCAGGTGCGTCAACAAACACGACTTGTTTATCCCCTATCGTCTTCACGCCCATCGTGTGCGTTCTCGTGGTGTTCGTTTTACGACTCACGGCGGTAATTTTATCCCCGACGAGCGTATTCGTCAATTGAGACTTCCCGGCATTCGGCGCGCCCAATAACCCAACCCTCAAGCATCGCTCCTCGCGATTCACATCGACCGCAACATTAGCGTCTATCGTTACGCCGTCATTCTTACGCCGCGCATCGTCGTCGTCTAACCATCCGCGTTCGCTCCGCAACGCATCCTTTGCCGCGCGCACGCTTCGCAAGACATCCTCTTTAATCTCATTTCTCCGCCGCTTCGCCTCTAGATACCCACGAGTGACGCGCGGCACCGAGCTCGTGTACATTGAATACGCCGCCGTTGACGTGCGCGCGCTCGCGAACGCCATTCGAGACCAATGCGGCGATGAGCACGGCAGTGCTACCGCCGCGAGCGCCGCCTGTGTCCCATCGCGCGCGATAAACAACGCGCGCGCGCACGGCGCGATCGCCATCCCGCGACGCGCGGCGGTGCGAAACATCCCACACAACACTCTCCGTCGCGTACGCGTCTCGGCGCGTCCTCGAGCGACGCTCGGCGCGTCGGCGTCGGCGAATGTCGCGCGAAGAGGAGAGCAGATGTGCAAAGACAGCCAAAAAAACGCCTCAAAACGCGCCGCACCGCCGCCACCATGCGCGCCGTCACTCGCGAAGACGTGTACGAATCCATGGCGTTTAACGCGTTGGTGCATTACCGCATCAAGGAACACGCCATCCCGACCATTGCGCGCGTCGTTCGCGCGGAAGATGCCGCGCATGAGATGTGGACCATTCGCTTGGCTGAGTTTACCACGCACGTGGGCGAGGAAGGCGCATTGAAGAGCGCGCACCGAGATAATCTCGCCGATGCGTTTGAAGTCGCGACTGAGGTTGTTGCGTTTGAGCGCGATCAAGGCGCCAAGGCGCCGCTCGGCGGGGGCGTGAGAAGAGGGATCATTCGTAGCGTGGACACCAACCAGTGGCCTCCAGTGTTCGTCGTGAAGCGCACGGATGACGGCGAGGAGACGGAGATTCGAGTTCCAGGCGCGCAGTTGGCGCTTGCGAAAGCGTATGATGATGAGACGCGCGAGAGAGAGAGGAAGCGCGCGATGGAGGAGGCGGATTTGATAGCAAAAGAGTTGATGGAGGAGGAGCGACGCGAACGCGAGGCAGCGGAGCGCGCGGCGAAGAAGAAGCTCGCCAAGAAGAAAAATAGGAGCGCGAGTGATGTATCGAGTGTTTCTACCGTTGGTCCGGTTGAATATCGTGATGGTGATAATGATGATGGCGCCGACGATAAGGCACGTGAGGAAAAGGAACGAGTGGCGGCCGAGAAGGCGGCGGCGAAAGCCGCGGCGCGAGCGAGACAGGAGGAAATTAAAGCTGAAAAGTTAGCCAAGGAAAAGGCGGCTAAAAAGGAGGCGCAAAAGGCGCGTAAAGCGGCACAACGAGAGGCGGAGATGTTAAGCACCGCTGTGACATCTGACAAGGCCGAGAAAACAGCGCCGAATGAATCCATCACTCTTGAAGAAGAGAAAGAAGAAGAAGAGAAGGAAACGACGGCTGATGTTCCATCGACGAGCGTCGAAGAAGGGGACGAGGAAAACGAGGTACCGGTGAAGACTAGTGACTCTATACAAGATGCATCATCTCAAAAAGTTTCCACGCTGACAGAGACGCAGCGTCGTAAGTTAGAGAAACAACATCGCAAGGAGCAACGTTTAGCTGAGATTGACGCGTATCTCAAGGCGCAGGAGATAGTTGCCGAAGACGAAGACGAGAGTGGCGGGAATGGTGCGGGGGCGACAAACAAATCAAAGAAGAAGAAAAACGCTGGCAAGAAGAAGAAAAAGAATGGTGGTAAGGGTAGTGACCTCAAACTCACGGCGAAATCTAACACTGAATGGTTTGCTGCGTTCGCCGTTCTTTCCTTCTTCACTCTCGCTGGAGCCATTTATTACATCTTCGTGAATTCTTATTCGGTGCTTCGCGCGACAACAACGACGTTCTCTTAATGTCGCGCGATCGTCTAATGTAAATATATTTGAACTATGATAAGATAAAAGTGCTTCATTCCAATGCCACACCCACGACGACTGCAACTGCGAGGGCGTATGCGACTGGAAACAGCCAACGCGCCAAGACGTCAACGTGCTGGTCGGAAAAGTACATCTCACCACGCTTATTGACGATGTAGTGATCGAGTTTTGCAATTCGCGAGCCTATGAATACAATCGCCTCGCCCGATTCCTTGAGATTTTTGTAATTGTCTTGCTTGCGGGCCTCTGCCCAAGCAGCTGTGAGTCGCACTTCGATGTGCAATAAGTAATTGGCAACGACAATTGAAAACACTGTGAACGCGCAGAAGAATTGGCCCAAGGTCAAGATATTGAGTAAAAGTACGTTACGTGAGGACACTTTCGGCAGCACGGCAAGTGCGCCGTTCGTGAGTGAAATTGTCGTAAGGTAACAAATGAAAGCAAACGTAGCCCGCGCTGGCATAGCGGTTCGTTGAATCCAAAAAGTGCCGTAACTCATCGCGACAAGCATAACGCTCGGAGCAACTGTAAAGGTAACCCAGTAGTCTGGTATCCGTTCAAGTTGAAATCCAAAATCAATAAAAGATTTTTGATCTGACGTTGCACCGCCCGTCGTGTTGAAAATTGAAAACGTCCAGGCTTTCGTACCGCCGTATCCGTCATCATCCTTCTCAAACGTGACCTCTTCAGTATTGAACGTGGCCATCCCAGAAGGGCTCATCATTTGCAAACGAACACCGCACATTTGAGTGTCAAATGGCATCTTTTTAAAATCAAATTCGCAAGACGTAACCACATTCTGGCGAGTCTTGTATATGACTTGTCCTTTAGGTGAAACAAAAAGCTCAGTACTTTCTAAATCCGTCTGTTCGTACAAGTTTGCAATCGCGTACGCTGGACGCCATATGAGATCGGCCGTCGTCGTGTCGAGGTACATGCCAGGCGCCTGAAGACAACCAGTGGGTTGCGACG
>Ga0181552_10003465_pt1 | contig 11260 bp, 12 predicted proteins | sample 011ome_18_FD_130583 | JGI IMG/M metagenome (GOLD analysis project Ga0181552, IMG submission 130583) | Coastal salt marsh microbial communities from the Groves Creek Marsh, Skidaway Island, Georgia - 011501BT metaG (megahit assembly) | ecosystem: Environmental > Aquatic > Marine > Intertidal...
ATATATATATATAAAACCATATATAATTTTATATATGATGTAAAATTATATATGGTATATTTTTAATCTCTAAATAATATATAATGGTAAATAATATGAATAATAATAAAAAACTTGAAATTGTTTATGTGACAAATACTGGCAAAGACGCGCTAGGTGAAACCATAAAAAATGACTATAAAAGGACAATAATAGATGTAAAACAAATGTTTGATAATAAAAAACCAATGTTTATTGAATTTTATGCAGATGGGTGTGGACACTGTAAAAATTTAGTACCAATGTGGAAAAAGTTAACGGATAGTCTTGTAAAAAATAATTCTGATGAAAATATGGCACTTGTTGCAATTGAAGCAAAAGTACACAATGATGCTATTATTACTGAAATAAAAGAAAAAGCGAAATTTGGTATAGACGGATATCCTACCGTCGGTGCTATTGTATTTGAAAATGGCACCCCCAAATTTAAATCCTATAATGGAGATAGAACTGCTGGTTCAATGTATAATTTTATTAAAGAAGAGATTCTTAAAAAACAATCAGGTGGAGGTAGTAATCGCACCACTCGCCATCGCCGTGTTCATCATAAGAAAAGTAATAAAAAATCGAATAAGAAAAGTAATAAGAAATACATCAAGAAAAATAGAAAAACCAAAAAGCGAACCGTTAGAAAACACCGAACAAAGACTTACCGCAAAAAGTAAGGTATTATAACAAGCAAATAACATTAAAATATAAAATTGAATTAAATTAAAATAATAGAAAGATTGCACTATATACTATATAACACAATCTAACAAGGATGTATTCCTCTTTCCGCCTTTTAACGTTTGAGACAGAGGACGTCTTGTCTACGTTAGCAAGCGCTGATGAAACCAATCAAACAACATTTAGTATTAAAATGTTTGGCATCAATGAAAAAGGACAAACTGTTTGTATTTATGTGACTGAATATACACCATTCTTCTATGTGAAAGTTGGCGATGAATGGACTGAAACAGAAAAAGTTCAATTTGTCTCACATGTTTGTTCTTTGCTTGGCGAGCAATATGCCGAAGCAATTCATTCTACCAAATTAATTAAACGTAAAAAACTATATGGTTTTGATGCAGGGAAACAATACAATTTCATTCATTTTAAATTTAAGAATGAAACTGCTATGAAAAAAACCAAAGGGTTGTGGTATAACAAAGCAAATCCGAAGGGTGAATATCGTTTAGACCCCGAAGGGTTAGTATTTGAAGGCGAATCAACTGTACTGTACGAATCACAAATCCCGCCGTTATTGCGACTCTTTCATATTAAAGAATTTAGTCCCTCTGGGTGGATTGGACTGCCTTGTAATAAACGTAAAAAGGTGATTGTGAAAAAATCAACATGTGATTTTGAGTATAGTATTAAATACACTGATATTATTCCTCTACCTAAAAAAGAAACAATTGTTCCCTATAAAATTTGTAGTTTTGATATTGAAGCAAGCAGTAGTCATGGAGATTTCCCGCTTCCTGTTAAAAACTATAAAAAACTTGCAACAAATATCATTGATGTATGTAAAACAACAAACACTTATAGTGGAGACTTTTTAAAGTCAATTGTTCTTACTGCATTTGGATATGCCACCAATGAAAAAGTAGAAGATGTGGATATTGTTTATCCAATTAGACCAACATCTCGCGTCAGTGTAGAAAAAAACTTTCATAATTGGATTAAAATTAAACCAGCGAATTATAAGGACAATATAGATATGGATGTTGTCGATAGTGGTCTTACAAATATTAAATATGATATTACGACTACTACAAAAGAAGGAAATAACGACGACGATGGAAACGATGCCAATGACGATGCCAATGACGATGCCAATGACGATGACAACGATGATAGTGATAATTTGTCATCTAATCCAGTCGTAGAAGAAGTCAAACAATATGGCAGCGGTGATTGGCGTCTAGGAGCAAAAAATAAACCAAAAGCATATAAGAAAAAAGGGACAATCATTGATTTGTTATTAGATGAGGAGGCAACACGTGATACAAAATTACTCGAATTAACACGTACACTGACCGACGTGTTTCCATCATTACAAGGTGATAATGTAACATTTATTGGTTCTACATTTGTAAAGTATGGTGATGATAAACCATATTTAAATCACTGTATTGTGAAAGATACATGCGCGCCTCTTAATAATGCAGTCATTGAAAGTTATAAAACGGAAAAAGAAGTTTTATTGGCGTGGTCCGATTTAATTCAACGCGAAAATCCTGATATTATTATTGGATACAATATCTTTGGATTTGATTACCAATTCATGTATTTACGTGCAAAAGAATTAGGTTGTGAATACGAATTTATGAAATTATCGCGTAACAAAAATGAAATTTGTTTGAAAAAGAATTGGCGGACAGGCAAAGAAGGACTTGAAGAGAACACACTAGTTATTGCGAGTGGACAACACGATTTGAAATTTGCAAAAATGAGTGGTCGTCTACAAATTGATTTATACAATTATTTTCGCCGTGATTTTCAATTGACACAATACAAATTAGATTATGTATCTGGGTATTTTATTGGCGATGGTGTTAGTAAAATAGAGCATTATGAAGGGGTAGGCGACAACAACGTCAATAATATACAAAAAACCAAAATATACAGTAAAAACTTAACTGGATTAGAAAATGGAAGTTACATTAACTTTGAAGAAGAAGCACATTCAGTAGACCAATATAAAAATGGTAAAAAGTTTGAAGTGAGTGAAGTAGATTATAAGGAAGGAACTTTTGTAATTCAGGGGAAAGAAGAACCGGATTTGGTAACTAAAAAAGTCCGATGGGGTATGGCAAAAGACGATGTAACACCTCAAGACATTTTCCGAATGACAAATGAAGGACCAAATGAAAGAGCAGTGATTGCAAAATACTGTATTCAGGATTGTAACTTGGTTCATCACTTAATGCGAAAAATAGATGTTATTACGGGTTATATTGAAATGGCATCTTTATGTAGTGTTCCGATTGATTTCTTGGTTATGCGTGGTCAAAGTATTAAGTTGACCAGTTATATTTCTAAGAAATGTCGTGAAAAAGGAACACTGATGCCTGTGATTGAAAAATCAATGGACGATGATGGATATGAAGGCGCTACTGTTTTAGAACCTAAATCGAATCTTTACTTGGATACACCCGTTGCTTGTGTTGATTACAGTTCACTCTATCCATCGAGTATGATTAGTGAAAATATTTCACACGATAGTAAAGTGTGGACGCGTGAGTTTGATTTAAATGATAAATTAGTTATTGAGACAGGCGAAAAGGATGAAGAAACTGGTCAATATATATATGATAATTTACCGGAATATGAGTATGTAGACATTACCTATAATACATACAAATGGCAGCGAAAGAATGGAAACCCAAAAGCGGGAATGGAAAAAGTAAAAGTTGGTTATAAAGTATGTAGATATGCACAATACCCAAAAAATAAAGAAACGGGCGAAACAACACACGCAATTATGCCTGCTATTTTAAAGGAATTGTTAGCAGCACGTAAAGCAACACGTAAGTTGATTAAGACTGAACCGGATGAATTTATGAAAAATATTTTAGATAAGCGTCAGTTAAGTATTAAAGTCACTGCTAATTCACTTTATGGACAAACTGGTGCGAAAACAAGTTCATTCTATGAAAAAGATTGCGCTGCTTCTACGACTGCTGTTGGTCGTAAACTATTAACATATGGAAAACGGGTCATTGAAGAAGCATACGAGAACGAGGTCGTTGATACTGCCAATTATGGAAAAGTCCGGACTCGCGCGGAGTATGTGTATGGTGATACAGATTCAGTATTCTTTCGGTTTAATCTAGAAGAGTTGGATGGAACGCCAATTATTGGAAAAAAAGCATTAGAAATTACAATTGAATTAGCAAAGCAAGCAGGCGAATTGGCATCAATGTTTTTAAAGAATCCGCATGATTTAGAATATGAGAAAACATTCTTACCGTTCTGTCTACTTTCAAAGAAACGTTATGTTGGTATGCTTTATGAAGATGACCCCAATAAAGGAAAGCGTAAATCGATGGGTATTGTATTGAAACGGCGTGATAATGCACCTATTGTAAAAGACGTGTATGGCGGAATTATTGATATATTGATGAAAAGTCATAATATTGAAGATGCTGCAAACTTCTTGAAAGAATCATTACAAAATATGGTAGATGAAAAATACGGTATTGATAAATTGGTCATTACAAAATCATTACGTTCAGGATATAAAAACCCTCAACAAATTGCACACAAGGTTTTGGCAGATAGAATTGGTCGTCGTGATCCAGGAAATAAACCAAGTGTGGGCGACCGAGTTCCGTTTGTCTATATTGAAAATCCCAATAAAAAAGCACTTCAAGGCGAACGTATTGAAACACCGTCTTACATTATAGAAAACAGCATAAAAATCAACTATTCATTTTATATTACAAACCAGATTATGAAACCCGTTCAACAAGTATTTGCTTTGGTATTAGAACAAATGAAAGATTTTAGAAAAAAGAAGGGGCATACATTACGTTCTTGGAAATCAGCATTAGAAAAGTTACACAAGGAATACCCTGATCCCGAAAAATATAAAGATAAAGAAACGTCATTGCGGAATAAAGAAGTGAAAGCGTTATTATTTGACCCCTATTTAAGGCATACAAATAATATGAAAAATGGAGATACAGCAATTAATTCATACTTTACTCCATTACCGCATAATAAATAAATAAATAAATAAATAAATAAATATGTTTAAACACAATAAAACATTATATACAGTAATCCTTTTTTAATGGATAAATATGCAAACCGTGGATTATCTGGACTAGCAAATCTAGGAAACAGTTGCTATTTAAATTCGTGTATGCAAGTATTGTCACATACGTATGAATTTAATGATTTTTTAAATAGTGGCGACTACAAAAAACGTCTTAAAAAAGTAGCAGATTCAATTATTTTACTAGAATGGGATAAATTACGTGAATTATTATGGAGCACAAATTGTACGGTTGCCCCACATGGATTTGTAAAAAATATAAGAAGGATTGCACAAATAAAAAATCGTGATATTTTTACAGGGTATGACCAAAACGATGTTCAAGAATTCCTCTTGTTTATGATTGATTCATTTCATAATGCATTATCACGCGAAGTTGATATGGTTATTAATGGAAATTTACAAAATGATACTGATAAATTAGCAGTCACGTGCTATACAATGATGCAAAATATGTATAAAAAAGAATATTCGGAAATTTTAAAAATATTTTACGGCATTCATGTCTCGGAAATTATTTCAAACGATACTAATAAAACATTGAGTGCTAGACCCGAACCATTTTCTGTATTAAGTTTATCTATACCCACTAAAACCACCAACGGCACAATCCATAATAAAATACCATCATTATACGATTGTTTTGATCTTTACTGTGAGTCAGAAGTATTGTCGCATGCCAATGGAAATGCTTGGTTTAACGATGAAACCAAGCAAAAAGAAGATGTTCGGCGTAAAATAAGTTTCTGGAGTTTACCTAATGTATTGATTATTGATTTAAAGCGATGGAACACAATGAATTTAAACAAAAATCAAGGACGAATTGATATACCTCTTTGTAATGCCGATTTCTCAAAATATGTGAAAGGATATAATCCAACTTCATATGTTTATGATTTATATGCAGTATGTAATCATGGTGGTAGTTCGCGTGGCGGGCATTACACGTCATATATTAAAAATGCTAATGGAAAATGGTATCAGTTTAATGATACTGCCGTTAATGAAATAAAGGAAGAACAAGTCATCTCTCCTCAATCGTATTGTCTTTTTTATCGTAAGAAGGTTTGAATATGTTAATATGTTAATATGTTAATATGTTAATATATATTACTATTGAAAGACATTACCTATCATAAAAAGAAGTTATTATAAAAAAAAATAACATAATTAATATATACATATGGAACAAGAAGTAATGTTTGATAGATTTGAAGATAAGATACAAAATAAATATATTGGTACAGAACCAATGTTATTAATTGGTGTTATTGCATTAATCATTATTTATTATTATTTGTTTTCGTCTTTAGGAAACAACGAAGGTGGAAATGTCTCATTATTAAAGGTTATTTCTGAAACTTCATTATGGATTTTATTTATAGCAATGTTATTATTAAATGGACTTACTTATATTTTTGGAATTGATATGATAGAAACAATAAAACATTGGTTAGGGTACTATCCTGAACCGGTGTATCAAGACGACGGGGCAGAGGTTAAGGTTATGTTAAAAGAACAAGTTTTTCATTTACCTGAAAATAAATATACATATGAAGATTCCAAAGCCATATGTAAAGCACACGACGCGCGATTGGCAACATTTGACGAAATGAAAGATGCATATAATAAAGGTGCCGACTGGTGTACGTATGGATGGAGCGATGAACAAATGGCATTATTTCCTACTCAAAGAGAGAAATGGGACCGATTACAACGCATTGAAGGACATGAACAGGATTGCGGACGCCCTGGACTCAATGGTGGGTATATAAATGATGCTTCAATGAAATATGGTATTAACTGCTATGGTGCAAAACCGCCCATATCCCCCGAAGAAGCAGATATGATGCGTCAAAAACCGTTTTACAATAAGGGTATGAAAGAATTAAATTTTGATAAAAAGGTGAGTTTTTGGAAAAATAAAATTAATGAAATTGAAATGGCACCGTTTAATCATGATAACTGGAGTATGATATAAAAATGATTTCTTATAATTTAACATCAAATAATTTAACATCAAATAATTTAACATCAAATAATTTAACATCAAATAATTTAACATCAAATAATTTAACCAAAAATTTCATATTTTATTCATTTAATAATATATGAAAATGTCTCAGCAACGTATAGAACTATCCTCGTTTTTAATTATAATCTCTCTTGGTATACTATTATTATACTCTTATTATTATCTAGGTTCCAATAATAAAACAAATGTTAATGCTTTGTGGGGGGGTATTCGTTATATAAAACATTTAATACCCGTCTATATTGGTTCGATGTTTTTATCGGCAATCGGGTTTTTATCTGCACTTTATTATTTATATAAAACCAGTTCACTTACAACATATGAGAAAAAAATGATACCACTATCGTTAATGGTTATTGTGTTTGCCTCTATTTTTTGGATGCCTTTATCATTAAACTATCTGAACTTAAAGAATAAAACGAATTTAAAATCAGCATACTTAAAATACGCAATTATATGTGTTTTAAGTATTGTTGCTTTTGCATCTTTCTATTCAACCAAATTAATAAATGATATTAGAGAGAAAAAGTATACAACCGAAAAGAAATTAGCAACTATTGGTATGAGTTATTTTTTCATACATACATTTTTCTTTGATAATGTGTCTTGGAATTATAACTTTTTTAAGTTTATATAGTAAGTTTTCACAATAATATAAGTTTTCACAATAATATAAGTTTTCACAATAATATAAATATTTATATTATAATGAAATCCTCATTGATAATATTGATAACAATAATAACAATATTATGTTTATTACTCCCAATACTATATCATAATTATACATATAATCATACAAAAATAAATATAAATAAAAAGAATGATTCAATAAAGCATACAAAAGACACACCATGTAAAGATAATCTAACCGATAAAGAATATTTAGCACATATGATTCCTCATCATGAAGTAGCAGTTTATATGAGTGAACAATTACTTAATAAAACACACAATCCAATCATTTTGAATATATTGCGAAATATAATAAGAATTCAAACATATGAAATTGCCATGATGAAAGATGCTGTAACGAACGACGAATACACTATAACTGATGATATGAGTAATATAAATACTAAAATGAATAAAAAATATTATAGCACACAGGGAGATTATGTAAAACCAAACACTTTTGAAATTTCCAATACATCTTGTGACCCATCATTTTTCAATATAACTCACGAATTACATGAAATGACCGATACTGCATATATAAAGCATATGATTCCTCACCATCAGGTTGCTGTTGATATGAGTAAAAAAATACTTAAAAAAACAAAGAGTGATTTTATTATTTATATGGCATATAGAATAATACGAGCACAACAATCTGAAATAGCAATATTAGACAATTTATTAAACTCACCGTATATTTACGAAAGTTCTATTTTATAATTAAAATGATTACTTCTTCTTATGTGTCTTATTTTTGCGTGTTTTCCCCATTTTATCACTTGATTGTTTTTTATTGCGTCGAGAAAGTTTTTTAGGTTTAGTTTCTTCTGCCAATCGAATTAATCTCTCATATAAATCATCTGGAATAACATCAGTGTCGTCTGCTTCATTCATTTCAGTAGCACGATTCATAAGACCAATATGCACGTTATCATAATTATTATTATTAACCATTTGTTCATTTTCATTAATATCAATATCATCCGTTTTTCTACACACAGTCTGCGTGATACATGCTAATCCAACAGGCACTGCTAAATGTTCGTGAATATCGTCATAAGATTCACCATCTTCAATATAATGTTCATTAGTAAAATCATCAGCATTTTTCTTATTTTTCTTATTACCTTTATTAGTCCCTTTACTATTTTTAACCCCTTTTTTCCCTCCACCACTAATAAACAATGGCACGTTATTTTTTAAAAGCATTGATTGAATTGGTATTCCCATCGCAGTTGGCATTCCATCACTATTTTTTACAACAGTAAAATCAGAATAATCAAGCATCTAAATTATATATATATAATTGTGTGATTAATTGTTCGTATAACGCTTAATATCAGAAGAATACTTGACTTCACGCGATTCTTTAATCACTTTCATTAATTGTTTTACCTGTCCCTCATTATTAATACTTTTCATTAAACAATCTTCTACATATTTCAGTGTTAATGGTGGGGTTTGTTTTGTAGTTGTAAATCGCAATTTCCCGTCAGAAATATTAATTGTAGCATTTTTAATTTCATTTTGTTCTACATAGTTCATAATAATTTCTTCAGTTGAATTTTTATCATCCCTCATTTTTTTCACTTTTTCGTTGATGCTTTTAAGTTGGTTGTCTAAAGAAACCCATTTTTTGATATTTTCTTCAAAACTCATTGTAAATAATATATTATATTAATTATAAAAATATTTCTAAATTCTGATAATTATTATTTATTATTATTTAATGTATGGGATTTGTTTTGTAGCAATTTCCCGTCAAAAAAAAATAATTATAGCATTTTTAATTTTGTTAAATATATTTAATAAATACCCTCATTTTTATAAGCATCAATAATATCTTCTTCATCGACTGGAATAAATAGTTCACGTAAATTTCCTAATTCACTTTCAAATATTTTTTGATATTTAACGTTATGTTCCTTTACTTTATTTAACATACGACCAAATGGAAGATTTTCAGGATTTTCGTGTACTGCAAAAGTAAACTTTCCATTTTTTTCATCTACAATCGCAAAAGGTGTTTCATCGTCACCTATAAATAGAATATCCCCGATTTTATACTTATTACTAGAATTCAATTCACTTATAATATTATTATGAACCTTCTCTTTTATTTTTTTGCTTGATAATTTCAATTGCTCCTTGGTGCTTAATTCAACCTTATCTGCAATATTATAAAATTTAGCGTATCGACTCATTTTAGGTGGTGGTGTGGATTTATTTGAGCGCGGCGTTTGTTTCAATTTTTTAGGTGATGGTGTGGATTTATTTGAACGTGGAGTTTGTTTCAATTTTTTAATAATTGGTTGACAACGACGTGTTTTGTTTTTTTTCGTTTTTCGGTCACATCTTGACCCTTTAGAGCATCGCGGAGGACATCTTCGTCGTTTAAACGTTTCTTTCATTATATACAATGCATAATAAAATAAACAAATAAACAAATAAACATTTAAAAATAAATTATTCATTTGAATTTTATCATCATGATTTGTCTAAAGAAACCCATTTTTTGATATTTTCTTCAAAACTCATTGTATATTAATTATAAAAATATGTCTAAATTCTTATAATTATTATTTATTAGTTAGTGTTTATTATTTATTATTTATTAGTGTTTGCGGTAATGTTTGCGAGATTTACGCTTAAATCTTAAAGTGCGTTTCAAGGATTTACCCATGCGTCGAACTCCACTTTTAGACGTTTTGCTGCCCTTAAAGTATCGCTGTAAAGCTAAAAGACCGAAAGGGACAGTTGCGGTTGCAATAATACCTTGTCCACCTTTCTTGCATTCCTTGCGAGATTTGCGAGATTTGCGAGACTTGCGAGATTTGTGAGATTTGTGAGATTTGTATTCATTGCGAGATTTGCGAGAACCTCTTTTTCCACCAGATTGGGAAGCAGAAGGCATCATTTCCGTTATCGTTTTAAGAGCACTGCCAATAGCATTACCAGAACCGGTTGGTCTACCTACATTTTCTAATCCCATTTTATTATACAATAACAATAGAAAAATATTATTTTATATAGCAAAGTAAACAATATATCAAATAATACATAAATAAATAAATTATTGATTTTTTAAATACAATGTTTTATTACGCAATAATAAAACAAAAATACCTAAATGTAATAAAAAACTTATAATAACAAACATCATGCATAAATATAAATAAGGGTTAATTTGAACTAATATTAAATCTATAATTGGTGTGACAAATGTTTTTACTTCGGTTTTCACATCATCTCTTTTTAAAACATCTATACATTCTTTAATTAAGGCATTTTTAATCATTAATATACCTTTTACTTGTTATACTCTAATAAAAATATTCGAGTTATTTTACATATATTATTTTACATATACCATTGCGTCTCATAAATGTGTTATTTTTCTAATTGTTTGTTAAAAGATATATATTATGGAGCAGGATACAATACTATCAAATATAGTGTCATCTACCACGAACTTTGACTTTAATTCAATTAGTTTAGCAGATCCAGAACCACTACACAATAATGCTGGTTTTTATTTTACTCGTTTAGGTTTAGGAAAAGACAATGAACCGCTTTATTTTCAGTTGCCTGAATGTAAAACAAAACAAGGTGTAGTATCAATTAAACATTCCAAGTATATAGACCTAATGTTTAATCGTTCTGAAAATAATGACTTGATGTCGTGGGTAGAACAATTAGAATATAGATGTCAAGACATAATTAATGATAAAAAAGAT
>Ga0181552_10003470_pt1 | contig 11249 bp, 11 predicted proteins | sample 011ome_18_FD_130583 | JGI IMG/M metagenome (GOLD analysis project Ga0181552, IMG submission 130583) | Coastal salt marsh microbial communities from the Groves Creek Marsh, Skidaway Island, Georgia - 011501BT metaG (megahit assembly) | ecosystem: Environmental > Aquatic > Marine > Intertidal...
ATATCCACCGCCCCACCCCCACCGACGCGCGTGGCGCCACCAAAGTTAAAGAACGCCTCGGTCGTCACCGCCTCACCGCGTCCGCGTCGTCGTCGCGTCGTCGTCGTCGTCGTCGTCGTTAACCTCGTCGTCGCGCGAACGCCACCATCCACGCGGCCGCGTCCAGGAGAAAACGCCGCCCGCATCGTCATCGCCATCGTCATCCCCATCGTCATCGTCAATCAATCAATCACGCAATCAATCACTCGCGCGCGCACCGAGCCACGGAATGCCGTCCACGCCGCTTTTCGCGCGCGCGGGGTCGTCCATTTCGAGGGCCCCACCGCGTGTCCGTCCGTCCGTCCGGTCGGCGTCCGCGGTCGACGACGACGACACCAGGGTGTGTGTCTGTGTCTGTGTCGCCCGCGACCTTTCGTGCGCGCGCGCGCGTACTCGAGCGATGGATGCGCCCATGTGCGTGCGCGCGTGCGACGATAAACGACGATACACGACGAGTACACGCCGAATGTCCGAGCATGGTATATACTCTCGCTTGAGGGTGTCGATCGATCGATCGATCGAGCGGTCGATCGAACCCATGGATGTCGACATCGATCGAGCGGTCGATCGATCGATCGAACCCATGGATGGGTCGATCGATCGACGACGCCGCATGGACTGACCTAGCGCCGCCGTCCCGTCGTCGTCGATGGATCGATCGAGCGATCGGATGCATGGATCGATCGTCGCGCGTCAGACGACGACCGCGCGTACGTACGTGTGATCGACGAACGACGCCCGCTCGTCTTTGTACGTCGAGCCCGAGTGTCGAGTACAGCAGACAGAGGACGATGATGGCGCGGGCGACGATGGCGGCGATCGCGACGCCCGCCGCCGGGAAGTTTGAAAAGCGGCGCGCGTCGATGGCGTCGTCGTCGTCGTCGTCGTCGCAAGCGGCGGTTGGGGCGTCGAAGGCGGTGAGCGTGCGCGCAGCGGTTCGGTGTGGGGCGCAACGTGCTCGCGGTGTGATGCCGGTGATGGCGGTATCGACGACGAGACAGTCGACGACGACGGCGATGAGACAGTCGACGAAGACGTCGCGCGAGGCGATCGTCGCGCGCGCGGGGGGAGGCGCGGTTGAGATCAACCCGAACGATCCTCCTGAAGAAGAAGTGTTCGATATGACTCAAGATGGGCAAAAGCGTCGTTGGGGCATGGTGATTGCGCTGTTTGTTGCGTTCGTTTTGTGCAACTTGGACAAGGTTAACATGAGCGTAGCCATCGTGCCGATGGCGCAAGAGCTCGGGTGGACGACTACGCAAAAGGGTCTCGTTGGTGCGTATTTTGTTTTGTGTGTCGCGCGAATTATTGTGCGTTGAGCGCAAGATGATGATGATGTGTTTTCGCGTGACTGACGACGTCGATGGTTTTTGTTTTGTGTTGTTCTCGCGCAGCCTCTGCGTTTTTCTGGGGTTATTCGTTTACGCAAATCCCGGGTGGTTGGTTAGCGAGCAAGTACGGCGGTAAAGTTGTATTGTTCTGGGGTGTGATGTTGTGGTCGTTCGGTACCTTGATCGCCCCGATGTGCGCGGCTTTGGGGATGCCCGCGCTTTTGGCTTCCCGATTCTTGGTCGGTCTCGGCGAAGGTGTCGCGCCCTCTGCGGCGACTGGCGTGTTGGCTAAGGGCGTTCCGCCGTCTCAACGCTCCAAGGCGGTCACCACCGCGTTTGGCGGTCTTGACGTCGGCTCTTTGCTCGGTTTGTTGATCGCGCCGCCGATCATCTTCCGTTTGGGCGGCTGGCCCGCCGTCTTTTACCTCTTTGGCGCTCTCGGTTTCATCTGGGGCGCGTGGTGGTTGATGAAGTTTATGAACGATTCCAGCACCGACATGAAGGAAGAAGCCGTTGTTGGCGGTAAGAAAGCCTTGAGCATCCCGTGGGGTGCGTTCATCCGCAACAAGCAATTCTGGGCGTTGACTGTGGCTCACTTTACGTGGAACTACTTCTCTTACGGTTTGCTCGCGTGGTTGCCGTCCTTCTTGGCTGACGCCATGAACGTGACGTTGTCCAAGTCGTCTTTCCTTTCCATCCTTCCGTACTTGTCCACTGTCGTTGTTACTGCTTTGATTGCGCCGCTCGCTGGTGAACTCGAATCCAAGAAGGTTTTGACGCGCACGCAAATCCGCAAGTTCTCGCAAACCATTTGCTTTGGCGGCGGCGCCGTCATGCTCACCGCCATCGGTATGATTGTGAACTCTACTCCGGCTGCCGCAGTCACCAACCAAACCATCGCCGCAGTTGTTGGCCTCCTTTCCGTTACTTTCGGTATGGCTGCTTTCATCCGCACTGGTTTGTTCTGCGGCCACCAAGATCTTTCCCCGAAGTACGCCTCCATCATGTTGGGCGTGACGAACACCGCCGCGGCCATCGCGTCGACGCTCTCCACGTTCTTCACCGGTTACTTCTTGTCTAAGACTGGTGGCAACTGGGCGTACTCCTTGTTCTTCCCGATTGCTGCTTTGCAAATCGTTTCCGTGTTCGTCTTCCTCGTCTGGAAGTCCGACCCGGTGGATTTTGACAAGGCGAAGACGGCGTAAACGTTCGTTGTCATCGAGGGAAGTTTCTTAAATCGTAAAACACTTTGGATTCTTTTGGGTAGCAGGCGACATTTTGTTCGCACCAGTGGGTGCAACTTAGCACGCGTCTTTGATTCGATTGATTGCAATCAAATTCCCGTTAACTTATTTTAAAATACTTTGCCCGCGCGCGTTCAATTCCAACGTCGAGACACGCGACAACACCGCACCAGCGAAAAACTCCATTATTTTACGTTTATCGTGTACTACGTGGTATGCATGTGCGCTTGTGTTTTCGTTAGTTTGTGCGAACAGGAAGGAGTTGGTGATAAAAAATAAATTTATAGATAAATGTCTCCTCGTATTTACCGGTTTAGTCTTCGTTCGTACGTTCGATAAGACCTCTACTACGGCTATTAATGGCGAACCAGTTGTATGGACAACGCTTAAGCGCCGCCGGCAGCCTTGGCCGCAGCCTTGGCCTTGTTCTTCTCGTTCTTGAGGTAGAAGGTGTAGACCGTGGAAACCAACACGGCCAAGAAACCCGCGATGTACTTCCAGTTGAGTTCCTTGGGGAAGAGCATGAAGGAAATCACGATGGAGAGCACCTTGCGCAAAGACTTGACAATCTCAGCCTCGGTGGCACCGAAGTACTTGATGAGGGAGAGGATGAAAGACACGGAAGAGTAGCCCATGACAGAGAAGGCCATGATCATCGGCACAACTTGCGGGTTGGCTTGGGAGAACGCGAGGGCCGGCGCGAGACCGCCAGACGCGATGAGCGGAACCAAACCGTACGCGGTGCCAATCAACGACGCGTAGCAGAGCACTTCTTGCGTCGTGGACGGGGTTTCACAACGGAAGAAGTTCTTTTCTTCAAAGTTGGCGCAAATGGCGTCAACGCAGAGCGCACCAGCGATGAGAAGGACACCAATCGGCGCGAAAGCCGGAGAGGAGGCGACATCGCCGAGGGTGAAGAGCACGATACCCGCGACCAAAATGGCGGCGGACAACCATTCCTTCCAGTTGTACTTCTTACCGACGATCAACACGGAGAAGGCCATGACGGGAATGATCTTCGCAGACTTGAACACGATACGCGTGGCGTAGTTCAAGTAAGACAACGCGTAGTTGGTCATCGCCATACCCCCGTACGTGTAAATGGAAAGAATACCGTAGTTCTTCCAAGAACCCTTACGAGAATCGTTGGTGAGCTTCATCTCGAGCGCACCGCACAAAAAGTACGTGAACGTGGTCAAAACAGTCATCCACGCCGAGAACTTAAAGCCCGGGATGCGGAACACGCCTTCTTGAAGCGCAGCGAAACCAAGCGCCGAACCCAACGAACCGGCGGCCAAGATCAAAAACGACAAGCCTTCGGATTCCGGCAAGTTCAAACCGAAAACCTTCTTTTGCTCACCCGGCGCCGCCTTGGCGACACCACCAGCCTTACTATTGTTCGCACGCAAATCACATTCGTCAGTCTCTTATCATCATCGGTACGCGAAACTCAAGTCAAAACGTACGCGCGAAACGCCCCCGTGCGCGCGCGCGCGAGGGTTTCCCTCAAAAAGCGCACATTCCGCGATCACATCGTCACCGTCATCAATCCAACAATCCCGTCGTCCTCGCGCCGTCCTCGCGCCGTCCACGCATCACATCGCACACGCAATCACATCACATCGCTTATACGCACACAACCAAGGATGCCGCGCGAGACTTGGTCGTCGTCGCGCGCGCCATCGTCGTCGCGAGCCCGATCGCGCCGCCGTGCGCGCCCGCGAACGCCGCGCTCGCGCGCGCGTTCATCGGCTTCACCGTCGCCGCGCCGCTCGTCGCGCGTCTCGAGCTCGTCGACGCGATCGATCGCGTCGTCACCGCGCGGGTGTTCGTTATCGTCGTCGCGTACATGGAATCAATCAATGGCGCGCGCGAATGTGGAATCGATCGATCGGTCGAGCGATTGTGACGTCGCTTTCGTCGTCGCGCGGCGGCGCGCGCGCGCCCGTAAGCGTGGTAACGCTTTCCCACACACGCGGGTGTGTCGTTCGTTCGGACACATGGCATGGCATGGCATGGCATGGGCGGTGTGCCGCTGGTGTGTCTAAGGTTTGTGTAGTGTGGGGTGTGCGAAGACCATGTCGATGTGGGGGGAGGGTATATATGGTATGCGTCGGACGTATGGTACGTATACGGTGCGTGTGATGCCTGTGTGTGTTGTTTTATGTGTGCGTGCGTTGCCCGTGGTCGCGGGGCTCGCGCACGGTGACGACGGTCGCGAGTTCGCGACGCGAGGGGCGAGGGGTGATGTCGGCGCCCGGGCCATCGGTGACGACACCGCACGCGTCGTCGTCGTCGTCGTCGTCGTCGTCGTCGCCGCCGCCGTATGTGGATTTAGTGCTGAAGAGCGCGCAAATAGAGACGCGCGCGGATGTTCGCGTGCGCTTCGATGCGCGAGAAACCGTGCGCGCGCTCAAGGCGCACATTGAAACCGTCTACGGCGACGTCGAGGAGACACGGGGAGAACGTGGAAGCGCGTGTCGTGATCGCACTCGTCGTCGCGTTGTCGTCGATAGCGCGTCGCAGGTGTTGATTTATAGCGGCAAGGTGTTGAAAGATGACGACGTGTTGGGGGAGGTGTTGGCGCGCGCCGAGGCGAGCGCGCGGGCGTACGATGCGGATAATGCGTCGTCGCCGACAGTAGGGACAGAGACGACGAAGATGGAGTATGTGTTGCATTTGATGGTGCGTACGCGACGGGTGGCGTCGATGAATGGGTTGAATTTGTTGGATGACGAAGGCGAGCGCGAGACACGGGAGGTTGGTCGAGACGACGAGACGGCGGGGCTTGAGCGAGAACCCGTGGCACCGGTGCCGGTGCGTCGTGATTCGGCGTCTATGAGTGAAGGACACACCACGACGAGTGCGTTTGAGGCGGTGCGTTCGCCGCGCGATGGAGGGATGGCGACCCCTACGGCGAGGCGCGTGTTTGCGCCGTCGACGCCGTCGATGCCTGAGTTTGAAGGTGACGTGCGTCACGACTTTTCCTCGCGAGGGGCGGTGACGTTAGCGGCGTCGCCGCATTTGAATGCGATGTATCACGCAGCCTATCACGCGGCGTATGCATCGTTGTCGCCGAATAATGCGTTCGCGGCGCCGGGACCGCCGCCGATGAGCGCGCACACGCTCGGCGGCCAATTCTTAAACGTACAAACCCCACCGCATGTCGCACAGTTTGGCACCCCAGGGTCATGGACGCAAACAGATCATCGCGCAAACGCTCAGAATCTCGCGCAGGCACAGAACGCACACGCGAATCATCCAGATTTGCCAGCCGGATTGAACATTCCGCCGGGAGCGCGCGTGCGCGTGATTCACATTCGCATCGATTTGAAGCTCATTTTCAAGTTGTCGATGATGGTGTTCTTCTTATCGCAAGATGCCTCAACAGCTAAATTCATCATGTACATTTTGGCGGCGATTTTGGTGTATCTGCAGCAAACGGGAGCGCTCGCGGTAATTGCGAGATGGCTCACTGGAAACGACGCCGTCGGTCGAGGCGGTGAGGCGGGCGCGAATAACGGTGGGGCGAATCGAAATAACTTCGGAGATATGAATGGCATCCGAAACGGCGATGGCAACGATGAGTTCTTCAACAACCGAGGCTACGTCCCTCCAGCGCGCGCGACGCACGCCTGGGGACATCGCGAAATGCCGCAGTCCTTGTTTGGTGAAGTAAAAATTCTCCTGTATAGCTTTTTGGCGTCAATCTTTCCGAGCTGGCTTCCGCCGCGACTTCACGAAGCACGCCGCGCGCACCAAGATTGAATTCATTTTAGCGTCACACATACTCGCGCACGCGCGTGTGTTAACACTTGTAAAAAATTAAACATGTTTGGTTGGTAGTGACGTCGGAGTGGCGTTACAACTCAAAGAATTCGCTAAAATTACTAGTTTTCATGCGCATGTTTTCCGTCTACACGTCCGACTTGCGCACTGTTGAATGCGTGCTTGGCTCTTGAGCGAGGAGAATACGACTCCAGCGTGAGTTGAGAATCCTCGCGGTGCATGACGTTCAGCGCGGCGTCGGAGTGTTGCGGCGGAGCACGTTCAACCCCGCGAGCGCTCATATACTTCTCGTACGCGTACCAAGCGACGCCTGCCGAATTGAACACAATTCCACTTAAATTCGTCGCACTCGTGTGTACCTTGAAGGCAAATAATCCAGCGATGCCTTGTACGATGCTCTTCGTTCGCCCCACGACGGATGTCGTCAACGCTTCGTTCAACTGCGTGCATAAATACGTGGCGTAATTCAAGACGAACGCCGACGAACAACTCAATAAAAATGCAAATAAAAAACCAACTCGAGAGAGATGCTCGTACTGAAACACGCGATGGTGTTCGCCAAAGGCAAATACTACGCACATGCTCAGAGGTGCGCTCCACAATGAGTTGTACAATAACAACGTAAACGAATCGAGTTGCAACTCGTCGCCAATTTTTCCCACTAAAACAACATACATCGCCGTCGTCGCCGCGGACATCAAAGCCACTATATATCCGAGTAGAGTAAACTCTAAATCCCCCACCCCAGCGAGCACGCCGCCGAGCGTGGTTAAAAACACCGCCGCTTGCACGCGACCGCTCGCAACCTTACCCAACAACCCGTAGTCTAACAACATCACAAACGGCGTCGTCGCCGACTTCAACACTCCATACATTGGGATATTCACCAACGACAACGCCGTCATGTCCAGCACCAACTTGAGCTGAAACACCGCGCTCACGATAAACACGCGCTTAAACGCCGCTCGCGAAAACTTCTCCCCGCGTCGCTTCACCACTCCCACGCGCTCGAGCGTGAGTATCGCCGCCACCGTAAACAACGTCTGCGCCGTCACGAGCGACGCTGGAAACTTAAATCTCCACACCGCAAACAGCGCCTTGTTCAAAAACACCGTCAGCACCGAACACGAGCCGTAAAACAACGCCGCGAGCGCACCCGCGCGTTGCCGCGCGTATCGCTTGGACGACGCTCCAGCGCCCGCGTGCGACGCCGCGTGCCCGGGCGCGGCGTTCGGCATCGCGCGTACGCCTCACGCAACGCCTGATCGACCTCGTCGCGCGTGCCCGGGGCGATCTCACGTGCGTCACGCGCGTCGCGGTGTGCGGAACGCCGGCGCGCAAAGTTCCGACACACCATGACGCGCGCGGCGCAGTGCGCGCGACGCGCGTGGCGCGGTGCGTTCGATGGCGCGGCGCATCGCGCGCGTGCGATTCTCGCGCCACTAACGACGACGACGACGACGACAGCGACGACGGCGACGGCGCGACCGCGAAGCGCGACAGAGTTGACGTTGATGCTGGGTCGACCCTTCTTGACGTCAGCCACGCGAACGACGCGTGCGCCAATCACCGCGAGCGTCTCGCGCGCGGCGCCTCGCGAGCATGCGTCGTTCTCGTCCTCGTCCGTGGCGTCGCACGGCGCCAAGGTTGTGGATCCCGACACGGAGCCGGTGAGGGATCACGATTTGCAAATTGCGCACACGCGCACGCACGTGACGAAAAAGTTGTGGCGCGAACGTTTGCGTAAAGCCGAGAGCGGTAAAGGGGCGACTAAATTGAGCGAAAAACTTTTGCCTAAAACGCCGCAAACGAGCACGGCGGTGTATGACTTTCAAAAGGATGAGGAAATGCGAGAAATGTACAAGTCGCACGGTACGGATGCCGTGCGCATGGGTCGAATTTTAGAGGATTTGGACTCGTTGGCGGGGAATATCGCATTCTTTCACGCGGATGATGGCGATGATTTAACGAAAACTCCGCAGTTGGTGACGGCGAGTGTGGATAGAGTTCGGTTAAATCGGCCTTTGTCGCTTGAGCGGTCGGTGGTGATACGAGGCGAGGTGGCGTTTGTCGGCCGGTCGTCCATGGTGATTCGCATGGAGGCGGATGAAGAACAGGGCACGCGGGACGACGAGTTAATTGGGAGTAACATTCCAGCGCTTACGGCAGATTTTACTTTTGTCGCGCGGGATCCCGAAACGAATGAGTCGTGGCCGGTGAATCCATTGATTTGCGAAACGCGCGCGCAAACTGCGAGGTTTGAGGATATTCAAGCGTCAATCGTGCGCAAGCGCTTGCGACATAAAAAAGGCGATGGCGTGTTAAACGACGAATTAATCGCTCACCGAAAGAAGTGGGTGCACGACATTAGAGAACGTGCGAGGTTAAATCAAGAAATGCCTGCACTCACGGCTGGATTTCAGGAAGTTTTAACGTCGCAAACCGTGGCGGAAAATATGTTTGTCGCGCAGCCGCAGCAACGCAACCTGTCGGGACGCGTGTTTGGGGGATTTTTACTTCGTCGCGCCTATGAGCTCGCGTTTGCAAACTGTCAATTGTTCTCGGGTGGACATCCGGTGTTCGTGGAAATGTCCGATATTGACTTCAAGCTCCCGGTAAACATTGGTGATTTGATTCGATTCAAATGCAAGGTGTTGCACACCGTCAACACGGAGGAGGCGCGATGCGGTAAACCGAGCGTGTATTTAGAAGTTCGAGCCATCGTCACAAATCCGCACAAGGTCACGTCGGCGGAGGCGAACACGTTCATGTTTAAGTTTAATGTGACTGGATTCGAAAACGAGAATGGTGAAATCGAGGATGTGCGCCTGAAACGCGTGTTGCCGACGTCCACCGAAGAAGGCTTGTTGATTTGGGACAAGTGTATTCGTCAACGCTTGTGCGATGACGCAGATTTCGACAAGCGCAACGGCTTGGGGAACTTTGTGTGAGAGCAGCGCTATGATTTATTATTACTAGTTGGTGATAGAGGCTGAATGTTGTTGTATCTAAAGCGAACAGATTAGTTATTGTCTTGTTTGTTGTTACCGCGTCGCCTCGATGGGTCGCGTCGACGACACCCTCGAGAGTGCAAAACACCACATAACGCGCCATGGTTGTTCGTCGCACGTCCACAGGGGCATCGCTCCCGGGCGAAGCCGACCAGTCCCAACGCGGCGTGTTCTCATCGCTCAGACGCGTCGACATGTACAAGCGGCTTCCATCCGACATTCTTTGTGGAGAAGGCACACTGGCTGGGGGCATGTTGACCATTTGCACCGTATGCGTCTTTGCCGCGCTCTTGTTTCTGCAAATTACATCGCTGTTCGCCACGACGCTGCGCACGGATATCATTGTCGACCACACTCCCGGCGATGGCACGTTTCAAGTCAATGTTCAGATTGATTTTCCATTTGTGAGCTGCGATTGGCTGTCCGTCACCGTGACGGATGCGCTCGGCGCTCGCGCGTTCAACATTTCTGGCGAAAACCTGTACAAGCACCCGATGAATGGCCCATTAAAGTGGATGGGAATAGAACACGCCGCACCGAGCGTCGTGGCTTCGCGCCAAGAACAGTACGGGGTGTCGACGGATTTTGATCACTATGGCCGCAAGCAAATTTCCTACGAAATCATCGGAGAGGACATGTTCGAACGCATGGTTAGCGTGCATCAAGCAGGCGCGCTTCTTGTCAACTTCCACGCACCCTGGTGCTCGCATTGTCAAAAATTCGCTCCAGTATTCGAACACGCAGCAGAAATGGTGCGAGCTGACGCGCGAAGACAAGGAAAATCTCGATTAAGTTGCGGTCTCGCCACGGTGGATTGTACGCTCGCCGAAAACGAGCATCTCTGCGGAAAGCTGCGAATCCAAGCGTACCCGACAGTTCGCGTCTATCGTGCTGGTAGGTTACATCCATCCAAAGAAACACGCGTGAGTGTCGACGACATGCACGCGGAGAGCGAATCGTTTCAATTCGAAATGTACCACGGTCCCCGAACCGCGGAAGCGTTGGCGTCGTTTACGATGTCATTGCTCGAAGAAATTGAGGCAAATGAGCGTGACGCTGACGAGGCTAGCGGCGACAAGACGCGCGCGAAGCGAAAAGGCGTTATACTAGGTCATGATTTCGACGGCGATGGTTTGCATGATAGCAAAATAACCACCCCAGGGTGCTCCATTAATGGTTCGTTCAAGATTTCAAACGTCCCCGGAGCGTTTTACTTTGTGCCAAGTTCGAGGGCGCACACCATCGCCGACGCCGACATGTCGCACGTCATTAAGCATCTATCTTTTGGTGCACATGTCCCAGGTAGACCAAGTTACATCCCGAGACATCTCAGGCGAGCGTATTCAATCATTCCGTCTGACATGGGTGGTCGCTTCGCCGCGAAAAACGCCGCCCTTACCGAATTCATCGCCGACGACGAGCGCAGCACCGTGTTCGAGCACTACATGAAAGTGATTCCTCGCAGATACGTGCCGATTGACGAGGGCGATGCGATGCGCGTATACGAGTACACTTTCAATAGCAATCAATTCCCAGCCGAAAAGGCGCGAGTTGATGACATTTTTGATTACGCACGCGTTGATGAAGACGTCGTCGGTAAACTTCCATCCGGCCCGATGGTGAAGTTTCAATACGATATTTCCGGCATGGAAGTCGTTACGCGAGAATTTCGTAAAAACTTTCTCGAATGGATTTTAGGATGCTGCGCAATTCTCGGCGGCGTGTACACCTGCGTAGCTATCACAGAAAGCGTCGTCTTTGCGGGCGCTAAGCAACTGATGAAACGTCGATTGCGAAAGCAGAGTTAATCAAATAATTGTGAATGAAATTACAAC
>Ga0181552_10003484_pt1 | contig 11230 bp, 5 predicted proteins | sample 011ome_18_FD_130583 | JGI IMG/M metagenome (GOLD analysis project Ga0181552, IMG submission 130583) | Coastal salt marsh microbial communities from the Groves Creek Marsh, Skidaway Island, Georgia - 011501BT metaG (megahit assembly) | ecosystem: Environmental > Aquatic > Marine > Intertidal zone...
AAAACTTTAAAATTATTGGTGGTGGCTATGATGGAGAAAAAATAGATATTGATAAAATTAACTTTCTTGCAACTCTACCATCAATTGATGAATTAAGAGGAAAGATTTTAGGACTAATTTCAGCGCCTGCTCAGAAGATTGCTTCAATAGTTAAGGAGCCCTCTGGACAATTAGCTAGATTGGTTAGTGCTCATGGTGAAAATATGGATAAGTCCAATTAGGTTTAGAAGGAGAAAAAAATGGCTGATTTAAATAAAATTATAGATGATTTATCATCATTAACTGTTCTTGAAGCTGCTGAACTAAGCAAACTTTTAGAAGAAAAATGGGGAGTTTCTGCTGCTGCGCCCGTTGCAGTTGCTGCAGCTCCAGGAGCTGCTGGCGGCGAAGCTGCAGGAGAAGAAAAAACAGACTTTGATGTTGTTTTAGCAGAAGCAGGTTCTAATAAAATTGCGGTTATTAAAGAAGTAAGAACAATAACAGCTCTTGGTCTAAAAGAAGCTAAGGATCTTGTTGAGGGAGCTCCAAAACCATTAAAACAAGGTGTTGCAAAAGCAGAGGCAGAAGAGATGAAAAAAGCTCTTGAAGCTGCAGGTGCAAAAGTTGAACTTAAATAATTTATAAGATCTCCGCAAGCGGAGATCTTTATTTTAAAATTTAAACAAAGGTGAATAAATGAGTCTGGATTATATCAATCAAAAAAAAATTAGAAAATCTTTTGGAAAAATACCACTGGTAACATCATTACCTAACCTCGTTGAGGTTCAAAAAAGATCTTTTGATAACTTTTTACAACTCAGAATTTCTCCTGAAAAAAAACAAGATATTGGATTACATGCAATTTTTAAATCTGTTTTTCCTATCAATGATTATACAGAAAGAGCAACTGTAGATTACGTAAGCTTCGACATAGGAGTTCCAAAATATGATGTTGAGGAATGTTCTCAAAGAGGCATGACGTATGGCGCCCCATTATTAGTTAATTTTAGATTAATAATTTGGGATATTGATGAAATTGCAGGCACTAAATCAGTTAGAGATATCAAAGAGCAAGAAGTTTACATGGGTGATATTCCTCTAATGACTAATACCGCTACTTTTGTAGTTAATGGAACAGAGAGAGTTGTTGTTAGTCAAATGCATAGATCTCCCGGTGTATTCTTTGATCATGATTATGGAAATACTCATACTAGTGGAAAGTATTTATTCAATGCAAGAATTATTCCTTATAGAGGTTCATGGCTTGATTTTGAGCACGATGCTAAAAATAATATTCATGCTAGAATTGATAGAAAAAGAAAATTTCCTGTAACCACATTATTAAAGTGTTTGCTCAGTAGTTCATCAGAAAATTACATTAAAGAATGTGATAAAAATAAAATTGAACCTGATCAAAAAAGAATATTAGGAATGAGAGGTGAAGAAATCTTATCAACTTTTTATGAGAATATCTCTTATAAAAGAAATGATTATGGATGGCAATTCAAAGAAGATTTGTTATTTTTTAAATCTAAAATATTAGGCTTTGATCTTTTAGATTCTAAAAATGGAAAAATTCTTTTAACTAAAGGAACAAAAGTTAATCAAAAAATCATAAATGATATTAAGAAAAAAAATATTTCTAGTATTACAGTCGATGAAAGTTCTTTAATAGGCCTTTATATTGCTTCAGATATCATTGATGAAAAAACTGGTAAGATTTTTTATGAGGCAGGTTTCGAAATTGATGAAGATTTCTTGAATTTTTTAAGCTCAATTAAAATAAATAAAATAGATATTTTAAAGGTCGATAACATTGAAATAGGTTCTTATATTAGAAATACTCTTCAGCTTGATAAAGCTAGATCTAGAGAAGAGGCTCTATTTGAATTGTTTAAGATTTTACGCCCAGGTGAACCACCTACAATTGAAACTGCAGAAATGTTGTTTAATAATTTATTTTTTAACTCTGATAGATATGATCTTTCTTCAGTAGGTAGACTAAAAATAAATGCAAAGTTCAAAAAACAAACAGATCTTAATCAAAAAACATTAGATAAATCAGATATTATCGATGTAGTTAATCACATGCACAAACTAATAGATGGAAAAGGTGAGATTGATGATATAGATCACTTAGCTAATAGACGTGTAAGGTCTGTTGGCGAACTTCTAGAAAATCAATATCGTGTTGGTTTGTTAAAAATGGATAGAGCAATTAAAGAAAGATTAAGCTCTCTAGAAGTTGATAACATCATGCCGCAGGATATAATAAATGCAAAACCAGTTGCTGCTTCAATAAAAGAATTCTTTGGAACTAGTCAATTAAGTCAGTTCATGGATCAAACAAATCCATTAAGTGAAATTACACACAAAAGAAGAGTTTCAGCTTTAGGTCCTGGGGGATTGAATAGAGAAAGAGCTGGTTTTGAAGTTAGAGATGTTCATCAAACTCATTATGGGCGTATATGTCCAATCGAAACACCTGAGGGTGCTAATATTGGACTAATTAATAGTTTAGCCTCGTACTCAAGAATTAATCAGTTTGGCTTTATTGAAACTCCATATAGGATTGTAAAAAATGGAAAAGTCAGTGATGAAGTTATTTACTTGAGCGCTATAAATGAAGAAGACTTTGTTATTGCTCAAGCAAATTCTGAAGTGAACAAAGATGGTAAATTTATAAATGATGTTGTTAGTTCAAGAAAAAATGGTGAATTTATTAATGCTGAAATTGATGCGATTGATCTTATGGATGTATCTCCTCAGCAACTCGTTTCAGTAGCTTCATCTTTGATTCCATTTTTAGAAAATGATGATGCAAATAGGGCCTTGATGGGTTCAAATATGATGAGACAAGCTGTTCCTTTAATTAAGCCAAAAGCACCTCTTGTAGGCACAGGAATGGAATATACTGTTGCCAAAGATAGTGGGTCTACTTTGATTGCAAGGAGAGAGGGAATTGTAGATCAGTTAGACGCAAATAGAATAGTGATTAGAGTAACTGATAAAAAAGATGATTCTCTTAATAAAATAGATATTTATAACCTTCAGAAATTTCAAAGATCAAACCAAAATACATGTATCAATCAAAGACCCCTTGTAAATGTTGGCGATAAAGTAAAAAAAAATCAGGTAATAGCAGATGGGCCTGCTACAGAGTTGGGTGAACTTGCACTTGGGAGAAATGTTCTAGTTGCTTTCATGCCTTGGAATGGTTACAATTTTGAAGATTCAATATTGATATCTGAAAAAGTAGTTCAAGATGATGTTTTTACCTCTATTCATGTTGAGGAATTTGAAGTTATGGCGCGGGATACTAAACTTGGACCTGAGGATGTTACAAGAGATATTCCAAACGCTAGTGAGGAAATGCTAATAAATCTCGATGAAACAGGTATTGTATATGTAGGTGCAGAAGTTTCATCTGGAGATATTTTAGTAGGTAAAGTAACACCAAAAGGTGAGTCTCCAATGACCCCAGAAGAAAAATTATTAAGAGCAATTTTTGGTGAAAAAGCTGCAGATGTAAAAGATACAAGTCTAAGAGTTCCTCCAGGAGTAAAAGGAACTGTCGTTGAAATAAGAGTTTTCTCTAGAAGAGGTATTGAAAAAGATGAAAGAGCTATCAGTATAGAAAATTCTCAAATAGAATCAATATCCAGAGATAGAGATGACGAGTTAAACATTCTTCAGAAAAGTTTTGGTAATCATTTAAAAGAGTTACTAATTGGTAAAAAATTTATTTCTGGGTTAAGTCATATAGAAAAAAATTCTAAATTAACTTTTGATCAATTAGATAGCTTAGGTGTTGATGATTTAATCAAAATAAATATTGATGAAGACAAAACTTCTTCACAAATTGAGTCTCTTTTAAAAAATTATGAAAATCAATTAGGTAATATAAGTCAAAAGTTTGAAAATAAAATTGATAAAATTCAAAGTGGTGATGAATTGTTGCCTGGAGTACTAAAACTAATAAAAGTTTTTATTGCTGTAAAAAGAAAACTTCAACCAGGTGATAAAATGGCAGGAAGACATGGAAATAAAGGAGTTATTTCTAAAATTTGTCCAGTTGAAGATATGCCTTATCTTGAGGATGGAAGGCCTGTGGATATAGTATTAAATCCTTTAGGAGTTCCAAGTAGAATGAATATCGGACAAATTCTTGAAACTCATTTGGGATGGGCTTCTGCATCATTAGGTAATCAAGTAAATAAAATGATTTCTCAGTTAAAAGTTGATGGTCAAACTAAAAAACTGCAAGACAAACTTTTAGAAATCTATGATTACAAAGATCATAAAGAAGAAATCTTAAAAATGAATGATGATCAAATGTTAGAACTAGCTGAAAATTTAAAAGAAGGAATTCCTTTTGCAACCCCTGTTTTTGATGGAGCTAAGGAAAAAGACATATCTGATTTATTAGAAAAATCAGGTGTATCTAAGAGTGGACAAGAGATATTATATGATGGTGTAACTGGAGAAAAATTTGAAAGACCGGTCACAGTTGGATACGTATATATGTTAAAACTTCATCACCTAGTTGATGAAAAAATTCATGCAAGATCAATCGGTCCTTACAGTTTAGTGACTCAACAACCTCTTGGTGGAAAGGCTCAATTTGGTGGTCAAAGATTTGGTGAGATGGAAGTTTGGGCGCTTGAAGCTTATGGAGCTGCTTATACACTTCAAGAAATTTTAACAATTAAATCTGATGATGTAGCTGGGAGAACCAAGGTATATGAATCAATAGTTAAGGGAGACAATAACTTTGAGTCAGGAACACCAGAGTCATTTAATGTTATGGTCAAAGAGCTTAGGTCTCTGGGTTTAAACTTGGAATTTAAAAACGAAGTCAAATCAATAGATAAAATAGAAAGTACGGTGTCTGAAAATGAATAGAGAACTAGTAAATATTTTTAATCAAAATCAAGGAATTCAAAATTTTAATAGCTTAAAAATTTCAATAGCTAGTCCTGAAGATGTTCGTTCTTGGTCTTTTGGTGAAATTAAAAAACCTGAAACCATAAATTATCGTACTTTTAAACCGGAAAAAGACGGGCTTTTTTGTTCAAGAATATTTGGGCCAGTAAAAGATTATGAATGTCTATGTGGTAAATATAAGAGGATGAAGTTTAGAGGCATAATATGTGAAAAATGTGGAGTTGAGGTTACTCTATCAAAAGTAAGAAGAGACAGAATGGGTCACATTGAACTTGCTGCCCCCGTTTCACATATTTGGTTTATGAAATCATTACCAAGTCGAATTGCCACTCTTCTTGATATGACAATTAAGAATCTTGAAAAGGTTTTGTATTTTGAACAATTTATTGTTGTTGAGCCTGGTCTTACTGATTTAAAAAAAGGTGAGGTAATTTCTGAAGAACAATATATTGATTATCAAGATGAATTTGGTGAAGATTCTTTTAGCGCTGCTATTGGTGCTGAAGCAATCGAACAGATGCTAATTAATATAGATCTTGAATCTGATTTCCAAAAAACTAAAACAGAACTTAGTGAAACTAAATCCGAACTAAAAAAAACAAAGTTAACAAAAAGAATTAAGTTAATAGAATCATTTATTGTTTCAAAAAATAAGCCTGAATGGATGATCTTAAGAGTTCTTCCTGTTATACCACCTGAATTACGACCATTAGTACCTCTTGATGGCGGAAGATTTGCAACGAGTGATCTCAATGATTTGTATAGAAGAGTAATAAATAGAAACAATAGGTTAAAAAGATTAATAGATTTAAGAGCCCCTGATATAATTATTAGAAATGAAAAAAGAATGCTTCAAGAGTCTGTTGATGCTTTATTTGATAATGGAAGAAGAGGTAGAGTTATTACCTCAACAAATAAAAGACCATTAAAATCATTATCTGACATGCTTAAAGGTAAACAAGGAAGATTTAGACAAAACCTTCTTGGTAAAAGAGTTGATTATTCAGGAAGATCAGTAATAGTTGTAGGCCCAAGTTTAAAATTACATCAATGTGGTATTCCAAAAAAAATGGCTTTAGAACTTTTTAAACCATTTATATTTCACAAACTCGATGTTTATGGATGGGCTAATACTATTAAAGCTGCAAAAAAACTTGTAGAAAAAGAGGATCCTAGAGTTTGGGATATTCTAGAAGAAGTAATAAGGGAGCACCCTGTTCTTCTAAACAGAGCACCTACTCTTCACAGATTAGGAATACAGGCTTTCGAGCCAATTTTAATTGAAGGTAAATCAATACAGTTACATCCATTGGTATGCACTGCCTTTAATGCTGATTTTGATGGTGATCAAATGGCAGTTCATGTACCATTAAGCTTAGAGGCACAGCTTGAAGCAAGAGTATTGATGATGAGTACTAATAACATTTTATCTCCATCTAGCGGTAAGCCGATAATTGTTCCATCACAAGACATAGTATTAGGAATATATTATCTATCAATAATGAGAGAAAACCAAAAAGGTGAAAATAGATTTTTCTTAGATTTAAATGAAATTTTAAAAGCTCTTGAAAATAAAGATGTCTCATTACACACTAAAATTTTAGCAAGGATAAAAAACTTTGCAGGAGATTTCTTAAAAGTAGAAACGACACCTGGAAGAATGATCTTATCAGATGCTCTCCCACAAAATGAAAATATTAGTTTTAATCTTATAAATAAGATTTTAACAAAAAAAGAAGTTAGTAATATTATAGATACTGTCTATAGATTTTGTGGTCAAAAAGAGACAGTTTTATTTGCTGATCATATTATGCAAATTGGCTTTAAGTATGCAGCTATTGCTGGTATTTCTTTTGGTAAAGATGATCTAGTTATACCTGATGAAAAAGAAAAACTTCTTGAAGATACACAAACTAAAGTTCAAGAGTATGAAAATCAATATCAGGACGGATTAATTACTCAGGGTGAAAAATACAATAAGGTTGTTGATGCGTGGTCTGAATGTACTAATAAAGTAGCTGATAAAATGCTTGATGTTATTTCTAACCCTGATGATGATAAGCCCATAAACTCAGTTTACATGATGGCTCATTCAGGTGCTAGAGGTTCTGCTGCGCAGCTTAAACAGTTAGCTGGAATGAGAGGTTTAATGGCAAAACCATCAGGAGAAATAATTGAAAACCCTATCAAGTCGAACTTTAAAGAGGGTTTGTCGGTTTTAGAATATTTTACCTCCACGCATGGTGCAAGAAAAGGTCTTGCTGATACAGCATTAAAAACTGCAAGTAGTGGTTACTTAACAAGGAGACTTGTTGATGTTGCTCAAGATGCAGTAATAAGAGAATTAGACTGTGGAACAGTTAAAGGTGTTACAGTTGAAGAAATAGTTGAGTCAGGAAATATTACATCTCCTATATCAGAAAGAATCTTAGGTAGAACTCCATGTGAGGATCTAAATGATAGTGATAATCAGATAATTGTTAAAGCTGGAGAAATTATTGAAGAAAAGCATTTAGATAAAATAGTAAATGCAGGCGTAAGATCGCTAAAAATTAGATCAGTGCTTACGTGTGAAACTGAAAATGGAATTTGTTCAAAGTGTTATGGTAGAGACTTGGCACGTGGAACTTCAGTAAATGTTGGAGAGGCAGTAGGGATTATAGCCGCTCAATCGATTGGAGAGCCAGGTACTCAATTAACTATGAGAACTTTTCATATTGGGGGTGCCGCTAGTTCGTCTGTTGAACAATCTAATTCTCAAGCTCCAATTGATGGACAAGTAAAATTTGAAAATATTAAATTAATTGAAGATAAGTTTTCCAATAAAATCATTTTGAGTAGAAATGGAAAGATTAAAATAGAAAATGACGGTATAGAAAAATACTCAATAAATATTCCATTTGGTTCTAAAATCTCTGTTAGTGATGGTCAAGATGTCAAAGCAAATCAAACTATTGCTGAATGGGATCCATATACACTTCCAATAATTGCAGAAAGAGACGGATTTATTAAATACGTTGATTTAAAACAAGGAATTTCTTTTAGAGAAGCAATAGATGATACTACAGGTATATCTAGTAAGATTGTTATAGATTGGAGTCAAAATCCTAAATCTAAAAATTTCAAACCTGCTATTAACATTCAAGCATCTCTAACATCCGAAGAAGTTGACACAGATAGTTTTTCAAATTATCCAATGTCAATAGATACAATTTTAAGTGTGGAGGATGAGCAGGAAGTTTACGCTGGTCAAGTTCTAGCAAGAATACCTAAAGAGTCTTCTAAAACTAAAGATATTACAGGAGGATTACCAAGAGTTGCAGAGTTGTTTGAGGCTAGAAAGCCTAAAGATCCAGCAATTATGTGTGAAATTGATGGTAAAATTTCTTTTGGTAAAGATTATAAAAATAAAAGAAGGCTTATAATAAGTAGTCTGGACGAAAAAGACTCATTTGAAATTTTAATCCCCAGAGCAAAGTATTTAAATGTTCAAGAAGGTGATTTTGTAAAAAAAGGTGATGTTCTCGTAGAGGGAACTCCTGTGCCACATGATATTTTAAGAATACTTGGTGTGGAAGAATTAGCTAGATACTTAGTTAGAGAAGTTCAGTCAGTTTATAAGCTTCAGGGAGTTTACATAAATGATAAACATATTGAGACTATTGCAAGACAAATGCTTCAAAAGGTCCTAATTAAAAAATCTGGAGACTCTAGCTTGTTGGTTGGTGAACAAGCTCACAAAAAAGATATCCTAAAACTTAATGCTCAGCTTGAAGCTAATGGAAAACAAGTTGTTGAATATGAGCCAGTTCTTCTTGGTATAACTAAAGCTAGTCTTCAAACATCTTCGTTTATATCCGCTGCTTCTTTTCAAGAAACAACAAAAGTTCTAACTGACGCTGCAACGCTTGGAAAAATAGATTCATTAAATGGCTTAAAGGAAAATGTTATTGTAGGAAGACTTATTCCTGCGGGTACTGGAAGAATTACTTCAGAATATGAACGTTTGGCTGGTTTAAAAGATAAAGAAATTATTGAGGAGAGAAATAAAGCTGAAAATGCTGAAAATATCTAACAAAGTTAATATATTTCCTTGACTTTTTTACCCTGAATTAATAAAGACCCCTACCATTTGTTGATGGTAGTGGAAAATAAATTCCAAACGCTTAACAAAGGATATTTGATGCCTACAATAAACCAATTAGTACGCAAGGGTCGTTCCCCTCAAAAAAAGAGAAATAAAGTTCCCGCTTTATCTTCTTGTCCCCAAAAAAGAGGCGTTTGTACTAGAGTTTATACAGCAACTCCAAAAAAACCAAACTCAGCACTAAGAAAGGTAGCTAGAGTTAAGTTAACTAATGGCCAGGAAGTCTCAGCATATATACCTGGTGAAGGTCATAATTTGCAGGAACACTCAGTAGTTTTATTAAGAGGTGGAAGAGTTAAAGATTTACCAGGTGTCCGATACCATATTCTAAGAGGAACCTTAGATACCCAAGGTGTAAGTGCAAGAAAACAAAGAAGATCTTTATATGGAGCTAAAAAGCCAAAATAAATATTATGTCTAGAAGAAGAGCAGCAGAAAAAAGAACTATATTACCTGATCACAAATTTAAGGATCTGGTTTTAGCAAAATTTATGAACAGAATAATGGTTGATGGAAAAAAATCAATATCTGAAAAAATTGTCTATGGTGCTTTTGATCTTGTTTCAAAAAAAACGGATAAAGAACCAATTGATTTTTTTCATGAAGCACTTAACAATGTTAAGCCTTCTTTAGAAGTAAGATCAAGAAGAGTCGGTGGGGCAACTTATCAAGTCCCTATGGAAGTAAGACCTAAAAGAGCTCAGACTCTTGCTATGAAATGGATTGTAGACTCTGCATTAAAAAGAAATGAAAAAACTATGCGTGAAAGAGTAGCTAATGAAATATTTGATGCATTTAATAATAAAGGTAATGCAGTAAAAAAACGAGAAGAAACTCATAAAATGGCTGAAGCCAATAGAGCATTTTCTCATTTTAGGTGGTAACATATGGCAAGATCTCATCCATTAGATAAATATAGAAACATCGGGATTATGGCCCACATCGATGCAGGTAAAACTACAACTACTGAGCGAATTCTTTATTACACTGGTAAATCTCACAAAATTGGAGAAGTGCATGATGGCGCAGCAACAATGGACTGGATGGAACAGGAGCAAGAGAGAGGTATAACCATTACCTCTGCGGCAACAACATGTTTTTGGAATGATCACAGAGTTAATATAATTGATACTCCTGGTCACGTCGATTTCACTATTGAAGTTGAAAGATCATTAAAAGTTTTAGATGGTGCTGTAGCAGTTTTTGATGGTGTTGCAGGTGTTGAGCCTCAATCTGAAACTGTTTGGAGACAAGCAGATAAATATAATGTTCCAAGAATGTGTTTTATAAATAAATTAGACAGAACTGGTGCAAACTTTTTTATGTGCGTTGATATGATACCTGATAGATTAGGATCTTATCCTTTAGTATTGCAACTACCTATAGGAATAGAAAGTAATCTAAAAGGTGTAGTTGATCTAGTTGCTAACAATGCAATTGTTTGGCAAGATGAGAGCTTAGGTGCCAAGTTTGACATAGTTGAGATTCCTGAAGATCTAAAAGAGCAAGCAAAAGAATATAGAGAAAAATTAATTGAAAAAGCAGTTGAAGAAGATGACTCAGTAATGGAGAGTTATCTTGATGGAAAAGAACCATCAATAAATGATTTAAAAAAATGTATTAGAAAAGGAACTATTAAAGGATCATTTGTTCCAGTACTTACAGGATCAGCTTTTAAAAACAAAGGTGTTCAGCCTCTTCTTGATGCCGTAATTGACTATATGCCATCACCTATTGATGTTGATGGAGTTAAGGGTGTTGACATAAATGATGAAGCTAAAGAATTAATAAGAAAATGTGATGATCTAGAGCCATTTAGTGCGCTAGCTTTTAAAATAATGACTGATCCTTTCGTAGGTAGCTTAACTTTTGCAAGAATTTATTCAGGAACTGTCTCTACTAAAGATAGTGTTTTAAATTCAACTGGTGGAAAGAAAGAGAGTATTGGAAGAATGCTTTTAATGCATGCGAACAACAGAGAAGAAATTAAAGAAGCAAGGGCTGGGGATATCGTTGCTTTAGTTGGTTTGAAAGATGTAACAACAGGAGAAACACTTTGTGATCCTAATAAACCAATTATTTTAGAAAAAATGGATTTTCCTGATCCTGTAATTGAGGTAGCAGTAGAACCTAAAACAAAAGCTGATCACGAAAAAA
>Ga0181552_10003485_pt1 | contig 11230 bp, 9 predicted proteins | sample 011ome_18_FD_130583 | JGI IMG/M metagenome (GOLD analysis project Ga0181552, IMG submission 130583) | Coastal salt marsh microbial communities from the Groves Creek Marsh, Skidaway Island, Georgia - 011501BT metaG (megahit assembly) | ecosystem: Environmental > Aquatic > Marine > Intertidal zone...
AAGGGTGTAGACCCGCAGCTACCAATCCAGCGAAGTGCGCCATGTCAACCCACAGGGTGGCGCCCACTTCATCGGCAATCTCTCGGAATGCAGCAAAGTCCAAGTGGCGCGGATAGGCGGACCACCCGGCGATGAGCACCTTCGGCTTGTGCTCCTTTGCTTGATCACGCACGTGATCCATGTCGATGAGGAAGCTCTCTTTATCCACGCCGTAGGCAGCAGCTTGGTAGACCTTGCCAGAAAAGTTGATCTTCATTCCGTGTGTGAGGTGACCACCGTGCGCGAGTTCAAGACCGAGGATGGTGTCGCCGGGCGCTGCGATAGCGTGCAGGACCGCTGCATTTGCCGTGGCGCCCGAGTGGGGCTGCACGTTGGCATAGGCTGCGCCGAAGAGCTTCTTGGCTCGCTCGATGGCCAGGTTTTCTGCCACGTCCACGAACTCACAGCCACCGTAATAACGCTTGCCCGGATAGCCCTCGGCGTATTTGTTCGTGAGGACGCTTCCCTGTGCTTCGAGAATCGAAAACGGAACGAAGTTTTCACTGGCAATCATCTCCAGGGTGTTCTCCTGGCGGCCGCGCTCGTTTTCGAGAACTTCGGCGATTTCCGGGTCGAACTCTGAGAGCGGGGCAGTAAACGATGCGGAACGGGCGGAACTCACGTTGTCTCCTTCTGGCTACGGTGTGTCAGACCTCACGGTCTTCTTATCCGGTAGGTGCCCAGGCGCTCGGCCTCTACCTCTTTCGCTCCCCGATGGTGACCCATCCCTACGCCAGTCGCGATAGCGAAAGTCTATCGAGAGAGAGGGCCCGCGTCTGGGAGACGAGCGGGGATCTAAGCTATGAGGGTGTCTGACGCGTCCCACCTCATCGTCACGCTGATCTGTGACGACCAACCGGGAATCGTTCATGCCATTAGTGGTGCCGTGGTGAGCGCCCAGGGAAACATCACTGAATCGCAGCAGTTTTCAAGCGACGACACGGGTCGATTTTTCATGCGACTGCAAGTGGAGACGGCCCTCGGTGCGCAGGCTCTAGAAAGCGCATTGCTCCCCGTGGTTGAGAAATACGCCATGGAACACTCCGTGACGGAAGTTGGCAAACCACTGCGGACCCTCATTCTGGGCTCGAGTGCAAAGCACTGCGTGGTGGATCTCTTGAGCAAGCAGCGCGATGGCCACCTGCCTATTGACATTCCCCTGGTCATGGCCAACCACCCCACTCTGGAGTCCACCGCAGAGTTCTTCGACGTTCCTTTCGAGAGGATGCCGGTCACTAATGCCTCAGAGAAGAGTGCATTTGAAAAGCGTGTGCTGGAAGTTGTCGAACACCATCAGATCGAGCTGGTGGTGCTTGCCCGCTACATGCAGGTCCTCTCTCCCGACCTATGTGAGAAGCTCTCCGGCCGCGTGATTAATATCCACCACTCTTTCCTGCCCGGATTCAAGGGCGCGAACCCCTATCGCCAGGCTCACGAACGAGGAGTGAAGCTGATTGGAGCGACCGCTCACTTCGTGACGGAAGACCTCGATGAGGGACCCATCATTGAACAAAACGTGGTGCGGGTGGACCACTCCCAATCGGTGTCAGAGCTGGTGCGGGTGGGTCAGGACGAAGAATCCCGCACGTTAGCCCAAGCGGTGGGCTGGTACGCGGAACATCGCATCCTGTTGGATGGGATTCGCACGATTATCTTCCGCTAATCAGCGCCGTGATCGTGGCAAAGGCGTCGAGGCCTCCAAGGCGATAGGACACCCACGAGGGTGCGTCGGAAAACCCTTCGGGGTTGCGATCATTCCACTCCCGTTTGGCGTCGTAGAGGACTTCCACCAGTTCGAGGGAGGGGCCTTGCTCGCTGCGCTTGAGGACATTTTTGATTGCAATTACCTGGCCCTCGAGGTATTTCGCCGCCTCAACGCGGTCATCACTGAGCGTGCACAGCGAATCCCCCGACGCTGCACGATTGAGCGCGTCGAGGGATTCGTGGAGTTGTTGGGTGAGGAGCTCGCGCACCTCAAAAGGGGAAGTCGTGGTCGACTATCCGCAGCTGCAGAGCTCTTCGGGGGCGAAGGGGCTCAGTGCCTCTTCGATGTGTTGGCCGCAGCCACTCCAGGTCACTTTTCCGCAACGGTTACACCGCACAGCACTGCACACGAGATTTCTCCTCTGGTTAGAACTATTCGACGTGTTCGTCGATGGCACCAGTGTATACCCCTAGGGGTATTTTTGGCAATCAGCCCGCGAGCTTGGTTTGGAGATTCTGATCGAGGGCGGCGAGGAAGTCCTCGGTGGTCAACCAGGCCTGGTCAGGGCCGACGAGGAGTGCCAGGTCCTTGGTCATTTGACCGGACTCCACAGTCTCGACGACGACCTGCTCAAGGGTGTTGGCGAAATCAATCAGCGCCTGGTTTCCATCGAGCTTTCCGCGGTGGGCCAATCCACGCGTCCAGGCGTCAATCGAGGCGATTGGGTTGGTCGAGGTGGGGCGACCCGCCTGGTGTTCGCGATAGTGACGAGTCACGGTGCCGTGGGCGGCCTCAGCCTCGACGATTTTGCCATCGGGAGAGGTCAACACACTGGTCATCAACCCCAAGGAACCAAAGCCCTGCGCCACGGTATCGCTCTGGACGTCGCCGTCGTAGTTCTTCGTAGCCCAGACGTAGCCACCCTCCCATTTGAGAGCACTTGCGACCATGTCATCAATCAGGCGGTGTTCGTAGGTGATGCCCGCTTTTTCGAACTTGTCTTTGAACTCGGAGTCGAAGATTTCTTGGAAGAGGTCCTTAAAACGACCGTCGTAGGCCTTGAGAATGGTGTTCTTCGTGGAGAGATAGACAGGGTAACCGCGCGAGAGGCCGTAGTTCATCGAGGCACGAGCGAAGTCGCGGATCGACTCGTCGAGGTTGTACATCGCCATGGCCACACCCGAACCCGGGGCCTTGAATACCTCGAAGCTTTGAGCCTCAGAACCATCCTGGGGCTGGAAGCTGATGGTGAGGGTTCCCGGGCCATCAAAGACGAAGTCGGTTGCGCGGTACTGGTCACCAAAGGCGTGACGGCCCACGATGATGGGCTTGTTCCAGCCCGGAACCAGCCGCGGAATGTTCGAAATGATGATCGGCTCGCGGAAAATCACGCCACCGATGATGTTTCGGATGGTGCCGTTAGGGCTGCGCCACATCTTCTTCAGGCCAAATTCCTTGACCCGGGCTTCATCGGGGGTAATCGTCGCGCACTTCACGCCCACCCCGTGCTTGAGGATGGCGTGAGCAGCGTCAACCGTGATCTGGTCGTCGGTTTCGTCACGCTTCTCGATACCGAGGTCGTAGTACTCCAATGTGAGGTCGAGGTAGGGATGAATCAGGCGTTCTTTGATGAATTGCCAGATGATCCGTGTCATTTCGTCGCCGTCGAGTTCGACTACAACACCGTCAACCTTAATTTTTTCCACGTCTTACCCCTCTAATCGAGCATGAACGAGCGATTGCCCACCCGCCAGTGTAACCGAAAATTCAATTTATCTTCACGTTGAGATATCTTCCCGCGGGGGCCCACTAGCGCCTAATGTGGAAGAGATGACTGATTTGCACCTCGAAGAACTCTCCGCCGCGAATGCTGTCGCGGCGAATAGTCTCGAGTTGCGCCCCGGTCAAGAAGCGTTCGCCACCCCCACGACCTACACCCAAGAGGAACCCGGTATCGACCCCACCAAAGCCTGGGCTCGAGTTATCAAACTGGGTGACGAGGTGGTGGGTTTTGTACGCGCTTATTGCGACCCCAGCCACCCGCAGGAAGAACTGCGCTGCTGCATTTGGAGAATCACCGTTGCCGGTACGCGCCAAGGAGCCGGAGTGGGTCGATTTGCTGTTAACGCCGTCATCGACGAAGCCAAGCGACAGCAGTGCGACAAACTCACTGTGATGTGGACGCCGGGCCAAGAGGGGCCAGGTGAGTTTTTCCACCACCTCGGTTTTGTGGACATCGGTGACACCGCGTACGGCGACCGAATTGGGGCCCTACCCCTCACCTAATCAGTGAAGGAAGTGCCTCTCCCCCGTGAGATAGAGAGTGATTCCCGCAGCCTTTGCGGCAGCAATTACCTCGTCATCACGCACGGATCCGCCCGGTTGAACCACGGCGCGGACCCCGCCGTCAATGAGAATCTGAAGTCCGTCAGCAAAAGGGAAAAAAGCATCGGACGCCGCCACCGAACCCTGAGCGCGCTCCCCCGCGCGACTCACTGCCAGATGACATGAGTCCACCCGATTGACCTGGCCCATTCCAATACCGACGCTCGCAGTGCCCTGGGCCAGCAATATGGCGTTTGACTTCACTGACTTCACCGCGCGCCACGCAAACTCGAGCGACTCCAGGGTCGCAGCATCCGCTGGCTCTCCTGCAACTAACTCCCAGCCTGATGCCGGGGCAAAGTCAGCATCACGCTGTTGAACCAACAGTCCACCTGAAATCATCCGAAAGTCACGCACTTCCAGCTCGAAACCCTCAGGAAGGACGACCAACCGCAGGTTCTTCTTTGTGGCGAGCACCTCGCGAGCACCCTCTGTCACTGCGGGAGCCACAATCACCTCGGTGAACACCTGTGAAATGGCGTCGGCGGTCTCATCGTCCAACTCACGGTTAAGGGCAATCACCCCACCAAACGCCGATACGGGGTCACACTCGTGAGCAGAGCGGTAGGCCTCGAGCAGCGTCGGGCCGGTGGCAATACCGCAGGGGTTTTGATGTTTGATGATGGCCACGGCGAGGCCCTCGTGGTCGAAGGCGGCGAGGAGAGCGGCGTTGGCGTCGAGATAGTTATTGAACGACATCTCCTTGCCCTGTAATACACGCGCTTGGGCGAGACCCATCGGTGCTCCGGGTCGCTCATACAGAGCCGCCTGTTGGTGGGCGTTCTCGCCGTATCGAAGAGAGGACAGCGGCCTCGCAACTAATTGGACTCCGTCATTCACCCCCGTTGTACCGAGCTGAGTAGCCATCCAGCCGGCGACGAGTCCGTCGTACTGAGCGGTGTGTGCGAAGGCCTTCGCGGCGAGATGACTGCGCGTGGACTCTTCGAGCCCACCCTCTCTGAGTTCTGCGAGCACATCAGAGTAATCGGCCGGGTCCACCACGATGCCCACCGATGCGTGATTTTTTGCTGCTGCCCTCACCATTGCCGGCCCGCCGATGTCGATATTTTCGATCGACTCCTCAAACCCTGCACCACGAGCAACGGTGGCTTCGAAGGGGTAAAGGTTCACCACAACCAGATCAAACGGATCGATGCCGAGCTCTTGCAGCTGCTTCCGGTGGCTCTCCAACCGGCGATCGGCCAAAATGCCGCCATGGATTGAGGGGTGAAGTGTCTTCACTCGGCCATCGAGCGCCTCCAGAAAACCCGTCACTGTCGCGACATCTGTGACCTCAACCCCGGCGTCGCGCAAGGTAGCTGCCGTTGACCCCGTCGACACGATGCTGACACCAAGATCCCGCAGGGCACTACCCAATTCGACTAGGCCTGTCTTGTCACTGACGCTTATCAGCGCTCGGGACACTGTTGTTCGATTAGGCATGGGACGATTCTTTCGCATGGTGCTGGTCACAAAATTCGCGGACGAGCTGAAAAAGGAGCTCTCGCTCGACAACCTTAATTCGCTTGTGCACTGACTCTTCGGTGTCGCCAGGGACAATCGAGACTCGTCTTTGGGCGAGAATCTCGCCGGTGTCGACCCCTTCATCGACAGCGATTACCGATGCGCCGGTCTCGCTCACACCCGCTGCCATTGCGTCTGCCACGGCGTGAGCGCCCGGGAACTCCGGCAGGTAGGCGGGATGGGTGTTCCACAAATTGGGCGCATAATGGGCCACGACGTTGGCGGGCAACAAACGCATGAAACCGCTCAAAATAACCAGGTCAGGCGAGTGCACGTCAATGGCGGCGATGAGCCGCTCTCCCCACTCTTCGCGCTGTGCCCCCCGTTCTAAGGGAACCACGAACGTAGGAATGTCGCGCTCGGTGGCGAAGCGAAGCCCGGGGGCGTCGAGGTCGGACCCCATTGCAACCACTGCGGCGTCGACAGCATTATCCGGATCAGCCAGACGAGCGAGAAGGTCGGCGGCGTTCGAACCAGTGCCAGAGATGAGCACAACGAGTCGGGCAGTCACCCACCCAGCCTACCGAGCGGCAGAAATCCCAACCTGTTGCTCTTGTGCTCTAATCCACCGCACCGCCTTCGCTAGTGCCATGCCCAACACAGTCCCTACGAACAATTCAATTGACCACCACAGGGCAAGTGACTGAACGTCAACACCCACGGTATGGAAGCGACCGGGGCCCAACGCTCCACTGGCGAGAGATGTGGGTATCACCACTACCAAGAGCCCGATGCCTGTTGCGATGAGAGCTGATCCAGCCACCGAGATGACACCCTGGGCAGGTTGAGATGACTTGGCTCGAGTGCGGAATTCACGCTCTGCCAATGCCCCTGCCACTACGGCCGAAAGCACGGGTATCGCGACGATAGTGAATCCGATGGAATCTGGGTTCGTGGGTAGCGCCCCCAAAATCGGTAGTGCCGGCAGGGCCTGGATATCGGTTCCTAGTGCCGAAAACTCGGCGGCAGATCCAAGAGAAAATCCTGGTCCCACCAACCACGACGCCACAAAAGTTGCCAAGCTGGGGACAAAGGCGAGTTGTCCCACAAACAACACCACCAAGCCGATCACGCTGGGACCCAATGACTCAAACAGCGCCACCACAGTGGCGTAGGAAAAGAGCAGCATGCCGGCAAATACTGTTGCGGCGACACCGAAAAGCAGTGCTGCTGAGCCCATGCCCGCTTTTACTCCGGCGGTCATCACCTGCCACGACCGCGGACTCATCACCGACTGGAGCCACTGTCTACCCTGTGACCACTTGGATGTCCATGACGCAATCAATAATCCAGTCGCAAGAAAAAGAGAAGGGCGCAGTGTCGCCTCGACCACGTCTGCCGTAGCCATTGGGTGCTGAGCACTGGCGTGAATGCCGTAGCTCAAGCCAGCGAGTGTGACAATTCCGACAAGCCACACCACGACCGGGTAGTCAATCATGAGGTCGCGCCGACCCATACGAAAGCCCCACCACAGAGTGAAAACTGCGGGCCCTAACGGCGCAGCGGACAACAGAAAGTCCCGTTGGCTCGCTGCAAGCCCCAGACTCTGGGCAACGGAATCGTTTAGTGACAACGTGATGGGCACCCCGTGGCCCAGCATCCAGAAATCTGCGGACGCTCGCCAATACACCAACAGATCAGTGGAGAACTTGTCATCCAAAGCCCACACCAGACTGAGCGGGGCAAACAAGATTCCCACTCCAATACCCACCACCACAAGGGTTTCGAGGGCGGTGAGCAGCGCGGCGAGCCTGGCATTCATGGCGTCTTGAGCCTAACCTCAAGGGCCGACTTCGACGCGGTGTGACGCGGGGACTTAGAGTGCTTCGATGATCTCGCGCATCAGTCGCGCGGTCTCACTCGGGGTCTTACCCACCTTCACACCAGCGGCTTCAAGAGCATCCTTTTTTGCCTGCGCCGTTCCAGCAGAACCCGACACGATGGCTCCCGCGTGACCCATGGTCTTTCCTTCGGGCGCAGTGAAACCTGCGACGTAACCCACAACAGGCTTGGTGACGTTGGCCCGGATGTAATCGGCAGCACGCTCTTCGGCGTCCCCTCCGATTTCACCAATCATCACAATCGCTTTGGTGTGGGGGTCAGCTTCGAATGCGGCTAAGGCGTCGATGTGGGTGGTGCCCACAATCGGGTCTCCCCCAATACCGATTGCGGTAGAGAATCCAATGTCGCGCAGCTCAAACATCATTTGATAGGTCAAGGTGCCCGACTTTGACACCAAACCAATCGGACCGGGACCGGTAATGGTTGCCGGGGTAATGCCTGCGAGCGCCTCCCCCGGGGTGATGATCCCGGGACAGTTGGGACCAATCAGTCGGCTCGTTCCCTTTTTCTGCGAGTAAGCGAAGAACTCTGCGGTGTCGTGAACCGGAATTCCCTCGGTGATGACAACCACTAACGGCATTTCTGCGTCGATGGCCTCCATCACGGCACCCTTTGCGAACGCCGGCGGAACGAAGACGACCGACACGTCGGCTCCCGTTTCTGCCATCGCTTCAGCGACCGTTCCAAACACGGGCAATGTGACATCACCGTGCGTGACCGTCGTACCTGCCTTGCGGGCATTCACGCCACCGACCACCTGGGTCCCCGAGGCCAGCATCAGTGCGGTGTGCTTCGAGCCCTCACCACCGGTGATTCCCTGGACGATGACCTTCGAGTTCTTATCGAGAAAAATTGCCATAGTTCTAATCCCTACTTCGCGGCGAGCTCAGCTGCACGCTTCGCTCCCTCGTCCATCGTGCCGGCGAGTTCAACCAGCGGGTGTCCTGCTTGTTCGAGGATTCGACGACCCTCTTCAACACTGTTGCCATCGAGGCGCACGACCAGAGGCTTGCTCGCTTGATCGCCCAAAATCTCCAGGGCCTGAACAATTCCGTTGGCGACCTTGTCGCAGGCAGTAATGCCCCCGAAGACGTTGACAAAAACAGACTTGACCTGGGGGTCGCCCAAGATGACATCCAACCCAGCTGCCATCACTTCTGCTGAAGCCCCGCCACCGATATCAAGGAAGTTTGCCGGCTTCTGGCCGCCAAATTCCTCACCGGCATAGGCAACGACGTCGAGGGTGGACATGACCAGCCCTGCTCCATTACCAATGACTCCCACCGAACCATCGAGCTTCACGTAGTTGAGGTCGTGAGCCTTAGCTTTTTCTTCCAAAGGGTCGGCTGAGGCCTTGTCAGCGAGCGCCTCGTGGTGTTCTTGGCGGAATGCGGCGTTCTCATCGAGGGTGACTTTTCCATCGAGCGCAATGATGTCGCCCGATTCGGTCAACACCAACGGGTTTACTTCAACCAGGGTGGCGTCTTCCTTTTCGAATACCTCGTAAAGCTTGACCATGACCGGAGCCACCTTGTCAATGAGCTCTGCAGGGAACTTCGCGGCGACGGCAATCTCTTTGGCCTTCTCGAGGTCGATGCCGTCAATTGGGTTGACCTCGACTCGAGCGAGAGCATCGGGACGCTCCTCAGCTAGCTGCTCGATTTCCATACCACCTTCGTAGCTACACAGTGCAAGGTAGGAACGATTGGCCCGGTCGAGCAGAACCGAGAAATAGAACTCTTGGGCAATCTGGGCGCCTGCGGCCACCATCACTCGACGGACAATGTGGCCTTTAATGTCGAGGCCCAGGATGGCCTCGGCCGCAGCCTTTGCCTCCTCTGGGGTCTTCGCCACTTTCACGCCACCGGCTTTGCCGCGACCTCCGGTCTTCACCTGGGCTTTGACAACCGTCACGCCACCCATCTCAGCTGCGGCCTGGAAGACCTCATCAGGGGTGTCGGCAATTTTGCCGGCGAGCACGGGAACACCGTGCGCTTCAAACATGTCGCGAGCTTGATACTCAAATAAATCCACTGGGAAAATCCCTCTCACAAGGTGATTAGCATCGTCGCGGCATCAACACCACGCGACGGTTTAGACCCTCCAAGCCTAGTCACTTTATGTGAAGAAATTTTTCGCGGCGTCACTATCCCACTCGTGAAATGGGGGCAATTTTGACAAGCAGCCGCTTCTTTCCCACCTGGTCAAAAGTAACCTCCGCCACTCGCTTTGGACCCTCCCCCGTCAGTGCCACTACCGAGCCTTCGCCAAAGTCATCGTGAATGATTCGATCGCCCACGGCGAGCTCCAAACCCGAATTGTCGCGCGGCACCACATCCACCCTGTTCGACCACTGGGTGTTTTTCTTCCGAGGAGCCTGCGGCAGCGAGGCTGTCTCTCGCTCGAGGGACCGTCGGGGGCGCTCCAGAGCTTGTGCCCCCAAGCCCGACTCGTTCCAATGGATGAGGTCGGCGGGGATTTCTTGGAGGAACCTACTGGGGGCGCACACTAGCGGTTCGCCGGTGTAGGTCATCCGACTCATCGCGAGGGAAAGATAGAGCTTTTCCTTTGCCCGCGTCATGCCCACGTAAAAGAGTCGACGCTCCTCAGCCAAGCCTCCCGGCTCTGCAGCACTCATGCGGTGAGGTAGGAGTTCCTCTTCCACTCCGGTAATGAAAACCACGTCAAACTCGAGTCCCTTGGCAGTGTGCAATGTCATCAACGACACCGTTCCCTGCGAATCATCAAGCTCGTCGGCCGCCGCCACAAGAGAAACCTCAGTCAAGAATTCGACCAGTCCGGCGTCTTGGTTTCCTCGAGAGAACTCGATGGCCACCTGAATCAACTCATCAACGTTTTCTGCTCGGGCTTCCTCTTGAGGGTTGCCCGATCGCAGAAGAAGTTCTTTGTAGCCGGTGCGCTCCACCACGGCTTTCAACGTGTCCGCAGCACTCGCCCGATCGAGTGTGGAGCGCAGCTCCACCAACAGCCCGTTAAGCTCCGCGATGGCTTTGGTGACTTTCGGCCCGAGCCCCAGCTGCTCCACTTCGGCCAATGCGGCCGAAAGGGTGATGCCGTTGTGGTCGGCGTGGGCGACCAGGGCTGATTCGGTCGCCGGTCCAATCCCGCGCTTCGGGGTGTTGAGGATTCGCCGAAGGGCCAAAGTGTCAGCCGGATTCGCGATGGCCTGCAAATAGGCCAGCATGTCTTTTACTTCGAGTCGCTCGTAGAACTTGGTTCCACCAATCACCCGATAGGGGATGGCGCTGCGGATGAACACTTCTTCCAACGCACGGGTTTGCGCGTTGGTGCGATAAAACACCGCAATGTCTTGATACCGGTGCCCCTCGTCGATTTGTCGCACGACCTCATCGGCCACAAACTGAGCCTCATCGTGTTGGCTGTAGCCCGTGAAGCCGACGATGGGGTCACCGGCGCCCCGCTCACTAAAGAGGTTCTTGGCTTTGCGGTCAAAGTTGTGGGAAATCACGGCATTGGCCGCGTCCAAAATGTTTTGCTTCGACCGATAGTTCTGCTCCAGCAACACCACTTCCGCGCCGGGAAAATCTCGCTCGAACTCGATGATGTTGCGAATGTCGGCACCTCGGAAGGCATAAATCGACTGATCCGAATCACCCACGACAGTGAGAGTGGGCGCACTGATGCCATCCCGTTTTTGCTCCTCAGAGGCCGCTTCTGGCACCAGCTCCGGAGGAACGGGTTTAGTTAATTCGC
>Ga0181552_10003486_pt1 | contig 11227 bp, 10 predicted proteins | sample 011ome_18_FD_130583 | JGI IMG/M metagenome (GOLD analysis project Ga0181552, IMG submission 130583) | Coastal salt marsh microbial communities from the Groves Creek Marsh, Skidaway Island, Georgia - 011501BT metaG (megahit assembly) | ecosystem: Environmental > Aquatic > Marine > Intertidal...
CCATGTGGTCGTTATTCCAGAAGAAAAAAACCCCGTCCGAAATCCTTCGCGAACACAAACGAACGTTGGACAAATCCATTCGAGAGTTGGATCGAGAAAGAACGCAGATGCAAAATCAGGAGAAAAAATTGACTCTCGAAATCAAACGCACGGCAAAAGCGAATCAACTCGGGGCGGTGAAAGTGATGGCGAAAGATTTAGTACGAACGAGACATTCAATCACGAAGTTTTACGCGTTAAAATCGCAGTTACAAGGCGTGTCGTTGCGAATGCAGACGCTGAAAAGCACGCAAGCGATGGCGGACGCGATGCGAGGGGTGACCAAAGCCATGGGACAGATGAATAAAAAATTGAACTTACCGGCGGTCGCGCAGATTATGAAAGAGTTTGAGAAGCAAAACGAAAAGATGGAGATGACGACGGAAACCATGGGAGACGCGTTAGACGACGCGTTCGAACAGGAAGGGGAAGATGAGGAGAGCGAGGAGTTGGTGAATGCGGTATTGGACGAGTTGGGGTGCGCCGTGAACGGGGATTTGGTGAGCGTTCCGACGAGTAAAGCCGGGGAAGGGAAGAAGGTAGAAGTAGTTCAAGAGGAGAAGAAAGAAGCGGTTTTAGAAGATGCGGGAAGTATAGGTGGTGGTGGTGTCGAGAATAGCAACAACAACGGTGGAATCGACGACGATTTACAAGCGAGATTGGATAATCTTCGAAAGACGTGAGTTTTGATTCATTATTAAACCACGCGCGGTAAAAGCGTTTGTATTATTATTATTATTATACATTCTTGTTATATGTAACAGCTCTATTTCTAAGCATTCTAATATCTTTCTCCTACTATGCGAATAGTAATTACTCCAACTCTTCGACGATTCTCTCTTTCCTCATTGGTTTGAACTCCTTCTTATGCGCGCCCGGCGCCGCGTGCGCCACTCTTCTTTCTTTCTTCCTGGTTTGAGCGTCAGTCATCGTTCGTCTCAATTTGGCTGATTTATGAATCGATTTCGGGACGTGTTTGTGATTTGCAATGCGTCTAATTTCAGGCATGTGCTTAAATCGATCTTTCAACGCTTCGTTGTACTGCATTTTTCGTTTTTCTCTCGGGAGTAATGTGCCCACCTTTTCGCTCGCGTGCGCTTTCCATAATCGGACGTTGAAATCGTCCGAACCACTAAAGACGTACGTGCCGTCCATGCTAAATTTCACGCAAAACACTCTCTGCATTCGTTTCGTGTGATAACAATCTCTCGAGTGACCGCTGTTAAAGTCGAACAAACGAATGCTCTTGTCGTAAGAACCGGCTACGAATTCCCTCCCAGTCGGCGAGTAATCCACGTCCAACACCGCGGAAACGAAATCTTTATGCACGCACGTCGACACGTTCAATTTTCGCATGTCGTAACTGTACAAGTTACAATCCTCGTTCGCGACGGTGAAGTTAAACGCCTCCATCGGATTCCAACACAATTTTGTGCACTTATTTTGCATGATGAGTTTCCTCGTCGGCGTATTCGTTCGACAATCGTATAAAGCAATCGACCGATCGCTGCCGCAACTGGCGAAAATCTCAGGTTCCGCGGGATTAAACCTCACCGACAACACCGTATCGCACCCCCATTCGAACGAGCTCACCGGCGCATCTTTATTCATATCCCATAAATCTACGCAGTTCCCCGCCGTGGCAAACATATCTTTCCCCCAGTGACAATCCACGTCTCTATACGCGCTTTCTCCGGCGACGACCATCGCCGGGCGTTCCTCCCGTCTCGTCTCGCGACTCCCGAGTTCTCCTAATTCAGCCTCTGGAACGTTCCAAATCCGTATCGATCGATCGTCCGAACACGACACTAACTTCCCTCCGGTCCTATCAAAACTTAATCCTCGTATGGCCCCGGAATGTGAATTCAAAATTCTCAGCGCTTTCCTCGACGGACAATCCCAAACTCGTATTTCCCCATCGGCGGCTCCACTCGCCATCTGTTTCAAGTTCTGCGTATTCTTCGCCAGGGACAAAATCCCGTCCGAATGTCCTTCAAACGCGCCACAAAATGGTTTCGCGAACACTTTATCTAGCTTTGTCGCGTTCAACGCTCGTTTATACTCCGTCGCTCGGTGCATCGGTCGTAACCGTGGGTCTAAATTGCGGTGGATTTTAATCGCTTCCGATTTCGTCTCCCGAGTGTACTCCTCCTCGATGCGGCTGATGACTTTCACCTTCATCTTTTTGTTTCGTTAAAGCTCTCTTTCTATTCCCTCTGCTATTCCTTCTTCTTACTCTTAATATTAATGTAACGAGAGCACAGACACCCCCCGCAATCAAAGCGTATAGAATAAGTAAAAAGGGAAACAGCCGTCAAAAAATGAAGACAAAACGTCAGACTTTTTGACGGCTTCAGTGAACTTATCGTAGTAGGACTGCCACACGACACAAGTTTAAGAACAACAACAACACGCGTAATAAATGCCATTCGTGCACATCGCGTGGTTACCAAAAGCGTGCAGAACGGCGGAAGTGCGCAAGGAAGTCGCCTCAGCCGTGATCAAAGCGTTGGTTTCGGTGAAAAGCGCGGAGATTTCGGCGGATAAAGTCGTCGTTCGATTTAGCGAGTCCGTGGACGGCTTTCAACTTCCAGAAGGACACACGCACGAAAACGTGGATTTACCGGCAGAAAAGAAGTAAAGCTTTTACGAGGCGTAACGGATGATTTCACGCGCACTCGCCGCCGCGTCGAGGAAGAGTAGGTTTGGAAGACGTCTACCAAGCGCTGCTTCTGAGAACTCGTCCTCTTCTTTTTCGATGGTGTTTAGCAGCAGCACACAAACAACTTCCAGGACGGACGCCGAGAATCAAAGACGACGACAAATAATCACCGTCGAGCTGATATCAGATACCATGTGACCGAACGGGTTCATAGGAAAGCGACACCTCTACAAAGCCATGGAGGAAGTCACGCAAAATCCTATGGACGAAGCAAATCCGGTATCCTTTGCAGTTTTACGCATCCCGTTTTTTTTAGAACCAGAGTATAGCCGCGACGAAACTTGGAGCGAGACGAATAGGAAACGATTGGAAAGGAAGTGGGGCGGGAAGGAAGCGTTTGATGCGCAAAAGAAAAGGCATCAGCTAAAAGAAAGAGGACGAGAAGTTGGGATTCAACACTTCAATTTAGATAGGAAAGCGTCGAATACGTTGAAATCGCATCGGTTGGTCCAATGGGTGACGAAAAATTACGGATGCGCAAAATCGGAAGCGTTGTACGATGTGCTCAATGTTGAACACTTTGTAAACGGGAAGAAGTTGAACGATGCGAAGATGCTTTTAGAGTGCGCGAAGAAGATTAGCGATGGAGTGATCGATTTGGAGAAAGCTGAAAAGTTTTTAGCCTCGGACGAAGGCGAGAAGGAAATCGTTTTAGCGAAGAAAGCCTTGGATAGGTTAGGCATACACTCGATTCCGAATTTCGTCATCGGTGGAAAGGAGGTGTTATCCGGGGCGGTACATTGGAAAGAGTTAGTTGGAGCATTCCGACGAATCGAAAGAACTGGTCTTGGAGCGCCAGAGAACGCATTTGCGACTATATTAGGCATTCCCGAAGAGATTATTACTCAGACAACTCTGGACCCGACGAAGTACGCCGCGACGGTGTAGACGGAAGATGATTTGTGGGAGCAATTTGCAGCAACTCGCGATGTATGAAACGTGACGATTCCATTCGGAAAATTTATAAACGAATGGAATCCGATAATACGAGCTACGCTGTGTAATGAATGAGTGTCTCTCATCTTTTTTTATTTTAATCAAAAGAATTTAGTTTTATTATAATTATTGATGCGTTTTGTCTCTCTCCTTCCTTTTAATGCGCCCCGGGGTCTCTTTCAATGTTGTACGACAAGTCCGCGAACACGTAATCCGGCTCTTCACACATCGCCCAGTTAAACTTTTGAACCAAAGCTTTGGTATACACCGTCGGCAATGGAACTTCGTGCTTTTTACACCACGCGATGGTAATTCTCGGATCCAAATAGTTGATTTTACTCGTCCCGAGCGATACTGTTTTCAAGGACTCTTTCGTTTCCATTTGTAACTTCAACTTCTGTATTCGTTCTTTCAACGAAGGGAGTTTCTTGTGGTTCTTATCCGCTTTTCGCAATTCTTTCATCTCTTTCTCCAACTCTTTTTTCTTATCGTTCAACTTGTCCATCCCGGCTTGGTGCTGTTTGGATTCGCCTTTCTGGTGATTACACAAAATAGCAACTTCCTTGTTCGCCTCGTCGTACGTCGATTTCATGATTGGTACCGCCGCCTTCGGTTTGGTCGTTTCTTCCAACAATCTATACAACGTAATCGAGGCGTTATACGTACGAAACACTTTAATGGTTAAGCCCGGCATGAGTGTTTGTAAGTGCGAGTTGACTTTAGACGGGTCGATCTTATCAAACACGTCTTCATCCTCTTTCTTGTTTTTGCAAAAGCGTTTCAAACAATCGTACGCGACTCTTTCGATGGCATGCTCTTGATGGTAGCGAATAGAATCCTTACCAAGAAAATCGAACTCAATTTTCGGATACGGGTGGTCATCTTCCGGACCCATGAATTTCAAATGTCCCACGCGCAGCGTAGTCACGCCGACCGTATCGGCCAAATCTTCGTCCTTCTCGCCGCCGGCACGCAAAGCTAATTTATCAACCAAATACGTCGTCACCGCTAACTGCGCGGTTTCTTTGTTGTCCTTTCGCATATTTTTGCGGTAATCATCGCGGATTTTGCCGATGTGCTCGTGTAAAGTTCGAGCCTTTTCAAACTTTTGTTTGTCAGACTCTGACTTCACGCTCGACGTCGCGCCAAACTGGACGTACTTCCAATCTTTCGTGTTGATGGAATCGTTCCAACCAGCCATCCAAGTGACGGTTTGGTCGTGTCGCACTTCCTTCCATCTGTGACCAGCGGGAGCTTCTGGCACTTTCGCGTCTTTGCCGATGTTGATGATGATATCTTCCGGCTGAATGCGCCTTTTGATTCTTCCCATCTTTGGATGTTCGCCTCGACCGCGGAACAATCCCGGCGGCTCCACTCTAAAGTTGCCAACTTGTTCGCGTTTACCATTCATAGTTGCCCACATGTACTTTTCTTCCGCTTTATCTTTATCTAATTTGATCTGTTTCTTTTCTTCGCTCGTTCGCGCTTTGACCTTTTCCCTCCTCGCGAGATCCCAGTCGTAAATTTTTTGAAAGTTGCACTTCTCAAAGTCCGTAACGTGCGCATTCTTTCCGTTTTTCAGTATGCGTTTAAACCCATCCATAAAGTTCTGTTGGAACACCGGTTTAAACGCGTAGTCTGTTTCTTTCATCACCGCAAAAAACGTGGCAACTTCTTCTTCGTGTGGCTCGAGATGAACGTCCTTGCCGTCGTACGTCAACGGAACCCCGTGCGGTTCGTACTCCGGAGGAAACAAAACTCCGTGGTGCTCCAACTGCGTCCACATAATCTCCGATCCTTTACCATTCCCTCCCGCGCTGACTCGTCTGGAACTCCCACCACCGCTCGATATTTTCTTCTTCTTCACGCCGGAGGACGAGTTCAACTTCACCGTGTGTCGACCGCCGCCCAATCGCTCCGCCTCTCGTCGTCTTCTCTCCTCTCTTCTCTTTTCTTTCCTTTTGCGTTTTCTTTCTTTCTTCTCCCGTCGTCGCTTTTCTCTTTCCTCTTTCGTCCTCTTCTCCGAATCAAGCGATTTCTTCTTTTGCGCCAACGGCGCGTCGTCGTCGCTATCGGAGGAGTCCACCGGGCGTCCTCCTTTACTCGCCGCCGCGACGTTTGGATTCTTCGCGATTTGCGGCACCATCATCGGTCGCGATTGCACCGGACGCACCGCTTCAGGCACCATCGGTTTCGCTTTCGGAATAACCACTCCTCCTCCTCCTCCTCCTCCACCACCACCAGCACCACCAGTACCACCAGCGGCGGCGGCTGGCGCCGTCGGTGGAAGTATTTTCGTCCGTTCGACCGCTTTCGCTCTTTGCGCTAACGGCACGTCGTCGTCGCTCGAGCTCGAATCCGCTCGAGGACGTTTCGGGATGACAAATCCTGAACCATTATTATTTGCACCACCGTTCGACGCGGCAACCCCAGCTGGAGCCATCGTCTTCGCGACTGCCGCTGGTTGTTTTACTAACGCGTCGTCGTCGCCAAAAGCTTTTACGGCAGGTTTCTGAACAAAAGCCGAAGCGGTCGCCGCAGGAGCAGGAGCAGTTGGCACAGAGGAGGATTGAATCGGAGGCGCAACGTATGGTTTCACCACCCCGACGACCGATGCTGGCTTTTCAGCAGGAGGCGCAGTCGTCGCTGCTGCTGTTTGTGCTCTCATCGCCAGCGGGACGTCGTCGTCGCTCGACGAGTCTAACACTGGCATCTTTGTCTTCTTCTTCTTCGAAGCTTTCGCGCGTTGATGATGAACACAAAAACACGATCGGTTTTTGAAAAAAGAATTTACTATCTTTTACCCAAAACACAGAAGACTTTACGTTTTTAAAGTAAATAACTACACACAGAAGAGAGAGAGATGTGTGTAAGAAGTCTCTCTCTCTCACGACGGAGTCGCGCGTGGTGGTAAAGTTGCTTTTGAAATTTCAGACAAAAAACCTCTCTGTCTCTCCTGCGCGAACAGCAAAGATGAAATGTGATGAAACAAAAGAGAGAAGAGGGTTGGTTTCCAATTTGAATTAATAGTTTTTTTTAAGGACTGTCGAGAGTTGTTGATGAAAGATTTTTGTTTTTTTTTCTTCTTTTTCTCCTGTTTTTTGTTTGCACAAAACTGCAAAATTCAGTTACACTCGAAACACACGAACACACAGAGTGCACGTTACACGAGTAGAGAGTCTCACGATAAAGTTTTGTGTTCTCTCTCGTCATATATACACTCCTCAAATAGTATCACGCAAATGAGTGACTTTATTCAATGATGACGACGTAAAAGCGATGATGACGATGATACGATGATTGGGCCAGAGGAGCCACCGTCGTGGTCGGGGAAACGGAAACGGGATGACCAGCATCATCATCATCAGCGGGGGAAAAAAGAACGACCGGATTTCGCTCGGTTGGCGGGAAAGTACGACTATTTCGCGAGACACGCGATGAGGACGAAAAAGAAGAATAAGAGCCACGAGATGGATAAAGTTTTCATCGATTTCACCTCCTGGCAAGCGACGCACGATTTGTGCCGAGCTTTACTGGAAGAGATTGGCGTGAAAAATTGGTCCATACCGAAAGGCCACCTCGTCCCTGGCTTTACGCAACGAAGAAACTATTGCGAGTGGGTGGAAAGTCTGTTAGAGAAGGACGGCGTGCAAATAGAGGAAGAAAACGTGCGCGGCGTGGACGTTGGAACCGGGGCGTCGGCAATATTCGCTCTGCTGTTCACGTCGAGACATCCGAAGTGGGATATGTTCGGCACCGATATCACCGAGGAAGCGGTTGAGAGCGCTCGGAGGAACTGTCTGGCGGCGGGCGCGTCGGAGCGTTGTTGTAAGGACGAAGAGACGACTGAACAAGTCGTCGCCGCAGAGAACAATAATACGCACAGTAATTGTAGTAGCGGTAGAAGTAGAAGATGGATTAGCATTCGGGACGTCGCGAAAAAAAGGAGCAGCGGCGTCACTCGCGAAGAAGAAGAAGCCGAAGACGCCGAAGAGGAAGAAGACCAACCCATCCTCGACCTCGACCTCTTCGAGGAAGAGCGCATCGATTTCACCGTGTGCAACCCACCATTCTTCAACGCCATGTCCGAATCCTCCCAAAATCCGCGAACAAATTTTGGAGGCACTACGAAAGAGAACAGTTACCGAGGTGGCGAATCGAGTTTCGTCCGGCGAATGATTCTCGAGTCTCGCCAGGTCGCGCTTTCCCTCAATTCCTCAAAAGGCGAAGAAAACCAACATCGAGTTCGATGGTTCACCACCATGGTCGGCGCGAAAGCGACTTTAAAGATGGCTAAAAAATGTTTGCGAGAGATGAAAGAGACGACGAAACTTCGCGAGACGGCGTTCGTGCAAGGGAAAACCCGAAGGTGGGGACTCGCCTGGTCGTTTCTTTGAGAAAAATTGGCTGCTGCTCTGTAACACCCTTTTGTTGATGAGTAAAATTAGATTTTAAATCACCGCACTTTTCAAACGCACTTTTCGTTGTTTGTTTGTAACACGTGGTAGCATCGTTTCCTCTCTCTCTCGTATAAACTGAGTGTAGCATCGAAGCTCAGAGACGCATCGTTTCATCGTTACGCTGATAAATTAATCGATCGATACACTAAGAAAAAGATGATGAATTTACCGACGGAGAAATCCAAACTGTTGGCGGAGAAGAAGCCACCGTCCCCGGCATCATCGACGTCGTCGACGATTTCGACAAAGTTCGGGTCGATCGCTGCGAAACTCTCCACCGGAGCGGTTATTACCTGCGGCATTCTCGGCTCCGTGGCTTTGCTGAATAAGTCCGGGTACGTCGATACCAACAACGGCGTTGCGTTTTCGTCGTTTTTGCGAAGACGATCGTCAGCGACGGACCCGATTTACGCGAAAGACAGCGCGGCGTTCTTAGGGGACAACTACGATTTGAACAACAACAACTTTCCCGGACAGCGCATGGAAATCCCGTACGCGTTTTTCCAGGACACGAAGTGGCACGACGCGCCGTTTTTCCGATTCGATGGCGAATCCGTAGAGAAAGGTCACATCACCCAGGAGGAGCTCACCGAGGCGAAGCAAAGACAAGGCGATCCGAAGAAGTCCATGCCGGTGTTTAAGACGGCGGGAGCGGATTCGGCAGACGTGGTGGTGACTGCGCACGCGACGGATATGAATAGCTTCGGGTGGGTCATTTACGATTCCGCGAAAAAGAACGGGTTGGAGATGGTTATTTCCGGAGAAGGGACGCAGTTTCACGGGTTCGCGGATAAAGTCATCGGGTTGAAAGCGGCGTTACACGCGATGCCGGGAAATCCGATCGTGGTCGTCGCGGACGCCTCGGACGTGTTTTTGCAATGCAGCGCGTCTGAATTTAAGGACAGATTCACGAAAGCGGAAGCGGATATGGTCTTTGGCGGCGAGACGCAGTTGTGGCCGGAAGTTTCTGATTATTTCAAGCGCGACTCGGAAAAGGCGTTGAAGAATGAATTGTCGCACTCGTTCGGGGATATTGGCATGGCAGAAGGTGTCACGCCAATCAACAAAAACGACATTCCGAACGGTTGGCCGAACGCCGGCGGGTGGATGGCGAGGAAAGAGGCGCTTTTGGAATACATTTCGAGCACGGAGGAGAGAATGAATAAATTTTCCACCGAAGAGTGGCCGGGAGAGTGGGGATACCAATGCCGACCAGACGGAGCGACCGACGCGGATTGGAACGGAAAATACGCTGGATTACGTGGCTTTGACGACCAGTTATGTTTGAACGCTTACAACATGGCCAAGTTGCGACAAGGCGATCGACGGCACAAATTAGACGCGGACGGTTCTATTTTGTTCAGCACGAACGGATGCCCGGTCGCTGATACCGGGAAGGACAGTAAAGAAAAGGTATATTACAAGTACACCGGCAAAGCGCCGTGCTTATGGCACATGAACAACCCTGTGGCGAAAATTCGCTTGAAGGAAATGTCCGCGACGTACCCGAACCACTTTTTGACGCCAGAAGGTACGGCTGCGATGGCGGCGACTCCGGACGAGCACCCGGGACACCGCCCGCAGCATTAATGCATCAAATAACACATCAAACGTTATTATTTATGAACAAATTATTTGTTCATTTTGTTTTATTATTATCCACACATTGTTTATATCGTCATTAGTTTTTAGAGCGTTGTAGTTACCGAAGTTTACGAGGAGAGTTTATAAAAAATCCAGCCTTACTATATTTTACACATCATGCGTTCTATTGTTTCAAGGTGAAAGTCACGTTCAAAGAGCCGAGTGGCAAAACGTGGTGGGGAAACACTTCCCCGTCTTCGTTCTTACTCTGAAGCCCGGGCGGCTCAGCTGCGACTCTAGACCCTCCCACACCACCTCTTCGTCGTTTCTTCTTCTTCCTCGAAAAAAGTTTACGTTCAGTCCAGGTCGTTTCCTTGGACCACGGGCGCGAACTCCCCCACGCGTGCTCATCTTCAACCCACTCATCGAAGCCATCCGGGCATTGTAAATTTCCATTCATCGCGCCAACTTTCGGCCATTTTTCTTTCTCCACCGTCGCGACGTCGAATTTCGCAATGTCAAACTCGTACCCTTTCCTCGTTCTTTTCAACCAATCTCTAAAAGCTTTCTTATCGCCGCTCGCGCTCGAAGGACAGTGTCCTTCGTACTTATCGTTCGACACGACGACGACGGTGTTGTGTCGCTCGTTGATTGAATGTTCAAACGCCTCGTCCAAAATCGCTAAATCGTCCGCGCTCCTCCCTCGCACGTCGTTCTGTCGATCGATCAACTTCAACACGCCGTCGTCGACCATCTGTCGCAAATACACGTTTTCCCATTCGTTCTCGCCCACGTATTGAACTTTCTCTGGATGTAACAAACGTAAACTCCCTCCGTCGCACAGGCCGTTTAACTTCCCTCTCGCGTAATTTTTCGGCGCGAACACGACCACCTCTTCGAACTCTTCCACCTCCTGAAAATAGCGACACACCACGGTCAAGGCGGTAGAGATTGGAATCTTCGCCAACGCGTTGTTCGAGGCTCTCAACGCCGCGCAATACGCCCAACAGACGTTCGCGCCGTCCACGTACGCCTTTCGTCTTCTAGACTTTTTCGTCTCTTCTCCTCGTTCTTCTCTGGTTGTTGTCGTTTCGGTCGTGACAGCCGCATCTTCATCACGCTTCAACGAACTCCTTAAAGTCGTCATCATTCGCAAAACTCGTCTGTTGCTGTTACGTGAGTGTCTCTGTTGTTCTCGTTTCCCATTTCTGTTTTGAACGCGTTTTCGATGATAACACCCATCTTTAAAGGAAGAAGCAGTTTGGTTTTGAACGACACCACCGACACCACCGTCCAAAGACACACGAGAAGCCATAGTCTCCATCGCGTTTGAAGACTCTGACGCGCGTGTGAAAAATAACAACTGTTTGTGCTTTTAACATTTTGAGCGCTTTTTGAATGAACTTAATTGGGCGTCAAAATTCAAAAAACGTCTCTTCTCTTCTTTTTTTTTCGTTTGATTTTCTCGAGAAGAGAGAAACTTCAA
>Ga0181552_10003492_pt1 | contig 11209 bp, 8 predicted proteins | sample 011ome_18_FD_130583 | JGI IMG/M metagenome (GOLD analysis project Ga0181552, IMG submission 130583) | Coastal salt marsh microbial communities from the Groves Creek Marsh, Skidaway Island, Georgia - 011501BT metaG (megahit assembly) | ecosystem: Environmental > Aquatic > Marine > Intertidal zone...
GTTTTTTTTAAAAGAGATTTAATTAAATTAGATCCAACAAATCCAGCACCACCAGTGACAATAATGAGATTTTTCATTTTAGATATGCCTGGCAATGTCCTACTCTTCCATGTCTTAAGACAAAGTACCATCGGCGCTGAAAGGCTTGACTACCGAGTTCGGTATGGGATCGGGTATGACACTTTCGCAATAATCACCAGGCAAAGTCTTTTACTTAAAATAATTAATTTAGTAAAGGATTAAAATAATTATTTTAAAGTTATTTTTAAAGATTTTTTAGCTTTCTACTCCAAATTAAAAAAGGAATGTTTAAGATCATTGCAATATTTAACCAATTACTAAATATATTACCTGTTGGAACTATAGGCCACAAATAAATTACTATCCCAGAGAGTATACAAATTTCAAAATCATTAAAATAATACTTGGCTTTACATCTTAAGATTAAATGTTTTAAAATATATTTACAAAAATAAAAAACTATAAATATTAAAAATGAAAAGCCAATAATGCCTGTTTCACTTAATATTTGCAAATATGTGTTATGTGGATGATTTGAACAAGAGTCTCTATGAGTATTATATCTTTCGTCTTGACATATATTTCTAAAATTTTTAACACCAGCTCCTAAAACTTTATTATCTAAAAAAATTTTGAAAGCTGCCTTATAAATTTCAGTATGTTCTTTAGAGAATATATATTTATTATCTTGCTGTAGTTTGAAATTTTCATCAAACAAATTCATTTGTTCTATAGTTCGGTCAAATATTCTCTCTTTTGCTAAAGGATTTAAATAGCTAATTATCAATAGTAGTAAAATACTTGAGGATAATATGATTAATCGCAACTTTAATAATTTTTGAGAAAATAAAATAACAAAAATTGCAGATAAGTTAAGGTAAAAAAAGGATGCTCTTTCACCACTTAAAAAAACTAAAACTTCTGTCAAGATAAAAGTTAATATAAATAAAAAAAATAATTTTTTTTTTTTCTTAATCACAAAAATTGATAAACCAAAAAAAATTGGCCACAATCTACTTAAATAACTTCCTAAAATTTTTTCTTCACCAAAAAAACTTGATACTCTACTTATATTTTCATTCACAAAAAAATATTCATAAAATCCATCTACAATTAAAGCTATAAAACATATCAAAATACAATAAAAAAAATATTTTACAAATTTGTCATCTACTTCTAATAAACTAGCTATAGCAATTACAAAAACTCCATACCTAAAATAAAAAAAAGAAATTTTTAAACTATCTAAATTAAAATTGTTTATTAAAGAATTTAAAATTAAGTAACACCAAAAAATTAAAAAAAAATAAAAAAATTTATTTTTAAAATAAGAAAAATTCTTATTGTTAAAACAATAGATTAAAAATAGTAAGCTAATTAACGAAATAGACAAGTCACTTAAAAAAGGACCAGTAATTAAAAAAAAAGGTATCAAAGAAAACAATAAAACAGGAAAACTATAAAAAATATATTGTTCTTTTATTGATCTAAAAATCATATATTGAAAAACTATTATTTAATTTTCACTATTTTGCTATCTTTATGTTTGTCTAAAGATAAATTTTGATTATTTTTTTTAGATGGTAATAGTTCATTATAAATGTGATCAACAATTTCTGTTTTAGGATTATATAGTTTAACCATTTTTTTTAATAAATTTTTTACATTTCCCGCTTCATTATTATCTAGAAGAAAGCTTAAATAATTCAAATCTTTTTCTAATTGATCAAATGGAACCAAAGGATCACTGGTTTTTTGTATTTTTGGATGGTTAGTTTTTTGAGGATTATCTCCAATTAATAACTCTTCATATAATTTTTCACCAGGACGTAGTCCTGTAATTATAATTTCAATATCACCTTTTGGATTGTTATTATTTTTGATAGTAAAACCAGATAAACTAATCATTTTACTGATTAAATCTTTGATTTTTATACTTTCACCCATATCAAGAACAAATACTTCAGAGCGTTTTCCCATACTACCTGCTTGAATAACTAACTGAGCCGCTTCTGTAACAGTCATAAAGTAACGTGTTACATCTTCATGTGTTAAAGTGATTGGTCCACCAGCTTTAATTTGTTTTTTAAATTTTGGTATCACAGATCCAGAGGACTCTAAAACATTACCAAAACGAACTATTGAAAAATTAGTGTTAATATTTTTTGAATTCTCATAAACCCCTTGCATACAAAGTTCAGCAAGTCTCTTAGAGGCACCCATAATATTGGTTGGTCTTACTGCTTTATCGCTTGATATTAATACAAGATTTGAAACCTTTTTTATAACTGAAGCTTTTGTGACAGCTAAAGTACTAAACACATTATTTTTAACTCCTTCACAAATATTTTCTTCAACTAGTGGCACATGTTTATAAGCTGCGGCATGATATACTGTATCCACTTCAAATCTTTCAAAGATTGTCTCTAATTTTGCTTGATCTTGAACGTTTATAAGTAATGGAATAACTCTGAAATTTTTATTAAAAGAAATTAGTTCTTCATAAATTTTGTAAACAGCATATTCATTTAATTCCAAAAGTAATAACTTCTTTGGATTTAATATTGCAATTTGACGGCATAATTCTGAACCTATGGATCCTCCAGCACCAGTCACCACAACTGTTTTAGAATTTATATTTCTATTTAATAAATTAATATCTGGTTCAACTGGTTCACGGTTCAGTAAATCATCTATATTTAAATCTTTTATATCAGAGATTGTTATTCTACCATCCACAATCTCTGAAATACTTGGGAGAGTTTTTACAATTAAATTATAAAAATTTAATTTTTCTATAATTTGATTTCTCTTTTTTCTACTAATTGAAGGTAATGCAAGAAAAACTAAACTAACATTATTAGTTTTAATTAATTTTTCTAAATCATTTAATGAGTAAATTTTTTGACCTAATATAAATTGTCTATGTAATTCAGTATTGTCATCTAAAAAACCTATAACCTTAAATTCAGGATTATTTTCTAAGGAAATGACCAATTGTCTTCCAGCATCACCTGCTCCATAAATTAACACTTTTTTTTTATCAAATGATTTATCTCTAGAACTATAGCTGCCAGCTAACACATATCTAACAGATAATCTTGAGCTGATAATTGCGAAAAGCAACAATATTGGCTGAAGAACACCAATTGATCTAGGAACTCCCTGAACTCCATAAATTCCTATAGCTAAAAAATATAATAATCCGTAAACAATTATAGAAGATGATAAAGTAAAAATAATTGATAGACCAGTGTATCTAAAAAGAGTTCTATATATGCCAAATAACCAAAAAATTGGTATTGCAATAACTACAGAAATTATAGCTGGATAAAAGTTAAAATCCTTAAATAGAATTAATTCTTCTAATCTTATAAAAAAAGCTAGCCAAGTACATATAATGCATAAAGCTAGATCAGTGATCATTGCAATTATGCGCTTTGAATAACGATTTAGGGAAATTATAGAGCTTGTAACTTCTTTCATGTAATTTCTCATGACTATAGGTTTATTTTAAGCTTTTATGTTTGTTGTTATTAATAATTTATTTTTATCATAGACTATTTAAATTTAACAATAAAGACGTAGAGATAAAAAAACTGTAAAAGAAAATAGAATAATAATACTTTGAATTAAGACTTTAATTTATAATTATGTTTTAATCTAGCCAAGTATAATTATTATAAAAAAGTTTTAATAATATAATAAAAATAATAGTATAAATTCATTTGTTTAATCATTTTTGAGTCTTTTTTTGAGAGAATTGTGGGAGTTTTCATGGTAATGCCAGATACTTGGGCAAGACCAGTAACACCCGGTTTAACTTTAAACACTCCTCTTTTTTTTCTCTCTTTAATTAATTTTTTTTGATTAAATAAACACGGACGAGGCCCGACCAAACTCATATCACCAATAAAAACATTCCACAATTGAAGAAGTTCATCTGCTTTATATTTTCTTAGAAACGATCCAAAATAAGTAATATTGGATGGGTTAACTAAATGAGTACCGCTAGATAAAGTTTTTATCTTCATAGTTCTAAATTTTATTAAATTAAAACTTTTTAAATTTAATCCAACTCTTTTTTGAATAAATATAGGAGAACCGGTATCAAAGAGTCCTATTATGAATATCAAAAAAAATAATGGTAAAAATATTACCAAACCAAATAAAGAAAATAAGATATCTAAAAAACGCATTAATTTTATTAAATTTTTAATTCACAAATTCATTATATTTAAAATTTTTTTATTTATTTTTTCTACAGCAAATTTTTTTTTTGCTAAAATAAAACTTTCTTTACCCATGTTTTGAATTTTGTCTTCTGTTTCTTCAAGTAATTGTATCATTGCATTTGCTAAAGATTTAGAATTTTTGGGTGGCACTAATAATCCATTTTTTCCTTGTATCACGGTTTCACGACAACCTGGAGTATCAGTGGTTAAAATTGGTCTTCCAATTGCCATTGCTTCAAGAACAGATCTTGGTATTCCTTCACGATAAGATGGAAGTACGTAAATTTTACAAGAGGCTATAGTTCTTTGAACTGAAGAGAGTTCTCCAAGATAATTAATAAATCCCTCATTAATCCACAATTTTAATTCTTTAGCACTAATACTTGATGGGTTTGAATCTAATCTTCCTGCAAGTTGAAATGTTGCTTTTGGGAATGTTCTTTTAACAATTTGTGATGCTTCAACATATTCCCGAACTCCTTTATCAACTAGCAACCTTGATAACATTAAAAATATTGGTTCTTTAGGAGATTGTGAAAATGGATAAAGATCAAGATCAACACCAGATCCATTCACTATGTGTGAAGACTGACTCTTCGATATAATTTTTAATTTATTAAATAATTTTTCATCATCAGAGTTTTGAAAAATTATACTTTTAGCATTTTTTAATCCTAATCTATATAAAACAATCATAAGTTGTTGGATGAGTTTACGCTTAATTCCAATCCCTTCAGTAAAACTATAACCCAAACCTGTTATTAATGGAAAAAAGCTAATTTTAGAAAAATTTCTCATAGCCATTCCTGTATAAATTACAGGCTTTGCTGTATAAGCTATTACAACATCTGGTTTACTTTTAGAAATTTCATAACAAATAGATTTATAGGAAAAATAATCCTTGAAAGGATTTAAACTAGCTCTTGTTAAAGAATATCTCTTTAAAACTACTCCCATACTTTTTAGTTTTTGAGTAATGTCTATGTTGTTATTTTTTTCTTTAGGAGCAAGAGCAGTAACTTTGTGACCACAATTAATTAAATATTTAATTAAAGAACCACGAAAATTAATTAATGAAAATAGTTCACTAGAGATAATAAGTATATGTTTACGCAAAAAGTTATAACCTTAGATTAGTCTCTTCTTTAGAAAATAGATATTTTAAATCATAAATAATGTGTGGTTTTTTACCTAATGTAGAAATAAATTTAGATCCCATATCTTTAAATTGATTATGTGCTACAGACAAAATAATTCCATCATAAGAGTTTGGGATCAATTTAGTTGTTGGTGCAATACCATAAAGACTCTCTACTTCTTCACTGTTTGCCCACGGATCATAAAGATCTAGTTCACAGTCTGATTTTTTTAATTGATTTATAACAACCGCAACTCCTGAATTACGTAAATCTGGGCAATTTTCTTTAAAAGTTAATCCCATAATTAAAATTTTAGCATTTTTGATTTGAATTGTTTTTTTACTCATAGCATTAATTAATTGGGATGCCACATAAACACCCATACCATCATTTAAACGTCTTCCTGCTAAAATGATTTCTGGCTGATATCCTATACTTTTTGCTTTATGTGTAAGATAATAAGGATCTACACCAATACAATGACCACCAACTAAGCCTGGATAAAAAGATAAAAAATTCCATTTACTTGAAGCAGCATTTAATACTTGCTCCGTATCAATGTTCATTTTATTAAATATAATAGACAATTCGTTGATTAGTGCAATATTTAAATCTCTTTGAGTGTTTTCAATTACTTTGGCAGCTTCAGCTACTTTTATACTTGGGGCCTTATGAGTTCCGGCCATAATAATTTCTTTATATAATTCATCTACTTGATCTGTAATTTCGGCTGTTGATCCTGAAGTAATTTTTTTAATATTAGCAATTCGATGTTCCTTGTCACCTGGATTGATACGTTCAGGACTATATCCACAAAAAAAATCTATATTGAATTTTAGTCCTGAACAATTTTCCAAAATAGGAACACAATCTTCTTCAATACAGCCTGGATAAACGGTTGATTCATAAACTACTATATCTCCTTTTTTGAGAATTTTACCAACATTTTCACTTGCTAAAAATAATAATTTTAGATCTGGTATTTTATGTTTATCAATCGGTGTTGGTACAGCCACAATGTAGCAGTTTGCTGTTTCTAGGTCGTGAATATTGCTGGTTAGAACTAATTGTTTTGTGTCACGTAATTCCTCTTTTGATACTTCTAAATTTTTATCTATACCAGATTGTAGATCTTTTATTCTTTTTTCTTGAGTATCAAATCCAATCACTTTTCTTTTTTTTGCAAATTCTAAGGCTAAAGGTAACCCAACATAACCTAAACCAATAATTGCTAATTTTAGATCTTTATTTTTATTTGTCATATTTTATAATAATCTTTATACCACGTTACGAAGCTAGACACTCCGTCAGCAACTGAAGTTGAGGGCTTATAATTAAATTTTTCATTCAAGTTATCTGTATTGGCATAAGTATCAGGTACATCTCCCGGCTGTAATGACAAAAAATTTATTTTTGCTTTTTTTCCTAAAGTTTTTTCTAATGCATCAATATAATCCATAAGCTGGACTGATTTATTATTTCCTATGTTATAAATACGCCATGGCGCCTTACTGGTGGATGGATCCGGCTGATCACTATTCCAATCAACATTGCTGATTGCTGGATTATCAAGAGTTTTTATGATGCCCTCTACAATGTCATCAATATAGGTAAAGTCTCTAGTGTGCTTACCATAATTAAATACATCAATGGGTTTTTCTTCTAAAATAGCTTTAGTAAATTTAAACAAAGCCATATCAGGTCTTCCCCAAGGTCCATAAACTGTAAAAAATCTAAGACCCGTTGTTGGAAGCTGATAAAGATAACTATATGTATGCGCCATCAGTTCATTAGATTTTTTAGAAGCTGCATAAACTGATAGCGGATGATTAGCGCTATGATGTTCTGAAAATGGCATTTTAGTATTAGCCCCATATACACTTGAGGTGCTTGCATAAACTAAATGTTTAATTTTATGTAGCCGGCAATTCTCTAAGATATGAGCAAAACCTACAATATTGCTATTAATATAAGCAAGGGGATTTTTCATAGAATAACGCACACCTGCTTGTGCTGCTAAATTAACTACTTTTTGAGGCTTATGATTTTTGAATACTTTATTCAAACTTTCCTCATCTTTAAGGTCTATTCTGTAATGTTGGTAATTAGGATACTTTGCAAGTCTCTCCATTCGTGCTTCTTTAATTTTTGGGTCGTAATAATCATTATGATTGTCAATACCTATAATATTATCACCACGCTCCAAAAGTTTAATACATAACGAAGCACCAATGAAGCCAGCAGAGCCAGTAATAATACTTTTTTTCATAATTCTATTTACACAAATTACTTAAATCATCTTATCATAAAAAAATAGTCTTAATAATCTATACAATATTATATTTATAAAAACATACCAAATTTTATTACCTTTTACTTGGTATTGACACATGTTTTGTTTTTTTATTATAGAATTAAAAATATTATAATATCAACTAATAATTCAATATAACTAATAAATTTTAATGTTTATATTATTGCCGTTATAATCATTAATCATCTTTTAAACACTAAAAATTTATGCTGATTTTTTTCATAGGGGATAGTAAGATTTAAATTAGTTATATAAATATAAGTCTAATAAAAAATTAATAGTTTTAATAATGTCATTTATATATAAAATATTAAATAAATTTAGGGGGATATACTTAAATGTTTATTTTTATTTTAATAACAAAATCTTATTTAAAGACAAATATGGTTTGTCATATTATTTATACAAAAATACTAGACCTCAAGATACATTTAACATTGGTGTAAGAACAGACGATACATCGGTTTTGTATACTATAGAAAAGATTTTATCATCAACTAATAATATTAATAATAATTTCATTAACTGTATTGATGTTGGAAGCTATATAGGTGTTGTTACATTGATGATGTCAAAAACTTTGGAGAGAAGTAAAAAAAAATGGAAAGTTCATAGCTTTGAACCCTTCAAAGAGTCTTTTTTTAGACTGCAAGAAAATATTAATTTAGGATCTTTTGCCAATAATGTAATACTTAACAATGTAGCAGTATCGGATAAGTCAGATATTAAAATTTTAAAGACTTATCCAAATAAACCTGGTCAAAATCATTTAAATATTAATACTTTGGAAGATGAAGATAATATTTATCAAGAAATGGTTAAAGTAATAACTCTAAATGACTATATGCATGAAAATAACATTAAGCATGTCAATATTTGTAAAATTGATACAGAGGGTTTAGATGAATTAGTGATAAAAGGACTATATGATCACTTAAAAAACAGAGTTATTGATTATTTTATTTTTGAATATCAAGAAAATATATCTTTTAAAAATATAAGATATTTATTGACCTCTAATGATTATGAGATCTACTACATGGTAAGAAATGAAAATTTTTTAGTAAATTCATTAGAAAACTATCCAAAAAACAGTAAATCATTATTAAATTTAATTGCAGTTTCACCAGATAAAAAAAATGATTTCATAAAAGATTTTAATTTAAGTGATTAATAATGATGAATTTCAAATAATGCTTTGTACCAAGCACTAATTTAGTCTTTGAGTTTTAGACCACACTTCATTATATGACCGGAGCATTTTACTTATATTAAAATTTTCCTTAATTCTTAATCTAGTTTCATAGCATCTTTTGTGCCAATTTTTAGTGCCCATTTCATTAAGTGCTTTTTCAATTGCTTTTGCTAAATTATTTGGATTATTAGGTGGAACTATCCAGCCAGTTTTGCCTACAATTAAACCAGCATCACCAACATCTGTTACTACACATGGTGAACCACAAGCCATTGACTCTGCTACAACATTTGGAAATCCTTCTCCATAACTACTACTTTGTACAAAAATATCTAATCCATTCATAACTTGTAAAATGTTATCACTTTGTCCTAATAACTTCACATTATTAGATAATTTTAATCTTTTTATTTCAGAAACTAAGCTAAGGTTATTTTTGTCAATATTTGATCCAACAAGTGTACAAAAAAAATTTATATTCTTGGCTCTAATTAGTGATAGTGCATTAAGTAAGTTCAAATGATCTTTTTTTTTATCATAACGTGCCACATTACCAATTAATGGTAATAGTTTTTTAATTTTAAGTTTTTTTTTAAATCTTATTTTTTGAAATTTCTGAGGTTTTAGAATTGATAAATCAAACCCATTTGGAATAAATTTTAATTTTTTTTCATCATACCCCTCAATTGTAAAAATTTTTTTTGCTCTTTTTGAATTAATTATAATTAATCGAGGTATAAAAAAAGATAGTTTTGCTAAAATCTTTATAATCAAAATAGTAGTTAATTTTGCTTTTCCAATTTCAAAGTTTGAATAACGAATATTCCAAATTATGTTCTTAATACCTGCTAATCTTGCAGTAATACCTCCTAAAAAATCAGCATGAACGAGCCAAGTTTGTACAACATTTGGTTTTAAATCACTGAGCAACTTTATAAGAAAAAAAAATCTATGGATTGAAAAAAAATTAATATTTAAACAATAAACTTTAATGCCCAATCTATTTAATAATGAAAAATATTTTCCAGGTCCTTTAAGTGAAATAACGATATGTTTATTAATATTATCATATTTACAAATTTTAAACAATGTATGCTCTGCACCACCATCCCCTAAGCCTGTAATAATATGTGCGATTCTCATTGTTTCCATTCTATCATCTTAATTTTATTCATTAAAATATGAAAATTTATTTCTTCATTTTTTTATATAAAATAAATTTTGGTAATAGTGGGGCTGCCAACAACATAAACATGAAGATAAACTTAGTTCGATGTCGTATTCCTGTGCCAAAATTTCCTGTACCCACCCCATAAGCAAAAAGATAAGCTAGCAATATAAAAAAAATAATTCTTAAAGCTGGGTCTGCCCAAATAGCTTTCCTATTACGAAAAATTAAATAAACTAGAAATAGATGCATAAAGCCATCGAACATACCAATCAAATGATTAGCTTTTTTTACATCCCATGGGAATGGTGAAAAAACTAAATATATCGCTTTAATGGGAATTTTATAAATCAACTCTGATTCTGATTTAGCTACTACCCATTCAGGATACCTTGCTTCACCTCTATTAGTAACTAAATTTTTTTTTAGTATTTCTTTTTTCAAAACTTCAAAATCAGTTATATTACCGATTTTTGGAATCCTAACATCATTTACACTCATGATACTTAACAAGGCTACTATCAGCATAAATCCTATTAAAGATGTAAAACTAATAAACCCATTTATAAATTGTTTAAATACATTTTTAATAAATGGTGTAAAAGCTATTATCAAAAATATAACCAAACCTACAAATATACCTCCATGCCAGGAGGTTCCAATCATGAAATTTAATATCGCTAAAAAAAATGATTTTAAATTATGGGTACGGGTCCAATCGACTACATAATTTAGTGCTATTAACAAAAAAAAAGTTACAAATACTTCGCGCATTATTAAAGCTGAATATAATATCATTGAAGGAAAAAAAGCTGCAAACCAACCAATTTTTATTGCTGTAGGAGTATCCCAAATTTTTTGAGCTACTCTAAAAATTATTAAAACTGAAAGTGTTCCAAATAATAAGCTTAATGATTGAGCAAGCATTACACTTCTATCAGCTATAGAATATAAAATAGCTAATATATAACTGATAAAAAAAGAGTCTGCCCACCCTGGATAGGTATATAAAACTTTTGGAAATCCTTCTTTTGACCACTCATATGCTTGAAGTTCAAACCAATATGCATCACCCGCTGAATCTGGGAGTGTAAAAAAATTGTTACCTATATAAATTGTTAATATGCGTAAAGCTAA
>Ga0181552_10003494_pt1 | contig 11201 bp, 13 predicted proteins | sample 011ome_18_FD_130583 | JGI IMG/M metagenome (GOLD analysis project Ga0181552, IMG submission 130583) | Coastal salt marsh microbial communities from the Groves Creek Marsh, Skidaway Island, Georgia - 011501BT metaG (megahit assembly) | ecosystem: Environmental > Aquatic > Marine > Intertidal...
AGGTATCCACAGAAACTAATACATCGGGAAAATAAGTTCGAATAAAATCGATTAAGGGGAGTAACCTATTTAATTCTTGTTCTTCTGAAATATGTTCAGCATTAGGTCTAGAACTATAAGCTCCGATATCGATAATATCAGCTCCTTCTGTGATCATTTGATCGATTTTCTTTTTAAATTGATCAATGGATTTTACTCTGCTTTGTTCAAAGAATGAGTCAGGAGTAGCATTTACAATCGCCATTACCTTGGGAGTTGTTAAATCGACCAGTGTTCCTCTGCAATTTAGTGTCATAAATTAAATAGATTAAAATAGGGTAATCACCTCATTTTTTGGTATTTTGCAGCCTACTAATTTAGTAGCTAACAATTGAATGCGAAATTTACATAAATATTAGTGAATTCATGCAAAACACTTTAGAACAATACGATTCCATAGTCGCTATATGTAGAGACTTATTTCAAAAAAAGACCCAAGATTATGGAACAGCTTGGAGAATATTAAGACTCCCCTCATTAACCGATCAAATATTCATTAAAGCACAACGGATTAGAAGTTTGCAAGAAAATGAAGTTCAGAAGATTCAAGAAGATGAAGCAGCTGAATTCATAGGGATTATCAATTATGCTATAATGGCTTTAATTCAACTGGAACAGGGGTATGTTGATCAACCTGATTTAAGTGCTGAACAAGCGATTGAACTTTATGACAAGCATATGGAAATTTCACGACAACTCATGATGGATAAAAATCACGATTATGGTGAGGCTTGGAGGGATATGAGGGTAAGTTCACTTACGGATCTTATTCTTCAAAAATTACTACGCGTAAAATCTATTGAGAATAATGAGGGTAAAACCATTGTCAGTGAAGGGATCGATGCTAATTATCAAGATATGATTAATTACGCCATTTTTGCCATGATTCATTTAGAAGAAGAAAAAAACAAATGATGAGATTCCTACTTACATCCATTTCTAGAGGTATCGTAGGGGTACTATTTATCATCAGTGGTCTGATCAAGCTCAATGACCCTGTGGGATTTTCTTTTAAACTTGAGGAATACTTTTCACCAGGTGTTTTGAATATGGAGTTTTTAATGGATTATGCCCTCTTTATATCTATGATTATTGTAGTAGTTGAGGTGTTATTAGGGGTCTTTTTGCTTATTGGATATCAACTCAAATGGACGCTGTACAGTCTGATAGGAATGATTGTTTTCTTTACTTTTCTGACGTTTTATTCTGCTTATTTTAATAAAGTAACGGATTGTGGTTGTTTTGGGGATGCTATTAAGTTAACCCCATGGGAATCTTTTACCAAGGATGTGATCTTGTTGATTTTGATCTTGATTTTATGGAGAAATAGATCACTGCTTAACGGAATTAAAACAAGAAGATTTAGATTGATTACCGTATTGGTATCAGTACTGATAAGTGTATCGTATTTATATTATGTCTATGAACACTTACCTCAAGTTGATTTTAGACCGTATAAGATTGGAGTGCATATTCCTACTTCAATGAATATTCCCCCAGGTGCACCAGAGGCGATATATGATTATCATTGGAAGTTTAGGGTTGATGGATCTGAAACGAGTATAACGACACAGGGCTCTTATCCTTCAATTGATGGTGAATTTATTGGAGTTGAAACCCAGTTGGTGCAAGAGGGTTACGAACCTCCTATACATGATTTTGGTATTGAATCTGAAAGTGGAGATCATACCGATGAACTTATGAATGAAGAGAAATTACTGGTATTTGTTTCTTATGATCTCAATAAGAGTAATGATATAGCAGTATCCAATTTGAATGAATGGGCAAAAAAAGCTAAGAAAAAAGGATATCGGGTAGTGTTGTTAACCGCTTCAACAAATGAGGTGATTCAGCAAAAACCGATAGATCAATCTCTCATTGAATCCTACCTAAGTGATCAAACAGCCCTAAAAACAATTGTCAGATCTAATCCTGCTGCCTTAATTTTGAATTCAGGAGTGATTGTAGATAAAAGACATTACAACGATTTTGATAAATTAAAACTAAACTAATACATAGAATTATGAGAAAGAACATTGTAGCTGGTAACTGGAAAATGAATATGAATCAGGAGCAAACTGTTCAATTGATTGAAGATTTAAAGAAGGCGTTGCCTTCAAATGATGCATCGATTATGATTGCTCCAACTTTTGTCAACTTAGCGAAGGCTGTTGAAATTACTAAAGGAACTTCGATTGAAGTAGTGGCTCAAAATATGCACTTTGAAGCAAGTGGAGCCTTTACCGGCGAAATTTCTGCAGATATGCTCAAAAATATTGGCATAAAAACTGTGATTTTAGGACACTCAGAACGCAGAGCATATTTTGGTGAAACCGATGACTTATTAGCTAAGAAAGTTACTGCTGCTATCGAAAATCAAATGCAAGTAGTTTTCTGTTTTGGAGAAGAATTAGAGGATCGTAAATCAGATCAACATTTTGATGTAGTAGGTGCTCAATTAAAAAACGCATTGTTTGAACAACCTGCTTCAGCGTGGTCACAACTAATTTTAGCATATGAACCTGTATGGGCGATTGGAACAGGAGAAACTGCATCGGCTGAACAAGCACAAGAAATGCACGCTTTTATTAGAAAAACAATAGCAGATCAATACGATTCAACTATTGCTGATCACGTATCAGTATTATATGGTGGATCGGTAAAACCTACAAATGCATCTGAGATATTCTCTAAACCTGATGTAGATGGCGGCTTAATTGGTGGAGCTTCCTTAAAAGCAGAAGATTTTTCAGGAATTGCTGTAGCTTTTTCTTAATGGAACAAGAATCATATAAGGAATATGACTTTGTGGTAAGTCCAATTGAACCAGCGAGAGATTTACTTATCGCTGAATTAGGTGAAGTTGGATTCGAAAGTTTTATGGAAACTGAGACAGGCGTCTTGGCTTATATTAATTCTAAGGATTGGTTCGATTCTATATTGGAGGGCGTTTCTATTTTGGAACACCCTCTTTTTAGTTTTAGTCATCGTATTAAAACAATTGAGCAACAAAATTGGAATGCAGATTGGGAAAAGAATTTTGATCCGATTACCATTGAAGGTCAATGTCAAGTAAGAGCACCATTTCATAAGAAGCTAGACCTTACCTATGATATTGAAATCTTACCTAAGATGAGCTTTGGAACTGGCCATCATCAAACTACTTATTTGATGTTATCTTATATCTTAGAAGATGAATTTGATCAAAAGTCAGTTTTGGATATGGGAAGTGGTACTGGAGTGTTGGCAATTTTAGCTGCTTATAAAGGAGCTACAGCTGTCGAAGCGATTGATATTGATGCTTGGTGTTATGAAAATGCGCTTGAAAATGTAGCGCGAAATAACTGTAGTTATATCAATGTACGACAAGGAGATGCTACTGCAATTCAAGGAACATTCGACGTAATAGTAGCGAACATTAATCGCAATATTTTACTCAATGATATTCCGACTTATGTCCGTCATATAACTAAAGGAGGACGTTTGTACCTCTCAGGATTTTACCTAGAGGATTTAGAGCTTATCAAGGAAAAATGTAAGGAAAACAACTTGACTTTTGAGTCTAATAAGCAAAAGGATAACTGGATTTCAGCAAAATTCGTATATTAGATTTTTACTAAATACATCATTATGAGTTCTTTAGTTAAAACAGAAAGCTCGGTTAGGTCATCGGTAAAAAGACAATCATTAAAAGAATTAGTGCTTTATAATGATGATGTAAACACCTTTGATCATGTGATTGATACGCTAGTTAAGGTGTGTCATCACGATCCACTTCAAGCGGAACAATCTGCTATGATAGTTCATTACAAAGGAAAATGTACGGTAAAAACAGATGAATTAAGAGTGGTGAAGCCAATGTGTTTAGATTTACTCGAAGCTGGACTTTCGGCTAAAGTACATTAGAAGACCTTAAAATTTAAACTATAAAAAAATAGCCTGGATATACAGGCTATTTTTATAATATACATTGAACTTTAGTTGAATTCAATAATCAATGAGGAAGTCTTGGTCTAAGAATTCCATAAATAAAGGTACCGATGATGGTCCCCACAAGGACAATAGCTATGGTTAGAACTCCAGTCCCTAAAAGCACATACATTGGACCAGGACAAGCTCCAGCAAGGCCCCAGCCTAAACCAAAAATAGCACCTCCAATTAGACCACCCGTAAAGCGATGTTCTTTGTCTGGAATCGAGATTTGATTCCCATTGATGTCTTTAACCTTGAATTTTTTCATTATCAATAAACCAATCATTCCTAATGCAATGGCTGATCCGATAATCCCATACATATGAAAGGATTGAAATTTAAACATTTCAAAGATTCGATACCACGAAACAATTTCTGATTTTACGAGTAAGACTCCAAAAAAGAAGCCAACAGCTAAGAATTTAAGATATTTTAACATGGCGATAGTTTATAAAAGAATTGGTAATAAAAACGGAAATATAAGATGAACCATAATAAGTCCACCAGCAAAGAACCCTATAACAGCAACTACTGAAGCAATTTGTAGGTTGCTAATACCCGAAATAGCATGACCAGAGGTGCATCCTCCAGCATAGCGTGTTCCAAACCCAATTAATAAGCCTGAAATGAGCAACATTGCGATAATTTTAGGATCTTGAACTGCTTCCCAGGAGAAGAATTCTTTGGGAACCATAGTTTCACCAGGATTTGTGAAACCATAATTGATTAGTGATTCTTTAGTTGCTTCGCTAATACCAATTGATTCCTCTTTTTTAAGATAAAATTGTGCAATAAACCCACCCAGTATGGCGCCTTGAGCAACTACAAGATTCCAAAGTTGAGCTTTCCAATCAAATTTAAAAAAATCAGAAAATTTTCCAGCACCACCAATCGAACATAATGTTCTCAGGTTAGCAGACATTCCAAATCCTTTACCAAAATAAGTAAGAATAAGCATTACAAATGCAATTAGTGGACCTGAGACATACCAGGGCCAAGGTTCTTTTATCCAATCTAACAATGAATTCATAATAATTGATTTTTTACAAAGTTACTACACTCGAATCATTTAAGTATGATTTTAGGTCGTTTTATCTGTAACCTCTGGTAGTTAAATAGTTATAACAACGGTATACATTAAATTTTCTAACTGTGATGCCTCTATTATTTTTTATGAGTATTGGTTGAAGAAGTTCCACACGATCAAAATAATTTTCAAGTATTTTGGGATACTCTTGTTGAATTGTATCACTACTAAATGAAGGTTCTGAATCAATTAGCAAAGCATTTCTTCCGATTAATGTATCGGTTTGTTGGGTAATGGAATATTGTAATGATGGTAAACCTACAATATTTCTATTGTAAATGATTTTTTCATTTAGATAAAACTGTAAAACAGCAGTTGTTTTGTAATTATCTAATGAAAAAATAAAATCATCAGGATAGGTAGTGCTTAGCTGTTCCACTTGATTAGAAAGAGGTTTCCAACCTATGAACGTATCATCAGATTTAATAGGAAAGGGTTGAATGATTACCGTAATAGCTATAATGAGTTGTACGATAATAGAAGTATACAAATGCGTTTTAAACCATTTATTTTTATAAAACATAGCCAAGAGTATAACTCCAGATATATAAGAAGGGATGAGCCAATTTATTTTGATCCAATACATGGGAGCTAATAAAAAGAATCCTACAAAGGTTGGAATTGAAAAACTAAGTAGAAATAAGGGTTTTAAAGCAGGAAGTTTAAATTTAAATAGGAGTCGTTTAGTGTATTTGTAGATCAGAATACTCAAAAGTATGAATATTAATGGATAGATCAGTACCATTTGAGAAATCAAAAATCCAATGAAAAGTCTCGGACTGTCTTCGGATAACTTCATCCCAGTTGAACGTTCTGCAGTTTGAAATCCAAAGGAAACAAAATCATGTTGTATATTCCAATAAATGACAGGAAATGAAACCAATACAAATAAAAGTAAACTCATCCACAACTTTGGTTGAATGAGTTGTTTTCTATGTGCTGGACTAAATAGAGTGAAAGCAATAATCCCAAAAGGAAGCAGTAAGGCCGTATATTTACTGTCAAAAGCTAATCCGCTACATACACCTGCTAAAATCCAAAACAGCCATTTATTTTCTGTAACAGCCTTGAAGTAATAAAATAGACTCAACGTCCAAAAGAGCACTAAGGGTACATCCGGGGTAGAATTAAAACTCAACATAGACCATAGAACCCCTACTGAAAATATGAAAGTTACCATAAGACTTCTGTGTGCCGATAAAAACTTACGTGCTAATTGATGAATCATCCAAAGACTTATACTACTGATAGTAAAATCAGTTAATTTAAGTACCCATACCCGTTGCCCTAATAGTTCACTACTTAACCGAAGTGCATACCCAATCATTCCAGGATGATCAAAATAAGACCAATCCAAGTGTTGTCCATAATAGAAGTAGTAGGCGTCTTGGGGCATTATTCCTACAAAAGGAATTAACAGTAATCGAAAGACTTGAAAGCCTATTATGATTGCTAACAAGTAATTATAGGGGTGGAACGAATGAAATATTTTATTCAAGTGATTTTAGGTATTTAGTAAGATTTTGTAAATTTAAAAGAATAAATTGGTCAAAGATAATTTTAGATTAGAATGATTGTAACCTTTGTCACTAATCATTCGATTGATTACTATTAATTTTGTCTCAAATAAATAAACATAATATGAAAGTAGAACAAATATACACAGGATGTTTAGCGCATGCTGCTTATTACTTAGAGAGTAATGGCGAGGCTGCAATTTTTGACCCGCTAAGAGAGGTAGGGCCATATATTGATCGTGCTAATAATGATAATGCTAAGATTAAATATGTATTTGAATCGCATTTTCATGCTGATTTTGTTAGTGGTCATTTAGATCTTAATAAAAAAACAGGAGCAACGATTGTCTTTGGACCTACTGCAAAACCAGGATATGAAGCTCATATTGCAACCGATGGGGAGCTATTCAAAGTCGGAGCCTATACCATTAAAGCAATCCATACACCTGGACATACTATGGAATCAACGACCTACTTATTAATTGATGAGAATGGTAAGGAACACGGTATTATAACTGGTGATACTTTATTTATTGGGGATGTGGGTCGACCTGATTTAGCTCAGGAAATTGTAACGGATTTAACGGAAGAAAAGTTAGCAGGTTATTTATATGATTCGCTTAGAAATAAAGTTATGCCGTTAAGCGATGATTTAATTGTCTATCCTAATCATGGAGCTGGTTCTGCTTGTGGAAAGAAAATGAGTACTGAAACCACTGATACACTTGGAAATCAAAAGAAAACCAATTATGCGCTTAGAGCAGATATGACTAAGGAAGAATTCATTAAAGAATTATTAACAGGTCTTACAAGTCCTCCAGGTTATTTCCCTCAAAATGTATTAATGAATATTAAAGGATATGATTCATTAGATGAGGTCATGGAACGTGCAACACAGGCTTTAAGTCCTGAGGCTTTTGAAGCTGCAGCTAATGAAACAGAAGCATTAATGCTTGATGTTAGAGGTAATGAAGAGTTCGCTCAAGGATTTGTCCCTAATAGTATCAATATTGGACTTGATAGTAACTTTGCTCAATGGGTAGGAGAAATGATACCAGGGGTTACGCAACAACTATTGTTAATAGCAGATCCAGATCGAGTAGAAGAGGCTATTACAAGACTTTCCAGAGTAGGATATGACAATTGTATTGGTTTCTTAGATGGTGGATTCGAAAATTGGAAAAAATCAGGGAAGGATATTGAGACAGTAGGGCGAATTTCAGCTGAGGAGTTAGTTGCAGAACAAGCTGAAAAACATTTAATTTTTGATGTTCGTAAAAAGAGTGAATATGATTCGGAACACGTAATAGGAGCTATTAATATCCCATTGAATCAAATAAATGAGCATTTATCAGAATTTCCTAAGGATAAAAAATTTATTATTCACTGTGCAGGGGGGTACCGCTCCATGCTCGCTTCTTCTATATTAAAACAACGAGGATGGAAAAATTTTGTAGACGTAAGAGGAGGGTTTAACCAAATTAAAGAAACGTCAATTCCTAAAACAGATTACGTTTGTCCGTCTACCTTAATTTAGGTCTATTCCTAAATAATTATGACAAAAAGGCTGTGTTTTGAACATGGCCTTTTTTTTGTAGAACTAGTGATAACTAATAAATCGATTATTATGAGTAAATTTAATACACTTATCAATTCAAATAAACCGGTACTTGTAGATTTTTACGCTACCTGGTGTGGTCCTTGTAAAACGATGGGACCCATTCTAGAAAAGGTGAAATCAGTAGTTTCAGATACGGTAACAATACTAAAAGTTGATGTGGATAAAAATCCAACTGTAGCTGCTCAATATCAAGTAAGGGGTGTACCCACGTTACTGATCTTTAAAGATGGCAAAATTAAATGGAGGCAGTCTGGTGTAGTATCCGATACAGAACTAATAGGATTACTTAAGCAGATGTCGTAACTTTATAATTGCTAATAATAGTTAAGTGATTAAAAAAAATGAGTAGTATATGAAAAGCTTTTGGAACGAACGTTATGGAACTGAAGAATATGCTTATGGTAAAGAACCGAATCAATTCTTTAAACAGCAGTTGGATCAATTAGCTCCTGCAAAACTATTTTTAGCGGCTGAAGGAGAGGGTAGAAATGCAGTTTATGCTGCTCAAAAGGGTTGGGAAGTCATCTGTTATGATTTTAGTGATCAAGCAAAAGCAAAGGCATTAAAACTCGCTCATGAAAAAAATGTTCAAATTGATTATCGTTTAGGTTCATTAGATACAATGGAGTTTGATCAAGAATTTGATGCCATTGGGATTGTTTTTGTTCATTACCCAGATGCAATTAGAAGACAGAATTTTCAAAAATTAAGCACCTTCTTAAAGCCTGGTGGCCTAGTAATTCTAGAAGCATTCAGTAAGTCTCATATTAAAGAACAACGAGAAAATCCATGGGTCGGTGGACCTAAGAATGTCGATCAATTATATGATATTAGTGCCATTAGAAAAGACTTTGAAAATTTTGATATAGAACTTGCCAGTGAGGAACAGATTCATTTAGAAGAAGGTATTTATCATAAAGGAAAAAGTTCAGTAGTTCGATTTGTAGGTATAAAAAAATGAGAATATTAATTACAGGAGCCACAGGCTTAGTTGGCAGTAGATTAATTGAACAGTGTTTAGCTATGGATCATCAGGTCCATTTTTTAACCACTCGAGCAGATCAGCTTCATCGAAAAGATACTGCTAAGGGTTTTTTGTGGAACCCTTTAAAAGGAGAAATTGACCTGAATTGTTTTAAAGAGGTAGACACCATTGTCAATCTTGCTGGATCTTCAATTTCCAAACCATGGACCAAAAGGAATAAAAGACGTATACTTCAAAGTAGAATCGACTCACTTAAAACGCTTCGAAAAGGTATTCAATCAATTAATGATCATTCGATTAAAAATTTCGTAACAGCTTCAGCTATAGGTATCTATAAAGAGGATTACAACACTAAAATCACGGAAGAAACTACAGATGAAGCGGATGATTTTTTAGGTTCTGTAGTCCAGGCATGGGAAAAAGAAGCCGATGCATTTAATGCTATTGGTCTACAACCAATCATTGTTAGAATTGGATTAGTACTCTCTTCTAAAGGAGGTGTTTTACCAAGTTTATTAGCCCCTGTAAAATTTAATCTAGGTGTTATTTTTGGAAATGGAGATCAATGGCAGTCTTGGATACATATTGATGATTTAGTGCAAATAATTCTATATTTAAGTAGTAACGGTTTTTCAGGTGTTTATAATGCGGTTGCGCCTAACCCTGTTCGTCAAAAGGAACTTGTTCGTTCCATTGCAAAAGTAATGGATAAGAAAATCATTAGTTTTATTATGCCAACTGCCTTGGTTAAACTCATTTTTGGTGATCGTTCAAGCTTGCTACTAAATTCCCATTGTATTAGTGCTTCTAAGCTCAAAAAAACAGAGTATAAATTCAGTTATTCTACTCTTAATCAAGCCCTGGAATATATCATAGACTAAGAGTAGGTGTTTCCTTTTGTCTATTAAGAGCATCCAATGTTAAAAATCCAATGACAATATGACATTAATTCATTATTTGGCAGTACTTTTGCCACATCATTTTTGAAAAAAAAGGATACACATGAGTAATACAGATAAAAACACAACAGAAAAAGAACATCCACAAGATGTAGATGTTCAACAACAAGGCGAAGCAAAGGCTGATAAAAAGTCAAAGAAAAAAGAGAAAAAAGAAAAGAAAGATCCTATTGTAGCGCTTCAAAATGAATTAGATCTGGAGAAGGATAAGTTTTTGCGATTATTTGCTGAATTCGAAAATTATAAGAAAAGAACCTCAAAAGAGCGTATAGAGCTTTTTAAAACTGCTGGTCAAGAAGTGATCACAGCCTTATTGCCTGTTATTGATGACTTTGATCGCGCTTTGAAGGAAATAGGTAAAACAGAGCAAGACAACGAACTCTTCAAAGGAGTAACACTCATTAATGATAAATTAATTTCAATATTAAAAAATCAAGGCTTAAACGGGGTTGATGTATCAGCAGGAAGTGATTTTGATGCTGAACTACATGATGCTATCACTCAAATACCTGCCCCTTCTGATGAATTAAAGGGAAAGATCATAGATGTTGTTGAAAAGGGATATACTCTTGGAGATAAAATTATCAGACATCCAAAAGTAGTTGTAGGAAAATAAAAGACTTATGAAGGAAGATTATTACGAAATACTGGGGGTGAGTAAGGGTGCTTCTGCTGCTGAAATTAAAAAGGCCTACAGAAAGCAAGCCATTAAATATCATCCTGATAAAAACCCTGGTGACTCAAAGGCTGAAGACTTATTTAAAAAAGCAGCTGAAGCTTATGAAGTTCTAGGAAACGAAGAGAAAAGAGCCAAGTACGATCAATATGGTCATGCCGCTTTCGAAGGTGGTTTTGGTCAAGGCGGTGGTATGAATATGGATGATATTTTCAGTCAATTTGGAGATATTTTTGGATCAGCTTTTGGAGGCGGAGGTTTCGGTGGTTTCTCTGGTTTTGGAGGCGGAGGTCAACGTCGTGTTAAAGGATCTAACCTTAGAATTCGTGTAAAATTGAATTTAGA
>Ga0181552_10003512_pt1 | contig 11181 bp, 14 predicted proteins | sample 011ome_18_FD_130583 | JGI IMG/M metagenome (GOLD analysis project Ga0181552, IMG submission 130583) | Coastal salt marsh microbial communities from the Groves Creek Marsh, Skidaway Island, Georgia - 011501BT metaG (megahit assembly) | ecosystem: Environmental > Aquatic > Marine > Intertidal...
GGCTTTTGTTTAGAAGAGGAGTAGTACCATGAGCATGGTTGGAACAATAGAAGATATGAGATGGGAGATCAAACAACTAAAGAAAGAAAATGATTTACTGTCAAAGCAGTTAAGAAAGAAAGACAAAGAGTTATCAGACCTCAAGAATAACATACGAGAGTTTGATGATGATGAACGGAAGAGAGCTATAGAGAGGAACAAAGCTAATGGAATTAGCACTGATTAGAACTTTGATGGACAAGGACTTTTATGAGAACCATAAAGGTATCCGCACTCCTGACAAGCTCTTTACTAAAGAGGTTCGTAAGATCAAGAACACCTTAGACTACGCTATGCAGCAGTACGATAAGACCATTACACCTGCTGAACTTGAAGCGCTGTTCTTTACACGTAACGTTCTTACTACATCCAACAAAGATATGTACAAGGATCTATTCAAGAAGATAGGACATGAGCAGTCTCTATCAAAGGACATTGCACAAGAAGTATTAGCTAAGTTGTTTCAACAGCTAGTAGGAGAAGAGATAGCTAAGCTAGGCTTCCAGTATGTCAATGGATCAGAGAATACCTTAGAGCCTATGCGTAAGCTACTGTCTGACTATCAAGATGACTTCATGCCTAACCTCAAGGTTGATTGGGGTGACATCTCTATTGATAGTTTACTAGAGGCCAATGACATTCAGTCTAAGTGGCAGTTCAACATCCCATCCCTACGCAACCGTGTAGAGGGTATCAGTGGTGGTCACTTAGTGATTGTAGGTGCAAGGCCTAACACAGGTAAGACCAGCTTCCACGCCTCTCTTATCGCCTCTGAGGGTGGGTTCGCCAGGCAGGGTGCCAAGTGTATCATCCTGTGTAACGAGGAGCACTACTCTCGTGTAGGTGCTAGGTATCTCAGTGCAGCTACGGACATGTCAATGGAAGAAGTCAAGGGTAACTACGCCCTAGCTAACACACGGTACAAACCAGTGCATGACAACATCAAGATCTATGACAGCACAGGTAAGGATATGTCTTGGGTTGAAGCTATCGTCAAAGCATACAAGCCTGACATCTTAGTGCTAGACATGGGTGATAAATTTGCAACACGTAATACAGATAAGTCAGATGTATACTTGAAAGAGGCAGCGATACATGCTAGGAACATTTCTAAGCAGTATGACTGTGCAATCATATGGATGTCACAGCTATCAGCAGTAGCGGAAGGTAAGGTGTACGTGGATCAATCAATGTTAGAAGGTAGTAAGACAGGTAAAGCTGCAGAGGCAGATCTGATGATTCTTATCTCAAAGAACCCTGAGTTAAACGAAGGTAAGATACACACAGCTACTGTAGATCCTAATGATGTAAGTACAAACAATCAAACCCAGCGCCACTTGAACATAGCTAAGAACAAGCTACGTGGTGGATGGCATGGTGTTGTACACTGTGAGTTGGATGGAGCAAGAGCGAGGTACATGGCTTAATGAAACGAGTATTAGACGTAGAGAATAGTATAACATTACGTAACGGTAAGATCTTTAACGATCCGTTTGAACCTGCTAATACTCTTACAGAGGTAGGTGTGTTGTGCTTAGAGACAGGCGATAAGGATCTGCTTTGCTTTGATCACTCAGAGCGTAACGACACTACGAAAAACAAATACACACTACAGAGATGGTTAGACTCTACAACCCTGCTCATAGGTCATAACTTACAGTATGACTTGTCGTGGCTGTGGGCTACAGGTTTCAAGTATGACGGTGACATCTATGACACCATGCTTGCTGAGTACATCTTACAACGTGGGCAGAAGCAACCGCTAAGCCTAGAGCAGTGCGCTATCCGTAGAAACCTAGATCATCAGAAGGATGACACACTCAAAGAGTACTACAAGAAAGGATATAATACAAATGAAATCCCGTTGGATAAACTTAGTCACTACCTTGAGTGTGACTTGCGTACTACTGGTGAACTGTACAAAGCAGCCGAAAGAGACTACGCAGACCCTGCCTCAGATTCCCTCAACCGTATCAAGGGTATTACCTTCAACACCTGCCGCACCTTGGCACGAATGTACATGTCAGGAATCAGGGTGGATAGAGCCGCCCTTCAACACGTCAGGGCTGAGTTCCAAGCAGAGAAATCCGATATTGAGCAGAGACTGTCTACAAAAGTGCGAGCGTTAATGGGGGCTACCCCTATAAACTTGAACAGTCCAGAGCAACTATCTCAGGTTATCTTCAGTCGCAGGATACACAACAAAAAAGAATGGTCTGACTTGTTTGAGTACGCTGACAATGCAGCAGACTACAAGAACATCATTGAGGCTAACAGTGACTTGATGCGTAAGACAGTTGCGCTACACTGTGGTACATGTAACGGTACAGGTAAAACATTTAAGACTAAGAAAGACGGTACACCTTTTAAGAAAGGCAATGCCTGTTCTGACTGTGGCGGTAAAGGCTACAGACTAAAAGAAACAAACGAGATGGCTGGCTTAGGGTTCAACCCACCACCCGCACGTAAATGGATTAGCTATAATGGTTTCGCTACAGGAAAGGATAAACTAGATGCGCTTATTGCAACCGCTAACAACAATGGTATGGAGTCTGCCAAACTATTCCTTGAAGATGTTAAAAGGCTTTCTGCTATTAGTAGCTATCTCAGTAGTTTTGTCGATGGTATTTCCACCCACACTAAACAAGACGGACTACTCCACGTTACCCTTACCCAGCATATCACCAATACGGGTAGATTTTCTGGACGGAATCCCAACATGCAAAACATGCCAAGAGGTGGCACCTTCCCTATTAAACGAGTGTTCGTGTCCAGGTTTCCCGAAGGCTCCATAATTGAGGCTGACTTTGCACAGCTTGAGTTCCGTGTCGCAGCGTTCCTGTCACAGGACAAGGTAGCTATAGAGGAGATCAACACAGGGTTTGACGTACATGCCTACACTGCTAAGGTTATCAGTGATGCAGGTCAACCGACAGGTAGGCAGGACGCTAAGGCTCACACCTTTGCCCCACTCTTCGGCGCTACTGGATATGGCAGATCCAAGGCAGAGGCTGCATACTATGAGCACTTCAATAAGAAGTACAAAGGTATAGCAGAGTGGCACAAGAAGCTAGGTGATGAAGCCATCAGGTTTAACAAGATCACCAACGTCAGTGGCAGACAGTATGCTTTCCCTGAGGTTACACGTAGGCCTAACGGTACACCGTCACACTTCACGATGATCAAGAACTACCCTGTGCAGGGCTTTGCTACGGGTGATGTAGTACCTGTCGTACTCAACGAGATGGACGCTAGACTAAATAGTTTTCAGTCATGCCTAGTGAATAGCGTACATGACTCAATGGTTATAGACGTACATCCTAATGAGAAAGATCAAGTATTACAGATAATTACAGACATAAATGAATGTTTGGATTCTCTAATTGAACAGGCCTACAACGTGAAGATGAATGTGCCACTATTATTAGAAGCTAAGATAGGTCCGAATTGGCTTGACACAAAGGACGTTTAGTGGTATAACATGGCTTCTAACTAAAATTGAAAAGGATAATACATGAACAATATAGTTCCACTCAGTGTAGAAAACATGAACCTCGCAGATGCAATGGGGTTCTCACCTAGTACTAGCTCCTCTAACACAACAGAGATCTACCGCATTTCAACAGGTGTTATTCAAGAGGTAGTTGACGGTAAGGTAGCTAACTCTCCTGTGTTTAAGATTAAGAAAGGGGATGATGAGTTCCTTGCACGTAGCTTGGATGTTCGCTTCTTTGTTGAGCGTCAGCGTTGGCAGAAATGGGATAGCTCTATCAATATGTTCCAACGATCTGTGATGGCTAACAATCTGAACATGGACTTGAAAGATACTCTAGGTACGTTTAACTTAGGGCGTCCGTCAGGTTACATCAAAGACTTTGCTGCACTACCTAAAGATCAGCAAGACTTTATTCGTAGTGTTAATCGTTACAAGGTACTCATGGGTATGGCTGTGTTCAAGGATGCATTCGTCGAGGGTGGTGATCCTGTGCTGGAGCACAACGGAGAAGTACCTTTTGTGTATGATGTTAAGAACCGTGAGAGCTTAAAGTCTATTGATGGTACTATCGGTAAGCTTATGAGCAAGCGTATCTCACCAGTAGAAAACCTTGTCACCCTGACACCAGAGGAACGCACTATGCCTAACGGTACTAAGTTTGCTGTAGTGTCAGCTACCTTAGGCGCTACTGTAGGTTTCTCTGATGGGGATAACGATGTACTACAGAACTTCATGGACTACATAGAGCGTAGTAATGAGTACATTCTCAGGAAGTGGGAAGAGCAGAACGTAGAGCGTATCTCTGATGAGGATAGTGCAATCGTAGCTAACATCGTAGACGTGCAGGACTTTGAGTAATGCAGCATGTAGCGGAGATAGCAGTACACTCTTTTCTTCGTGATGTCCTAGACGGTAAGGCTTCTATGCCAGCACCAGTTATCGCAGAGGTAGCTGCTGATGTGCAGGAAGCTCTTACTAAACAGTTCCAGGATGACGCAAAGAAACGTGAGTTTAAACTAAGGATGTCCAACATTGGGCGTCCTACCTGTCAGTTGTGGATGCAGAAGAACCACCCTGATTTAGCTGAAGCTAAGCCTGTGTCTTTCAAGGTTAATATGTTGATAGGCGATATAGTAGAGGCTGTGTTCAAGGGTATCCTGCGTGGTGCTAAGGTACACTTCCAAGGCAACGAAAGGGTTACACTAGACTTAGGTAACGGTAAGGAGATTAGCGGAGAGTACGACATGGTGCTTGACGGTAAGGTAGATGATATTAAGTCTGCCTCTCCTTGGTCATACGATAATAAGTTTAGTGACTTCCATACACTCAACAGTGACGATACGTTTGGCTATGTATCACAGCTTGTAGGTTACGCTAAGGCAGCAGACAAAGAAGTCGGTGGCTGGTGGGTAGTCAACAAAGTAAACGGTGACTTCAAGTATGTCTCCGCTAGTGAGGCCGATACAGATCACGTACTAGAAAAGATAGAGGAAACCTATGACTACATAGACAAAGACAAACCCTTTGAGCGCTGCTTTGAAGCTGTTCCTGAGACATACAGAGGCAAGGCTAGTGGTAACATGAAGCTATGCAAGACGTGTGGATGGTGTGACTACAAAAACAAATGCTGGCCTGACTTACAGGCTCTGCCTTCTAAAGTTTACAAAGGTGGTAAGACACCCCCAACAGTAGAGTATGTATCAATTGCCAGCGAAGAAACAGAGAAGACATAATTCTAGACGATACCGCAGCGGTCTTGAAAGAGAAGTAGCTGAGTATCTAAAGGATAAGCAAAGTAAAGTCAGGTACGAGGTTCTAAAGATTGAGTGGGAAGACTTGAGATATAGAACTTATACGCCTGACTTTATGCTAGACAATGGTATCATCATTGAGACTAAGGGTATCTTTGATAGTGAGGACAGACGTAAGCACTTAGAGGTACGTAAGCAACACCCTGAGCTAGACATAAGGTTTGTGTTTAGTAACTCTATGGCTAAGCTTTACAAGGGATCAAAGACTAGATACTGCAATTGGTGTGACAAGAATGGTTTCATGTGGGCGCACCGTGTGATACCCGAAGAATGGCTCAAAGAAAAGGGTAGAGTTATTAAAGCTAAGACGATAACCCTAAAGGAGAAGATAAAGAAATGACACGCACAATAGAAGAAGATGAAGTTGCACTGATACTATCGCCTGTAGAGTTCGACAAAAAGGGGGATTGGACAGGAGAGTTAGCCACAGGTTTAATCGTAGGTGAAAACAATAAGATGTGCGTAGAGGATCTAGCCTATCTCATTCACTTAGCTACACTCATGGGTGCTTTCTTACAGATGGCACAGGATGATGAAAACTTATATCGTGAGGTAGAAGATTACAGAAATGAAGTAATGGGTCTTGACAATGACGTAAAAGAGATGTATGAAGAGGTAGAAGGGACAGACGGTAAGGTTGTAAAACTTACTAGGTTTACTAAGACTTTAGGGAATGCTTAACATGACAGATCCAGTAACGAAACCTATCCATTACAATCAGGCAGGGATAGAATGTATAGAAGCTATACGTGCTATGACAAGCTCAATGCATGGCACAAGTGCATACATGGCAGGTAATGTATTAAAGTATATGTGGCGTCACGAGTATAAGAATGGTTTAGAAGACTTAGAGAAAGCGAAGGTGTATCTAGGTTGGCTCATTGATAACTACAAGGAGAGACATAAATGAGAAAGAAGTTTAGTGTTACCTTCACTCTTGAAGTAGAAGAAGATGGTAATATCTTATCGCTTGTAGAGGATGCACATACAGAAGACCTATATGATCTAATACATAATACGTTCCATGACATAGACGATGTAGAGATAGATAAATTAAACGTAAAGGAGAGATGGTAGTATGATTAGTCAAGAAGATATTGATGCTTTCAAAAGGTTTAACGATGTTGATTACTTGCTAAACGAGTATCAAGAAATGGCAGCATCCACTGCTATCTACAAAGTAGAACATCAAGTTATCTACCCTGCGCTGGGCTTAGCAGCAGAGGCAGGTGAGGTAGCTAACAAAGTAAAGAAGATCTTACGTGATGGTAGCTTTGATCGTGAAGGTATTTCAGATGAGATAGGTGACTGCCTGTGGTACATAGCAGCGCTGTGTCGTGACTTAAATGTAGACCTGTCAGATGTAGCCAGGAATAATTTAAAGAAGTTAAAAGATCGACAAGAAAGAGGAACTATAAAAGGTAATGGGGATAAACGATAATGGATAATTACTTACCGACTGACTATCAGTCATTCATTCACAAGTCTAGGTACGCTAAATACTTTGATAACAAAGGGCGTGAGTCTTGGAGTGAAACAGTAGAGCGCTACATGAATAATGTAGTACGCCCCAAGGCTGGATATGACAGCTACGTAGATCAAATACGTGACGCTATATTAAACTTAGACGTTATGCCATCTATGAGAGCTATGATGACTGCTGGTCCTGCCTTAGCTCGTGATAATACTGCAGGGTATAACTGTAGTTATCTACCCGTAGATGACCCTAAGTCCTTCGACGAGGCTATGTTCATTCTTTTGTGTGGTACTGGTGTTGGCTTCAGTGTTGAGCGTCAGTTCATCAGTAAGCTTCCTGAAGTCCCTGAGTTGTTCGACAGTGAGACTACAATCGTTGTCAAAGACAGTAAGGAAGGTTGGGCTAAAGCGTTCCGTCAACTGCTGGCACTCCTCTGGGCTGGTGAAATCCCTCAGTGGGACATAGGTTTAGTACGTCCTGCAGGGTCTAGACTTAAAACGTTTGGCGGTAGAGCTAGTGGCCCAGCGCCTTTAGTTGAACTGTTTAACTTTGCTATTAAAACATTCAAGAACGCACAAGGACGTAAGCTGTCTAGCATTGAGTGTCACGACTTGATGTGCTTCATTGGTCAGATCGTTGTAGTTGGTGGTGTACGCCGTAGTGCTATGATTAGTTTGTCTAACTTGTCTGATGACCGTATGCGTCACGCTAAGTCAGGTCAGTGGTGGGAGACTGCAGCGCATCGTGCGTTAGCGAATAACTCTGTAAGCTACACTGAGAAGCCTGACATGGAAACGTTCATGCGTGAGTGGCAAGCCCTAGTAGAAAGCAAGTCAGGAGAGCGTGGTGTATTCAATCGTCAAGCAAGTAAAGTACAAGCTGCAAAGAATGGTAGACGTGATCCTGACTACGAGTTTGGAACTAATCCGTGTAGCGAGATTATCTTGCGTCCGTATCAGTTCTGCAATCTTACGGAAGTTGTTGTACGTGCCACAGACAGTATTGAAAGCTTGGAAGGTAAGGTACGCATCGCAACGATCCTTGGAACAATCCAGTCGGCCTACACAAAGTTTCCATACTTGCGTAAGGTGTGGAGCAAGAACACCGAAGAAGAGCGTCTGCTGGGTGTGTCGCTTACAGGAATAATGGACAACCCTTTAATGACACATGAGAATATGGGATTGGAGAAGACTCTTGCACACCTTAGGAGCGTTGCTATATCTACTAATGCTGAATGGGCTGACCGTCTTGGTATACCTGTATCTGCGGCAATTACGTGCGTCAAACCTTCGGGCACGGTATCACAACTGGTGGATTCAGCCTCTGGAATACATGCTCGTCACAGTCCCTATTATATCCGTACTGTCCGTGGTGATAACAAAGATCCACTGACGCAGCTTATGAAGGATCAAGGTATACCTAACGAGCCTTGCGTTATGAAGGGTGACACAACTACAGTGTTCAGCTTTCCACAGAAGTCACCAGCAGGTGCAGTAACACGTAACGATATGACAGCTATAGAGCAACTTAATCTTTGGCTAACGTATCAGCGTCACTGGTGTGAGCATAAGCCCAGCGTGACTATCTCAGTGCGTGACTCTGAATGGATGCACGTAGGTGCTTTCGTGTATGAACACTTTGATGAGATGTCAGGTGTGTCTTTCTTGCCACACTCAGATCATACTTATCAGCAAGCTCCATATCAGGATTGCACTAAGGAAGAATATGAGGTATTATTAGGTTCTATGCCAGAGAAGATTGATTGGAGTAAGCTCTCTGACTATGAACAAGAAGACAACACTGTTGCAATGCAGACTATGGCTTGTACTGGTGATGTGTGTGAAGTAGTAGACTTAACTTAAACCCAAGGAGAAGTAAAATGACAGGTATTGAATTTATGGCAGTAGCAACTATTGGTATGGTAGCTGTTGGAGAAGTAGTAAGTTTGGCAGCGGAGCATGGACCAGCTTTGATTGATCAAGTGAAGAGTTGGTTCTAGTATGTATGCTTTACTGTTAGTTATGATGTTTGATGGTAAGGTACAGGTACATGCCTTTAATGGTTTGTTTATGGACCGTGATTCTTGTACTTCGGTAGGTTATACTATGGAAGCACGATTAGAAGAGTCAAAGCCAGGACCATCAGCTACAGCTAAAACATACTGTTTCCAGATACCAGAGAGTGCATAATGTGAACATAGAAGAAGAAGCCAAAAGGCACACGCAAGCTAAGCAGGAAGAGTTCTACGATAAGTTAGTTACCTTATTGATACCTGCCCAGCGACACATAGCGAGTAGTCTGCATGAGTCACGCATGAAGGATAGATCACTAGAACGTTTAGAAGATTCTATTCTAATGGCTAGACGTGCAGCAGAACAAACAGGACTTAAATAAAAAAAGGGGGCTGTCGTGGCCCCCCTCTTCTTTTCTTAGTTACCCTTCTTTAGGTAGTTGAGATGATCTATATAAGAGTTGTACATGTTTAACTCTCTGAAGTTGAACTCTCGTACATCTGTAGAGGAGACACCGTTACGCTTCATGTACTTGAGCGCTTCTGCTTGTTGCTCTTTAGTACCCTTAGTGTAAGCCTTAAAGCGTAACCGATCCATGAAACCAGGATTCTCGTAATAGTCTAACATGTTTCGTGTTTCTTTACGAGCCTGTTGAAGTTCATACTTAACTCTGTCTCTACGATACTGCAGCAAGCTTGCACCTGCAGGTAAACCTTTCCCCTCAGTAAAGCGTTCATCCTTTAGAAGTCTAGTCATTCTAGGCTCTAGCATAGGAGCAATTGATTCGTTAAAGATCCTGTCATACATAGGGATCTTACCACGTTGGTCTGCTGTCCACGTCTGCAGTTCAGACAGAGAGTATACTTTCTCTGCTGCTGTTCTGCCTTTCTTGACGTTGATACCTAGTATCCTAGCCAATGGATTAGCGTCATAGACATCACCCTTACGTGTAGCTACTCGTAGCTTTTCACCAGTGATAGTATCTGTTTCACCTATCAGTACTTCTAGGATATTGTCAAAGTATTTAGATGCGCTTTGTGTAAACACTGCGCCACCCTTAGCTTGTCTAACATCCTTAGCTGTATCCGTGTCCGTCAGGAAGCCTACCATTCTGTTAGCTGCATCAAGAGGGCGTGTAAAGCCAGCAGCAATATTACCTGTTGACTTGTATAGAGCTTCTAATCCTCTGCCTCTACCCCCACCTTCAGCGTTAAACATCATGTCCATAATGTTGTACATGTCGTTTGCAAACTGTGCATCTCGTGCAACCTGACCAATTGCAAGCTGGTTACCTATCTCTTGGTAAAGCTCAGGTGGTACAGGCTCACCTTTACGCCTAAGGTTTGCAGCCCTACCCATAGCTAAGAAGGCTGACATAGGGAATACGTTACGTACATCTATGATAGTACCACCGCCTGTGTTGATCTCATTGAAAGCTAGGCCTTGTTTCTCTTGCTTCTCTGAGTACAGCATAGCCATGCCTAACCCCGATGTACCTACTAAAGCTCTAGACATAGCCTCTATAGACTGGATGTCTCCATCCTTAGCTATACGTGATGCAGCAGGGAGCAGTGATGCTGGACCCCATTGATAAGCTGTAGCTACAACATTGTTCATAAATCTACCGAAAGGTATGATAGTTCCCAAACCTGGGGTGTTAGAAGCTTTCTCTACAAACTTAGCTATCTCTCCGAAGGCTTGATCTTTTGTCGTGTAGTCCTTGGAAAAGACAGACCGTAGTGTCGTGTCAATAGCAGCACCAATAACGTCATCGTCTATCTCCTCTAGTCTACCTTCTTTAAGAATTGTCTTGAGTGATACTTCTTTCTTTAACTGTAGGTACTTGTCTAGTTCAGTCATAAACATCTGTGACTTAGTGAATGTATCTTGGATACGCACACCTGTAATATTCATAGATGCGTTTGTTAGTCTTTCTACATTCTTGTACACAGGATCATTTGGGTCCATACCAAAACGCTTAGCGCTACGTTCTACTCCCCCTGCTACTGTCTCAAACAATAGACCTTGGATGTCAGACTTTCCCGTTTCATCTTTGATCTCTTGCATCATCTTCATGTAAGCATCATGCGTTGTGAAAGGGTCAGCAAAGTTTTTCATCTTTTGGGTTTGTATTTGACGATAGACTTTAGCCTGTCGGAGTAGTTTGTCTGCACCTACTTTGTCGCCTATACCGTAACGCCCTGCAGCGCCAACCATAAGAAGTCCAGATGACATAGTGTCAGCTACAACCTGACCACTAAAGAACTGACCGAAGCCCATGACGTTTGCGGCTGTAGTAGCAGGAGATGAAACCAACATACGTTTCCATACGTTCTGACCGTAAGA
>Ga0181552_10003521_pt1 | contig 11165 bp, 9 predicted proteins | sample 011ome_18_FD_130583 | JGI IMG/M metagenome (GOLD analysis project Ga0181552, IMG submission 130583) | Coastal salt marsh microbial communities from the Groves Creek Marsh, Skidaway Island, Georgia - 011501BT metaG (megahit assembly) | ecosystem: Environmental > Aquatic > Marine > Intertidal zone...
GATATGCCTGGCAATGTCCTACTCTTCCGTGTCTTAAGACAAAGTACCATTGGCGCTGAAAGGCTTGACTGCCGAGTTCGGAATGGGATCGGGTATTACACTTTCGCAATAATCACCAGGCGGGTCCTTTTACTTAAAAAAAATTAAATAGTAAAGGATAAAGTTTATTTTGATTTTTATGTCTTTATTACTTTTCTACCCCATATTAATAGTGGTAAATTTAAAATCATAATAATATTCAACCAATTATTAAATATATTGCCTGTCGGAACAATAGGCCAGAGATATATTGCTATCCCTGATAAAATACAAATTTCAAAGTCATTAAAATGATATTTACCTTTTAGTCTTAAAATTAAATGCTTAAAAACATTTATGATATAAATAAAAAATATTATTATCAAAAACAAAAATCCAATAATGCCAGTTTCAGATAATATTTGTATATAGGTATTATGAGGATGTGTGGAACAAGACAAAAAGCTTTCTTGATATTTTTTATCTTTACAAAAAAATCTAAAATTTTTAACACCAACACCTAAAATTTTATTATCTAAAAAAATTCTATAGGCTGTTATATAATGATGAGTATGTTCTTTGGTAAAGATATATACTCCCTCTTGTTCTCTTTTTTGTTTTTGACTATCAAGTAAATTCATATCTCGTAATGTGGTATCAAAAACTCTGTCTTTTGCTGTTGGATTAATTATACTTATTATTACAATTAAAATTATACTAGCTGACAAGATGAACAATCTTAGTTTGAATAATTTTTGAGATAAAATAATGACAAAAAATGCAGAAAGATTAATATAAAAAAAAGCTACTCTATCACCACTTAAGAAAATTATAGTCTCGGACAAAATAAAAAGTAAAACAAAAAAATAAAAAAATTTATTTTTTTGTTTAAAAATTATTATAGATAGACCAAAAAAAATTGGCCACAATCTAGCTAAATATCCACCTAAAATCATTTCCTCATGAAAAAAACTTGAAACTCTAGCTGGATTTGGAGTCTTAAATCCTAATATATTTACCCCAAAAAAATATTGGTAAAAACTATCTAAAATTAAACCTGTAAAACAAAAAAAAATACAGTAATAGAAATATTTTATAAATTTATCTTCAACATTTAATAAAGCTATAATTGCTATTACAAAAATTCCGTATCTAAAGTAAAAAAAAGATATTTTTATACTATCAAAATTAAAATTATTAATCAAAGAATTGACCAATAAATAAATCCAAAATAGCAAAAAAAAATAAAAATAAATATTTTTGAAATAAGAAAAATTTTTTTTTTTTAAACAATATATTAAAAATAATATGCTTATTGTAGAAATTGAAAAATCACTTAAAAAAGGACCAGTAATTAAAAAAAAAGGTATTAAAGAAAATAATATTACTGGAATTTTAAAAAAAAAAATTTTTTCTTTAGTGGAGTTAAATATCATTGAATAAATATTAAATTTATATATTAATTAATCTTACTAAATACAATTTATTATTAAAGTTTAATATAAGATAAAACTTTATTCATTCTTAATAATAGAATTAGTTATAACTATTTTATGTATTATATTTTCTTCACTTACGTTTTGTTGAGTTTTTTTTTATTTTTTTTATGTGCAAAAATTTCTTATTCACTAAATTTATTGGATCTACCAAATAAAAGAAAAATCCATTCAAAAGCAACAGCTTATACCGGTGGAATTGCAATAATTTTAATTATGTTATTCGCACTTCAAGCTTTAGAAATTTTTGATAAAAGATTAGGGTTAATATTATCTATAGGCTTTTTAGTTTGTATGGTGGGTTTAATAGATGATAAATATCATTTAAATATAGGTAGTAAATTAAGTTTACAAATCATACCTATTTTTTATCTTATCGTTTTTGAAAATTTTAGTCTAAATCAAATTGGAGATTATAATTTTTTTAAACTAGAGTTAGGATCTTTTGCTATCCCGTTTACACTATTATCAGTATTATTTTTAACAAATTCTTTTAATTATTTTGATGGAATAGATGGAACTTTAAGTATAGTAACAATTTCTGTTTTGGTAATTTTATATTTCTTGGTTTTAGATCAAAATTTTAGAATATTTTTAATAATGCTAACTATTCCAATAACTATTTTTTTATTCTTTAATTTTTCTTTTTTTAATTTTCCTAAACTTTTTTTGGGTGATAGCGGTAGTTTGCTATTAGGATTTATAATATCATTTATTTTAATATATGTGGCTAATTATAAATCAATTCACCCTATTTTACTTGCTTGGTCTATATCAATATTTGTTTATGAGTTTTTATCGATTAATTTTATAAGACTTAAAAATAAACAAAATATTTTCGGGGCAGGTCAAGACCATTTGCATCATATATTGTATAAAAAAACCAAATCTATTTTTTTAACAAATTTTTTTATAACATTAGTGAATATTTTATTATTTTTAATTGGTTATTATACCTATTTAATAATAAATCCATTTGCATCTTTAATTTTATTTATAGTTTTATTTTTTGTTTTTTTGTTTTTAAGAAAATTATATTCAATAAAAATATAAAATTTTTAAATTGTAATTATATCTTTTATTTACTTGATAAAATTTGTTCGACAAAAATGTGATCTACTATTTCTGAGTTAGGATTATATGATTTAAGCAATTTTTTTAAAAATTTTTTTACATCTTTTGCTTTATTTTGATTAATTAATTCCTCTAAAAATTTTAATTTTAGATTTAATTTTTCAAACGGAATAAATGGATCACTTATTTTTTTTATTCTTGGATGTTTAGTTTTTTGAGGATTGTCGCCAATTAATAACTCTTCATATAATTTTTCTCCGGGCCTAAGCCCTATTATTTTAATTTCAATATCACCATCAGGATTTTTGATATTTTTAACTTTAAATCCTAAAAGAGTAATCATTTTATTGATAAGATCTAAAATTTTTATTCTTTGACCCATGTCAAGTACAAATACCTCTGAGTGTTTACTCATTGCACCTGCTTGTATAACAAGCTGTGCTGCCTCTGTAATAGTCATAAAATAACGAGTTACATCTCTATGGGTTAAAGTAACTGGACCTCCCTCATTGATTTGTTTTTTAAATTTTGGGATTACTGATCCAGAGGACTCTAATACATTGCCAAAACGAACTATTGAGAAATTCGTACTGAGATTTTTGTTATTATTAGATATTCCCTGAACACATAGTTCAGCCAGTCTTTTTGATGCACCCATGATGTTTGTTGGTCTAACAGCTTTATCACTTGAAATTAGTACAAAATTTGACACTTTTTTAATTACACAAGCTTTAGCAATAGCTAATGTACTAAAAATATTATTTTTTACTCCAGTGCAAATATTTTCTTCAACTAAAGGCACATGTTTATAAGCAGCTGAATGGTATATTGTATCCACATTGAATGTTTCAAAAATTAATTCTAATTTGACTTGATCCTGTGAGTTAGCAAGTAATGGAATAATTTTAATATTTGTATTATAAGAAATTAATTCTTCATGAATTTTGTAAAGCGCAAACTCATTTAACTCTAAAAGTAATAGTTTTTTTGGTTTTAATTTGATTATCTGACGACATAACTCAGAACCAATTGACCCCCCCGCACCTGTTACAAGTATAATTTTTTTATAAATATTTTTATTCAATAAATTTATATCTGGTTCAACTTGCTTACGATTCAATAGATCATCTATATTTAAATCTTTAATATCAGATACAGTTACTCTTCCATCAATTATCTCCGATATGCTAGGAAGCGTTTTAACAATTAATTTATATTTATTTAATCTTTTAATTATTTGATTTCTTCTACTCCTGTTAATTGAAGGTATTGCAAGAAAAACTAAACTAATATTTTTATTAGAAATTAATTGCTTTAAATTGAATGAATAAAATACAGTATGCCCTAGTGCACTTTTTTTTTTTTTATCATCATCTAAAAAACCAACGACCTTAAATTGAGGATTTTTTTTAAGAGAATTTGCTAATTGTTTGCCAGCTTCTCCAGCGCCATAAATTAATACATTTTTCTTATTTACCAAATTAAATGCCATTTCGTAGAATATTAGAACTAATAAATTTTAAAAATTTTTTACTAATAACACTTTGCTCAAAATCTTTTAGAACTCTTTTATTTGCAAATTGACCATATTTTTTAACTAATTTTTTATTTCTAACTATATATAGCATCTTTTTTTTTATATCATTTGTATTACCAACTTTATGAAAAAATCCTGTTTTATCCTTAATTAATGCATCTTGAAGACCATAAATGTTTGAGCAAAGTGAAGGGATGCCACAAGATGCAGCTTCAATAACTACTGTTCCAAATCCTTCTCTATGGCTTGGTAGGCACAGGACATCAGCAAGTGACAACCACTCTTCAGGTTTGTCTGTATAATTGAAATATAAAATTTTATTTTTATTTTTCACTAATTGCTCAATTTTTTTATCTTCTAATGAGCCAACAATGACTAATAAAACATTATGCATATTCTTTATATTATTAAAAGCATCTACAAGCTCAATTATACCCTTATCTTTGTTAATTCTTCCTAGGTACAAAAAAACAAAAGTATTTTTAGCTATTGAATAATTTTTTCTCAATCTTGATCTCTTTAAATCATTATATTTAAATTTTGAAATATTTACCCCTCCAACAGACCCTTTGTTAAATACAATTGAGTTTTGTCTAGAAATAATTTTTTCTTTAATTAAAAATTTTCTTTGTGACAAACCATCAATAAATACGTAATCTGATAAATAATAAATTAACTTATCTAAAGATTTAAAAAATATTCTAGCAAGACCCTCACTGTTGGCCCAAATTTGTCCTGTAAACCAATGAATACGTTTTGGAGTTCTTGCAAAGAACGATGAAATTGTAACCATGAGGCCTATCTTAGGTGTAAAAGAAATGGAGAGATTTGGTTTATTTTTTAGAAAAAAGAATAATGTAAATAAAAAAGCAAACAAATCATTAATTAAACTAAATCCCCTCACATAATTAATGTTTATTAATGAAATATTGGAAGGAACCTTTTTTTTTAATTTATCTGCATTATTACAACATATGGAAACACTATATATTTTACTTAATTCATGAATATGGTTAAGCATAAATGAACTAAAAAAATGAGATGTATTAGAGATGAGAACTACCTTAAAATTTTTATTCATTTAAATTTCTTATTTCTTTATACAAAGAAAACTTTGGATTGAAATTTAATTCTTTCTTTATTTTATTATTATCATATGTGACTTTTGAAGAAATAAGTGAAAAAAAATTTATAATTTTTTTAGGCAAAGGTACAAAATATATTAAAAATTTTATAAAACTGATAGGTATAGAAATAATTAAAAATTTTTTTTTATAAAATTTTTGGTAAGACTCATAAAGTTTAAATTGCTTACAATCATCTGATAAAATATAAATCTTATTTTTTGATCGCTTTAATTTAGAAACAGCTAAATTTACTGCTTGAGACAAATCATTTACATTAATAAAATTATACATTACATTATTTGACGATCTTATCCAAAAACGAAATTTTAAACTAAACAAAACAAAATTAAATAAATTTGATTTTTTTTTACCTCCAAACACATTTGAGATTCTAAGAATAGTAAATGAAAGATTTTTATTAAAATTTTTTTTAATTGCTTTTTTAATAAGTATATCTCCCGTATGTTTACTTTTAGAATATAAATTGTTTATTTTTATTTTTGTATTTTCATTAATAATTTTAAATTGGCCAATATAATCTTCATGCTCTCCATAAACTGAGGTGCTACTCAAATGTATAAGCCTCAATTTAAATTTAAAAGATCCAATATATTTAAGTAGTTTTTTAATAAATATAATATTTATTTTTTCTAGATTATTTAAATTATTATTAGTTTTACCTACACAATTAATTATTACATTGACTTTACTTAAAAAAAGAACGTTTAATTTTTTGAAAGAAATAAAATCCCATTTAAAATATTTTACCCTTTTTTCTTTATAAGGTTTATTTTTAATATCCCTCCCAACGCAAATTATTTCATGTGAGGTGGTTTTAATTAAATTTTTTAGGATACTATTTCCTATTAATCCTGAATAACCTAAAATAATAATTTTCATTATTTTATAAAATAAAAATATAAAATTTATAATCTTAAAGTAGCTTGATTTTTAGAAAATAGATATTTTAAATCATAAATTACTTTATTTTTTTTACATAAACTTAAAATCTTCTTTTCTCCCATATCTATAAATTTTTTATGTCTAACAGCTAAAATAATTCCATCATAGGTATTTTTGTTTAATTTAATTTTTGGAGCAATACCATAAATCTTTTTAATTTCTTTATTATTTACCCAGGGATCAAATAAATCTAATTTACAATTAGATCTTTTTAATTTTTCAATAACTGTCTTAATTCCTGAATTTCTGATATCTGCACAATCTTCTTTAAATGTTAAGCCCATTATTAAAATTTTAGCACCTTTTAAATGAATTTTTTTTTTTTTAATTTTTTTTATAAATTCTGAAGCGACATGATATCCCATGTTATCGTTTATCTCTCTTCCAGCTAAAATGATCTTTGCTTCATAACCAATTTTTTTAGCTTTATATGTAAGATAATAAGGGTCAACTCCAATGCAATGACCACCAACTAAACCTGGTTTAAAAGGAAGAAAATTCCATTTACTGCTTGCGGCCTCTAAAACTTCTTTGGTGTCTACATCTAGTTTGTTAAATATTATTGATAACTCATTTATTAAAGCTATATTTAAATCACGTTGTGTATTTTCAATTACTTTTGCGGCTTCTGCTACTTTTATACTAGAAGCCTTGTGAGTTCCTGCAATAATGATTTCGTTATATAAATCATCTACTAAATCAGAAATCTTTTTTGTTGAGCCTGATGTAATTTTTTTTATATTTGATACGGTATGCCTTTTATCTCCAGGATTAATTCTTTCAGGGCTATATCCACAAAAAAAATCCTGATTAAATTTTAAATTCGACATTTTTTCTAAAACAGGGACACATATTTCCTCAACACAACCAGGATAAACTGTCGACTCATAAATAATTAAATTTCCTTTTTTAATAATACCTCCTACCATTTTAGATGCATTTAGTAATATTTTTAAGTCTGGATTTTTTGCGTTATCTATAGGCGTTGGAACAGTAACAATAAAACAATTAGCAGATTCTAAATCTTTTTTATTATTTGTAAAATTTATTTTTTTAGAACTTCTAATTTCATATTTATTAAACTCTAAATTTTTATCTATTCCAGATTTTAAATCTTTAATTCTATCTTTATTAATATCAAAGCCAATTACTCTTCTTTTTTTTGCAAATTCCAAAGCAAGCGGCAAACCTACATAACCTAGACCTATAATACCTAATTTAATTTCTTTATTTGAATTGATCATATCTTGTAGTAATTTTTATACCATTTAACAAAGTTTGATACTCCTTTAATAACTGATGTAGAAGGTTTGTAATTAAATTCTTTTTTTAAAATATTTACATTTGCATATGTATCCTGGACATCTCCAGGCTGCAAAGGTAGAAAGTTTATTTTAGCTTTTTTATTTAAGGCTTTTTCTAGAGCATCAATATAATCCATAAGTTTTACAGGTTTACTATTTCCTATATTTAGAACTCTCCATGGTGCTTTACTATTTGCTGGATCTGGATTATTGCTTTTCCAATCTTGATTTATTTCTGGTGGAGTATCAAGACATTTTATTATACCCTGAACTATATCGCTAATATATGTAAAGTCCCTTGTATGATTTCCATTATTAAATACATCAATAAATTTTTCTTCTAATATTGATTTAGTAAATTTAAAGAGAGCCATATCAGGCCTTCCCCACGGACCATAGACTGTGAAAAATCTCAAACCTGTGGTTGGTAACTGATATAGATGACTATATGTATGAGCCATTAATTCATTAGATTTTTTAGAAGCCGCATAAACAGATAGTGGGTGATTGGCACTATCATGTTCTGAAAATGGCATTTTAGTATTAGCGCCGTATACACTTGAAGTGCTTGCATAAACCAAATGATCAATTTTTTGATGACGACAATTTTCTAATATGTGAGCAAATCCAACTATATTACTTTTAATATAAGCAAGTGGATTATCTATAGAATACCTGACGCCTGCCTGAGCTGCTAAGTTAACTACTTTTTGAGGTTTATGTTTTTTAAAAATATTTTTTAAATTTTTTTGATCACTTATATCTGACCTATGATGTTGGTAATTCGAATATTTTTTTAACCTATTAACTCTTGCCTTTTTAATCTTGGGATCGTAATAATTATTGTGATTATCAATACCTACTACGCAGTCGCCGCGTTCTAATAGCTTTTCACATAGAGAAAATCCTATAAATCCACCTGAACCTGTAACTAAGATTTTATTCATTTTACTATCCTTTTAATTTTTAAGATTTTTTTAAAAAAATTTAATTTTTTTTTATTTTATATACTATAGACCACTCTTTATTATAATTATCTATCATTTTACTTACACTAAATTTTTCTTTAATTCTTGTTCTCGCTCTGTCACACCTTTTATTCCATTTTTTAGTTTTTATTTCTTTTATCGCTTTTATAATTGCATTAGCTAACTTAATTGAATTATCAGGAGGTACAACCCATCCTGTATTTCCAACAATATATGATGAGTCACCAACATCAGTAACTACACATGGAGTTTTAAGTGCCATGGCTTCTGCTACAACATTTGGAAAACCTTCTGATGTACTACTCTGAATATGAATGTTAAGCCAATTCATAATTTTTGAAACATTTTTTGTTGGGCCCATTAATTTAACACAATCATTTAATTTTAACCTTTTTATTTCTTTATTTAAAAACTTATTTTTATTAATATTTGACCCAACCAAAACACAAAAAAAAATTATATTCTGTGATTTTATATAAGAAAGTGCATTTATTAAATTTGCATGGTCTTTTAGAGGATCGTACCGTGCAACATAGCCAATACGAGGTACTTGTTTTTTTATTTTTATTTGTTTTTCAAATTTAAATTTTTTTATTTTGCTTTCTTTTAATATCGATAAATCATAACCATTTGGAATAAATTTAAGTTTTGTTTTATCATATCCTTCTTTATGATAAATTTTTTTAGCTTTTTTGGAGACAATAATGATTGACTTGGGTAAAAAATAAGAGAGTTTTGCTAAAATTTTAATAATTAAAATAGTTGTTAATTTTGCTTTTCCAATTTGAATCTTTGAATAACGTATATTCCATATAATATTTTTAATGCCAGCTAATTTAGCAGCAATACTTCCTATAAAATCTGCATGTACAAGCCAAGTCTGCACAATATCTGGTTTTAAAAAACCAACTAAATTAATAAGCCTAAAAAATTTAAAAAATGAGAAAAAATTTAAATTGAGATAATAAACTTCAATTCCAATTTTTTTTAATAATAAAAAATACTTCCCTTGATCAGTCAATGAAATTACCACATGTTTATTGATTAAATCATACTTACAAATTTTAAATAACGTATTTTCTGCTCCACCATCTTTTAAACCAGTAATTATATGAACAATTTTCATTTTTTTTATTATCAATATTATAATTCCTAAATTTTATTTAATCTTATTTTTATTTGAAAAATTTAAACTTGGGATTAAAGGTCCTGCCAATAATATAAGTCCAAATACAAACTTAACTCGATGTCTAAGTCCAGTTCCAAAGTTAGTTGTCCCAATTCCGAAAACAATAAAATAACAAATCAAGATTAATAAAATTATCCTTAAGGCCGGATTTTTCCAAATGGCTTTTCGATTAAGAAAAATTAAATAAACCAAAACTATATATAAAAAACCATCTATGACTCCTACAAGATGTGATAATTTTTTTACATCCCATGGAAAAGGTGAAAATAGAAAATACAAAGTTCTAATCGGTATTTTATACAAAAATTCAACATTATGATTTACTTTTAACCACTGAGGATATGTAGCATCACCTTTAGTGTTTGGAATCATCAAAATCTTCAAACGATTGCTGTCAAGACTACTAGAAAAATTTTTAAGATAAGGAATATGAATTTTATCTGTAACATAAAGAAAAATAATAAATGAAGATAAAATTATTAATAATATTTGTTTAATGCTGATAATTTTAGCTTTGATCAATTTAAGCGATTTGTAAAAACTATGTAATGAAATTATTAGTATAAATACAATTAGACCTACGGATAAAGCTCCATGAAAAAAAGAAGCTCCAACAAAACCAAAGAATGTTATAAAAATTGATTTATAACTTTTATCCTTACCCCAACAGATAATACCATATATTGCTAACAAAAAGAAAAAACTGATATAAACTTCCCTCATTGTTAAAACAGAGTATGATATTACTGAAGGAAATAAAGCTATAGTCCAAGCAACTTTAATTGCTGCTTCATTATTCCATAATTTTTTTGCGACCAACCATCCTAAAAAAACAGATCCCACCCCGAAAAGTATAGAAAGTGACTGTGCCATTAAAATACTTCTGCCCAAAATAGAATATGGGATAGCAAGCATTACACTAATAAAATAAGGATCAGGTCCTTTATAAAAATTAAATATATTTAAAAACCCCTCCCTAGACATATTCCATGCCTTTTCTTCAAAGTTTAATGCATCCATATCTCCATCTGGTAAATAAAAAAAGTTGTTATTAATTATCAAAAATACAATACGAATAGCTAATGCTATAAAAATAACTTTTGAAATATCATTCCACTTTAAAGCAATCAATAATGTTAAAAAAGATGTAATTGTAATTGCAGTTATTCCAGCGATATCAATCATTTGTTATTAATTAATATTAATTACTTTTTTTATAATAGTTATAATTTACGAATTAAACCAATAAACTTTCCTTCAAATTCAACAATGACAAATTTTAAGTTTTTTTTTTTTACAAATTCAGAAAAATAAAGATTATCTTGAATATCATCTGATATAAATAACCCTCCAGATTTTAATGAGTCCCATAAAATAGGGTAAGCATAATGACGTCCCCACCAAGATTTATCTGAATCATAATGACAAATATCAATTTTTCCACCAGCTCTAACCAATGCATTTTTAA
>Ga0181552_10003531_pt1 | contig 11144 bp, 10 predicted proteins | sample 011ome_18_FD_130583 | JGI IMG/M metagenome (GOLD analysis project Ga0181552, IMG submission 130583) | Coastal salt marsh microbial communities from the Groves Creek Marsh, Skidaway Island, Georgia - 011501BT metaG (megahit assembly) | ecosystem: Environmental > Aquatic > Marine > Intertidal...
AAGGGTCCATCCTTCTTGCTTTTCAGAACCTGCCAATTTCTTTTCCGCATAACGGGGTTCTCCGCCCGCTTGGCTTGGAGTCATCCAAATTTGGTAAAGCTCGGTACGGTTTTCACTAGATGGGTTGAATTCGCTATGAGTAACTCCCGATCCCGCACTCATATATTGCAGATCACCGGGCCGGATTACGGAACCGTTACCCATGCTGTCCCGGTGCTCCAGTTCTCCGGAAATCACATAGGTGAAAATCTCCGCATCCTTGTGGGGATGGGTGGGGAACCCTACTCCAGGTTCAATTACATCGTTGTTCATTACGATCAGGGAATGAAAACCGCAGTGCTCAGGATCGTAGTAATTTGCGAACGAGAAAGTGAAATTTGCATGCAACCAGCCATGATCGGTGGTGCCTCGCTCTTGAGCCTTTCGAATTTTAAACTTCATTTTCACAAACTATACAAACTGTGGATTGATTCCAAGTATGGTCCCTGTGACTAAATGAAATAGTTTCCTTTTGCCACTGATTGAATAGTAATAGGTATGATGGAAATAGTAGTTATTGGAGCAGGCATATCGGGATGTTCATGTGCCCGCACACTTTCGGATGCTGGACACTCGGTTACTGTTGTGGAAAAAGGACGTGGGGTTGGTGGGCGTATGGCAACCCGAAGAATGAATGGAGCCAGAATAGATCATGGAGCACAGTTCTTCACTGCTCGCGATCCAAGGTTGCAGAATATTAACCAAAAATGGTTGAATGAGAAACGAGTGGTTAAATGGTATGATCGGGTACCGGGACTCGATGACATACCATCCGATATGCGATATAGGGGGAGAACGGGCATGACCGGGCCTGCAAAGTCATTAACCCAAAATTGTTCCCTAGCCCTGAATTTTTTTGTGGAGAGAATCGAGCGTAAAAAGAAATGGAAAATCGAAGAGCGGGAAGGGGAGGGACGAGTCTTAGAAGCTGATCAGTTAGTGATCACTATACCCTCGGTGCAGATGCTTGATCTTTTGAAAAGGAGCGGAGTCGATCTTGGAACAGATACCATGAATCGGTTGCAGGAAATTCGCCACACCAAGTGCCTGGCAGTTCTCGGGATATTAGATCGCTCATCCTCATTGCTGCACCCCGGTGCGGTGACCAAGCCGGTTCCTGATGTGGATTGGCTTTCTGACAATCAGGTAAAAGGCATCTCTGCCCTTCCAGCCATCACTTTACATGCGACATCTAATTTTTCTGAAAAGAACTGGGATGTGGAAGACACCTTGTGGGCACCCGGTTTGTTGGAATCGGTGGAAGGAATATTGGAAGCAAAAGTGAGCAAGTGGGTGTCCCATCGTTGGGGGTTTGCAAAACCTGTGCAAACCTTTGGAGCTAATTATTTTCATCAGCCTGAACTTGGTTTAACCTTGGCTGGAGATGGCTTTGGTGGAGAAAGAATAGAACGTGCCTGTCTCTCAGGTCTGGAGGCAGCAGGAGCTATACTTAGGAGTTAGAGTTAGAATCGGAACCGATATCCGATCTCAAAGCTGGGGCCATTTTCGATTTTTTGTTCGGAAAGAGTAATGCTCGCTGCATTTTTTAATTCTAATTCACGGCCAAGTTCGGCACCTATTGTTGCAAAAACTCCATGTTTTTCACTCGGATTCCATTGCAGGGTGGTGTAAAGCCGATAAGCCTTGATCGAAAACTCCCTTTTTTCCACTCCAGCACCATAATTAGCCTCAGTTAGCCAACGATTTCCTGAATACTGACCGCCAACAATCCAATCGAAAGATTCGTTGAGGCTGTAGCGATAACGAACGATGGGACCGGCAAAAACGAAATCAGTCTTTTCAGAAGGTTCCCACATGAACCCAATGGCAGGAAGGAACATGTCATCATCAAAACCGGTAGAGTAAAATGCACCCAAGATCCATTGGAATGTCTCGCTTTGCTTCCATCGTACGCCTGCCATTGCCATGTAGTTCATAGCGTCACTGTCTGTACTTGCAAAATCTCCAGATATGCCAGGCACAAACAATGCAATCCCCTTAAGCGAATCGGTGTAGTTCTTACTTAGGAATAGGGCCAGTTCAACGGACTGCAAATGATCTTCTTTGAGGAATGAGGAGTCAGAAATATCAATATGTGTGCTCTGGTATCTTAATCCGGCCCCGAATGACCAATCATCAGCCCCATGATAATACACAGGTGTCATCAATTCCCATTGGCTCCCACCAATTTCTTCTCCGGTTCCTTTGATCTCACGATCAGGAGAGGCACCATAAGAAATTTTAATAGCAGCAGAATCAGACATAAAATCCTGCCCGAAGAGAAAAATTGGCATAAGGGCAAGGTGTAAAATTAGGGCAATTTTTTTCATGAAATCATCTTATGGGTGGGGTCTCTCGGGTCAAGCGGGTTGATACTTATAAGGGATTCGATAAGATATAACCATGCATCGTTTAACACAGGATCAGATTTTACCCATTAGCCGAGAAAAACTCTGGGAGTTTGTATCGGTCCCGCAGAATCTCAACCAGATCACGCCCCCAGATCTTGCTTTCCGAATCAAGGGTGACCCCCCTTTAAAGGCTTATCCTGGATTGCTTCTAGAATATGAGGTAAAGGTTCCGCTTCTTGGATGGACGCCGTGGCTTACCGAAATCAAATATGTGGAGGAAGGGCACTCGTTTATGGATGAGCAACGCGTTGGTCCTTACAAATTATGGATGCATACCCACCGTCTTGTGGAGGTTGATGGAGGAACGCGTATGACTGATGAGATTATTTACCAAGTGCCTTTTGGGATCTTTGGATCGATTGCCCATGTGCTTTTTGTACGCCGTACGCTCAAAAGAATTTTCAACTACCGCCGAGAAAAATTAGACGAAATTTTCCCATCTAAGTAGCCTTGCTTGCCTGGGTATTTCTCAATGAAAGTTAATATGCCTATCTCCTTTCTAAACCAGTTTATGTACCAAAACTGGGAAGACCTAGTTATGTTGCATTACAAGGCAGATCCACAGCATATTTCTGACCGATTACCTTATGGCCTTGAGGTAGATCTCTGCCAGGATCAAGCGTGGTTGAGTGTTGTCGCCTTTCGACTCACAAACCTAAGAATCCGTCCAATAACTTGGTTTAGATGGAGAGACTTTTGGGAAATTAATCTTCGTACCTATGTGAGAGATAAAAATGGAAAAAAGGGAGTATGGTTTTATTCTCTAGACTCATCTGATCCTTTGGGAGTGATGGGTGCCAGATTGCTTTATGGTTTGCCTTATTTCCATGCTAGAATTCATAGAGATGGAATCCCTGAATCCGGGAAGTTAACTTATTCTGGTACCCGAAAGGATGGTTCCCGTTCTTCGATCGGTACTACCTGGAAGCCTGAAGAGGTGGGCCAAAAGCTAGCTAAAGGTGAGTTGGATCATTTTCTTTTGGAAAGATACCGATTTTGGTCGCGATCGAGATTCGATAAGGTTTGCGGGACAGCCTGCGTGAACCATCGCCCTTATGATGCAGTACGAATATCTTCAGGTAGTTACCAGGGGGATCTATTTTCGAGCCAGGAGTTTAAAGAGCCAGAGGTTCAGCCTGTGTTTGGGCACTACTGTCCAGGTTTTTCGGTGGTGGCCACTGCACCTTCTTGGGCATTCTCTATTTCCGGCCAAGCAAACCAGAGATAAGTTTCATCTCCCACTCTTTGTTTACCAAAAAAAGAGGCATCCGCCAGTTCTCCGATAGAATGATGAGGAAAGCCTCGACTCATAGAGCCTTGCAGTAAAGACCATAAACAAGAATCTTTTGCGAGGTTGGTTGGGGTGCGAGTGCTACGAGTGCCTGATAACACATTCAACTCCTCGTGAAGGGCAGGATTTACCTTTGCATGGGCAACTGCCAGAACGCAGCCGGGTATTTCATCTTTAATCAGTTCCAACTGAAAACCGCCATGGGAAGACCGCGTGGCAATCAGGTTCGCAAGGCAGTACAAGTTGGAATCATATTCAGCAAATTCAACACATCTCTCACTAATCGGTCCCTCAAAAAAGTTTCCACAATTAGCTGTACCTTTGGATCCAAAAAATGCGTGCCTTGCCCCCGTCCATTTTTGGCGAAGTAAATGAGAGCCATGTATTCGAATGAGCTCATCATCAGCTAGGCGCAGGGGGTCAAGATCCGCAAAAGAGGCCCGCATGATTTTGAGCTGATCTCGACATAAATAAAATATTCTCCGAACATCACTAAGAGCGACCTTTCCCGAGCCAGCTAATTCTAAGAAGTGAGAGAGCGATGGGAGGGAGGCCAGAAGAGAGCGCTGGACAGAATGATCAACGGGGTCGACTCCGGGAGAAAGGGGCTCGGTCCACTGAGTCAGTTCTTGGTTGATGGCAGTGCGAGAAGATATGTAATTCTGGAGAGGTAGGTACTCACCAAATGCGGCGGCTGCATCACCTTGAACCAAAGGAAGTATGCCCAAAAGGTATTCATAAGTGCGGTATACACTGTCTTTCAGAGAACTGTTTCGAATTCCAGAAGTTTCAACCGATCCCTCACCGCCGAGGTATCGATTGTTTGGTTTGGTGTAATTGTCCCTTAACCTGCCGAGAGTATCCGACTCAAAGAAACCACTAAGGTCGGTGGCCTCTTGCGTGAGCATCAATGTGCGTGAACGAAGGTCTGAATCTGGAGATGCTGGGCGTGAGAGTAAGGCAAGGCTCGACCAGTCGTCGCTGATTTCCGAAACGAGAAGGCGGGTAGAATTATCTGATTCCAGCAAAGACTCATAGGCGATGCGATCCTCTTCAGTGAGGTTGCCCATGAGATAATCAATGGCTTTTTGTCGTGAGGGTTCCAAAATTACTTACGAGTATTTTCTATGGTTGGAAACTTGCTTTGCAAATGAGAGTAAAACTTTTTTTCATAATTATATTCGCTTATGTTTATAGCGTTTCGGAACGCAGGCTTGATAAAGCTCTCTTGAGTTTTTCCATTCCTAGCCTAATTCGTGACTTTACAGTACCAAGTGAGAGGTGAAGCTGTTCCGAGATTTCCTGATGATTCAACCCTTTAAAGTAAGAAAGTTCGATTACTTTTCTTTGGTCTTGAGGCAATTGACCAAAGGCTTCCTGAATGTAAGAACGTTCATCGGATTTAACCGCCTCATCTGCACCGTCTTGTGAATTGTGATCTGGCCGGTTGCTTAATGCCTCAATAGGTTCGCCACTGACCACTTTTCTTTTGCGAGAGCGTATGCGATCAATACTTCGATTGCGGGTAATTACCAATAACCAGCTACTGAACTTACCCTTCTCCGGAGAAAAAGCCTCAGGTTTTTTCCAGACATAAGCAAAAACATCCTGGATTACTTCCTCAGCTTCCCACCGGTCGCCTAAAACTTCAAGGGCTAGGGAAAACATCGCTCCTGCAAATCCGTCATATAAATTTGCTAAAGAGTCGGGTATCCGATCACGGATATTTTCCCAATGCGTGGTATCGATTTGAGACATTAACTACTCACTAATCACTTTCTGACTTCCTCTCTTTTGTCGAGTATAAGCGTTAGAAATGAAATGAATTTGCCTCGAAGCTTGTCTGTTTTAAGTTTTATTTATCAAAAATAGAAGCAGGAGTGTTTAGCTCGGAAGAGCATGGGCTTTCAAGTCGCTTAAGTTAGCCACTTGGAGAGCCGATTCTTCACAAGCCTCCAATTTTAGCTTAGGGGCCATTTGAGCTTCCAGAGCTTCCTGCCACCTCTGTGCACAAAGACACCAGCAATCGCCCGCCTGTAACCCGGGGAAATTATACTCAGGCATAGGAGTGCTCAAGTCATTGCCCATTTCTTTACTAAAGGCCAGAAATTCTACCGTCATCACAGCACAGACCACATGTCTACCGTGATCATCTCGATCTGTCCGACAGGTTCCATCCCGGTACCAACCCGTATTGTTTTCCATACAGCATGGCACAAGATCTGTACCGAGAACATTTTTTGGACGGTTCGTTTCGATGGGTGCAATCATAAGTTCTGATAAAAATTAGTAATTTGGATGAATCTCAGGATCTATCTGCTCAATCGGAGGCAATTGAAGAGAAGATCGGCATTCCTCAAGAATATTTGCGGTTGATGAGGTTCCGATTCGGGTCGCCCCTATTTCTCTCATTTTCAGCAGTGTTGTTAAATCCTTCACGCCGCCGGCCGCTTTGACTTGTGTTTTGGCTGAACATGCGTTGACCATGATGGATACATCCTCAAAAGTAGCTCCCCTTGTGGCAAGTCGTCCATCTTGCTGCATAACAAAACCAAATCCAGTTGAGGTCTTAATCCAGTCTACATTGATCTTCTCGCAGATCAGACAGAGCTTTTCTATGATCATACCTTCATGATTTCCTGTACCTCCATCCTGCCAGTAATCATTTTCAAAAATTACTTTTAATTTTGCATCCAGTGAATGGGCAGTTTCGCAAGCTTGAGTGATTTCATTTTCTATATAATTCCAATCACCACTCTTTGCTTTACCCAGGTTGATTACCATATCCACCTCAGTGGCTCCTTGTTGACAGGCAATCTTAATTTCCATGACCTTTACTTCAGTGGTGTTTGATCCATGAGGGAAGCCAATCACTGTACAAACTTCAACCTTGGATGATTCTAATAGTTTGTAAGCTAGGCATACATGGGAGGGTTTTACGCAGACTGTAGCTACCTGATATCTCTTGGCTAACTCACATCCATTTTGCAATTCTTGGTCCGTTAAAGTTGGTGCAAGTAGGGCATGGTCTATCATGCCGGCAATCTCCTCATATTTAAAATCAGTCATATTGTTTTCCTGCTATTTGTGCCCTTCTATGAACGGCTCAGCAAGTTCAGATTATATGCGTTTCAAGAGAAAATCCTTTGATGTACAGAATTTGACATTTGCAAATCCAAATGCCCAACCTCATTTTCAGAAATTTATTAATTGCCGGGATAGCTCAGTTGGTAGAGCAACGCATTCGTAATGCGTGGGTCGTCGGTTCGAATCCGATTCTCGGCTCTCTTTATTTAAGCTAGACTCAGAGATGTTAATACAACGGAAATGGTTTCAAATTCCTGTTTTTATACATGATTTAATACACCAACTAGTCGCTAATACGAAAGGCGAACCTGCATGAAAGACTGAAAAAAAGTCATTGGGGAGTTAGACTATATTAGATTCAAATAGGTAATTTATCGGCAAGCCACATCACAATCATGACGAAAGGAATTGATAGAAGTACAAATCCCCAATTTTGATTACTAAAGGTTGAATGCATGTGAAAATTTCTATCGATTTGCAGCTCCAGTCCAAGTCTAGGTGGTATTCTATAAGAGATACTTACTAGATTTATAATCTCTTAATGATTTGCATGACTCGATGTACATATATTGGATGTAAGCTCTTTTGACACTGGTTGTATTAGCTAAGTATAAGAAAAAAATTCTGCTCGAAATGCCATGCATCAGTAACCATCAAAAAATTGACCAATCTCTCTATGGATGATTGGCTCAATTAGTGAAAGCTGTTCTAAACGCTTTATTTTTTCTATTCGCCTTAAGCCTCATTGCGAAGGAACCAGTCCGTATCTGGACAAGTACTGACGGTCGAACATTGGAAGCCCGCTACCTGGAAGTGGTCTGAACCAAGGTACGAATTGAAAATGCTTCGGGTCGAAAGTTTACGGTTCCGCTAACAGGATTCTCATTTGCCGATCAGGAGTATGTGAAGAAGGCATACGGGCGGGCCTTGTTCGTTGATCCTCAACCATTTGAAGACGATGGTAGAGGCGGAGTGATTGTTGCATCAGTTAAGGGAAAGGTGGAGGTAATTACTCAAATGCGTGATCGCTATTCAGATAAGGATGCAGATCCACGTGCGGTGATAGTTGGTGAATCAATCGGACCAGGTGCCACCTTGATTACGGGTAGCGGTTCATCGATGGATTTACTACTAACCAACGGAACCCTTGCTCATTTAGGCGAGAATACAAAACTGGTTCTGACTGCCCTTTATCAGAAAGCTTTCAAGGGAAACAAGGTGAAGGCAAGCGAGCTTACCAAGGAGGTTAGCCCAAGTAGAACAGCTCTTAAATTAGAAGAAGGCGACCTAGTCTTGGAGGTACGCAAACTAGGTAAAGAATCCTCGTTTCTCGTGGAAACGAAGATTGCTCAGGCGGGCATACGCGGTACTCAGTTTAAAGTCTCAGCTAGCGCCGACTCTGCTGAGCTTTCGGTACTTAAAGGCCGAGTAGACTTTTTGGATGCCGAGGAAATGGCGACCCCTGTTGAAACTACGAAGAAGGCAGGCACCCGTAAGGATGTGCCTGCTAAGTTGGAGGATATGAGTGCGAGCGAGCAGGTAGAGGTGAAGAAAGCGGTGGAGCAGACCAAGCAGGCATCGGCAGATATAGATTTGAACCGCTTGGCGAATACGGTGGATGGATATGCTTCTAAGCCAAATTATATTGTTAAGTCAGCTCTCAATATGGAGCTAATTTGGTGTCCGCCGGGCGGGTTTATGATGGGGCCAGGTCCGTGGAAAGAAGAACCTGCTCATCCGGTAATTTTAACGAAAGGATTTTATCTCGGAAAATATGAAGTTACGCAGGAACAGTACGAAAAAGTAATTGGAACTAATCCTAGCAAATTTAAGGGAGATAAACTACCTGTGGAGACGGTCAGTTGGGATAATGCAGTCGCCTTCTGTGATGTATTGACGAAGAGAGAGAGGATTCCAAGGGGATGGAAGTTTTCATTGCCTACAGAGGCCCAATGGGAGTACGCCTGTCGAGCGGGTACAACATCTAGTTATTCATGGGGAGATAAAATTACACCACAGTTCGCAAATTACAAAAATAGTGATTTGAATAAGACGGTTGAGGTTAGTTCTTACTCACCCAATTCATTTGGTATACACAATATGTCTGGAAATGTTTGGGAGTGGTGTTTAGATTGGTTTGGCCCTTATTCCCCAGACTTGGCAGTAGATCCAATGGGTTCATCTAATGGTATTCAAAGGGTTATGAGAGGAGGTTCCTGGGAAGGAAGTGCTGAGGGCTTGGCTCCGTCGTTCAGAGGATACTACTACCCAAATAGCAGTCGATACTTTCCTGGCTTCCGAGTTGCTTTCAAGCAGGTGGACTGATTTATGAAGAGTCTGACTCAAACCTTCCTTCTCCTCTTCGCGGTCACCCTCACCGCCAAGGAACCAGTCCGTACCTGGACAAGTACTGACGGTCGAACACTTGAAGCCCGCTACCTGGAAATGGTTGGCACCAAGGTACGTATTGAAAATGCATCGGGGCGAAAATTCACCGTTCCACTTAATGGCTTCTCATCCGCTGATCAAGAGTATGTGAAGAAGGCTTATGGGCGATCGTTGTTCGCGGAACCTCAGCCCTTTAAGGATGAGGGGCGAGGCGGAGTGATTGTTGCATCTGCCAAGGGTAAGGTGAAGGTGTTAGTTGCAAAGACTGATAGGTATTCCGACCCATCACCAAGGGATGTGATCGTGGGAGAGTCCATCGCTTCGGGTGCCACCTTGATTACGGGTAGCGGAGCGGAAGCGGATTTGCTTCTTACAAACGGAACCTTGGTTCATTTGGGCGAGAATACAAAATTGGTTTTAACGGCTCTTTATCAAAAAGCCTTTAAGGGTACAAAACAGAAGGTAAGCGAGCTTACCAAGGAGGTTAGCCCAAGTAGAACAGCTCTTAAATTAGAAGAGGGTAACTTGGTCTTAGATGTACGCAAGTTGGGTAAGGAATCTTCCTTTCTTGTTGAAACCAAGATTGCACAGGCAGGTATACGAGGAACCCAGTTCAAAGTGTCGGCGAGTGCGGATTCGTCGGAATTATCAGTAATGGAAGGACGAGTCGATTTTTTGGACTCGGAGCAAATGATCGCCGCTGTTGAGGCCGCAAAGAAAGCAGGTGCAGTTAAAGGTGTACCTGCCAAGGTGGAGGATATGAGTGCTAGTGAGCAGGTAGAGGTGAAGCAAGCGGTGGAGCAGGCTAAGCAGGCTTCGGCCTTGTTCGATTTAAAACGCTTGTCAAACACGGTGGATGGGTATTCGCAAAATCCAACTATTACGATCAAGTCAATCGGTTTACAAATGATTTGGTGTAAACCAGGAAGTTTCGTAATGGGGCCGGATAAAAAAAGGAAAGACTCTCCCGCCCATCCAGTAATTCTTACTGAAGGATTTTATCTTGGAAAATATGAAGTGACCCAAGAGCAGTACCAAAAAGTCACAGGTAATAACCCGAGCAAATTTAAAGATAATAAACTTCCCGTTGAAATGGTAAGCTGGATTGAAGCAGTTGCATTTTGTGAAACCCTTACAGAAAGGGAGAATATCCGGGGTTGGGAGTTTTCATTACCTACGGAAGCCCAGTGGGAGTATGCCTGCAGAGCGGGAACTACCACAATATACAGTTGGGGAAATACGATTAGCCCCCAAAACGCAAACTACCCTGGAAGTAAGTTAAATAGGACACGAGAAAATGGTTCTTATTCACCAAACTCCTGGGGATTTTACGATATGCATGGAAATGTGGCCGAGTGGTGCAATGATTATTTTGGGCCTTATTCTCAGGATTTAGCGGTTGATCCTAGAGGTCATATATTAGCACCTGATTTTGTGAGGCGTGGGGGGTCATGGATAGCTTACTCCAGATACATTACATCAGCAGGACGAATTGAAGGGAAACCTGATCGCAAAGAGAGTTACATAGGCTTTCGAGTTGCCTTCAAGCAGGTGGACTGATCATGAGGAATCTAACTCGAACCTTCCTTCTCCTCCTCGCTGTCACCCTTTTCGCCAAGGAACCAATTCGTACTTGGACAAGTGCAGACGGCCGAACCCTCGAGGCTCGTTACTTGGAAATGGTTGGCACCAAGGTGCGGATTGAAAATGCCTCGGGTAGAAAATTTACCGTTGCTCTGACAGGATTCTCATCCGCCGATCAGGAGTATGTGAAGAAGGCACATGGGCGGTCCTTGTTTGCCGAACCTCAACCATTTGAGGATCAGGGGAGAGGTGGAGTGATTGTTGCTTCTGCTAAGGGTAAGGTAGAAGTAATCGCAAAAAAACATGATCGCTATTCAGATAAGGATCCTGACCCACGAGAGGTA
>Ga0181552_10003532_pt1 | contig 11144 bp, 6 predicted proteins | sample 011ome_18_FD_130583 | JGI IMG/M metagenome (GOLD analysis project Ga0181552, IMG submission 130583) | Coastal salt marsh microbial communities from the Groves Creek Marsh, Skidaway Island, Georgia - 011501BT metaG (megahit assembly) | ecosystem: Environmental > Aquatic > Marine > Intertidal zone...
AACGGAAGCGCGTCTGTTCGAGAAAAGAGAAAGGCAACAAAAAAGGAACTACTCTCGCAATAATAGAAAGCTTTCTCTGTGTGACGATTCTTTGAAAGAAGAAGAAGAATAGGAGTGTACTCCTCTCGAGTGTAAAATGAAGAAAACGAGGAGCTCCTCCAGAGAGAGAAGAGAAAACCAACGAACCCAAAAAACTCGCTCCTCGAAAAAAAAAAATATTTGATACCCTAAACATAAGAACAGAGGCGACACCAAGAGAAGTGAAGTTTTTTTTTTTTAGGGGAAACGCGTCAGAAGAAAAAGAAAGAGAGACTTTACATTGCGCTTTGTTGAAAAGAGAGAAAGCGTTTGAAGAGAAGAAGAGAGAACCGCGCGCGAGTACTCTCTCTCTCTCTCTCTCTCTCTTTTACATCTCGAGAGACAACAGAGAAAAATCGAAGAACAAAAATGGAGGAGGAAGAAGAAAACGAAGCAAAACGACGACAGGAAATCCAGGACCCGAAGAACATCGTCCTTTCCAACGACCTCTCGTCCTATCGAGTCTTCTCGGAACTCTGGAACGTGGACTGCGAGCGGTACCATTTAATCGCGTTACTCGGCTCGGGTTCGTACGGTACCGTGGTGAAAGCGTACGATAACGAGCACAAAGTCTTCGTCGCGTTGAAGCGCATCGGAAACGCGTTGTATTCGAAACAAAACGCGAAGAGGACTCTGAGGGAAATAGTCGCCTTGAATAGAGTGTCGCACCCGAACGTGGCGGAACTTTTGGACGTGTTCGTGAAACCGGCGACGACGGGTGCGAGGAAATTTATAGGCGGGAAGTTCGTGGCGACGAGTTTGGACGTGTACTTATCGTTCGAGTTAGCGGAAGGCGGAGACTTGTATAACTTGCGCGGGCAGATGGACGGCGAGGAGGTAAGGTCGCTGATGAAACAGTTGGTGAGCGCGTGCGGGTATTTGCACGAGAATAGGATTTGGCACAGGGATTTGAAGAGCGCGAACGCGTTATTGGGGAGTTTACGAGCGATTGGTGAGGGCGGGAGAGTGATTAAGATTTGCGATTTCGGGAGCGCGAGAGGCGCGCCGCCGAGAGGCGGGTGGAGAGACAGCGAAGAAGACGGAGGAGGGGAGAGAAACGGAGGATGGACGTCAGAAGAAGAAGAAGAAGAAGAAGAAGAAGAAAAAAGAGAAGAAGAAGATGAAGATATGATGCAAGACCAAGAAACAACAGAAAGGCGGAGGAAGATTGCATCCTCTTCGCCGTCGAAGAGAATGAAGAAAAGCGGCACGTTTGGGAGTTCGAATTTAACAGGCGTCGTCGCGACGCCATGTTATCGCGCGCCAGAGGTTGTGATGAATTCAGGCGTTGGAGCGTATACCGCTGCCGTGGATATTTGGTCGTTAGGGTGCATATTTGCGGAGCTTCTGCGACGCGAAATGCACTCCGCGGGCGCTTTGAACAAAAAGTTGCAAGTGCAACCGCTCTTTCAATTCGACGACGAGTTCGTGGTGTTCCAAACCCCTAAAACGTACGAACAGATTGAAAGCGACGACAGTCGACGTTCCATGCAGTTGGACAAGTATTTCGATACGATTGGCACGCCTGGTTGGTTTGATATTGAAAGTTTGCCCGCGGAGAAATGGCGTCGATACTTGTCAAAAATGACCGGACGGGCCGGGATGTTGCACCAAATATTTTCCGGCGTAGATGCAGACGCGCTCGATTTACTCACGCGCATGCTCGCGTTCGACCCGAGACGCCGACCGACGTGTGAGGAGATTGCGCACCACGCGTACTTTCAAAAAGCGTTTGAAACTGGTGGTGCGCCGCACGAAAACCAAGCCATGTTGCTGGAACAACAGAGGAGGAGGCGACATCAGTTGGCCACTGAAAACGTCTCGAAAATTACCCTCGGCGACGGCCCTCCGGAGAATCAGCAACGGCAACAACAGGAGCTCGTGTTCACGCCAATCTCGGAAGCTATTCCGGAAATCTCCCCTCGCTCGCGCTCACAAAACAAAAGCAAACGTTTTTGTGATCTTCGTCACCCGGGAGATGCCCTCGCCGCGCTCGAGCGTGCCTTTGAAACTGCCTCTTTCCAAGCGGATACGGAAAATAACGGCGACTGGTCGGAAATCTTCAAAAAACTCTTCGAAGACGAAATCGAATTCGGCACGCGGGAGAAACAAAAACGGTTCAACCGCTCCTACAGTAACAGAGACCTCTTCAACCAGCGGTTTTTAGGCGCTGGAGACAGCACCGACACGCCCGACCGCTCGCTCACCGCCATGTTCCCCTCCATCTTCCGCGGTCTCGCCGCCAAAGAATACACCGGCGAAGCCGAACGCAAACCCGAAGACGAAGCCGAAGACGCCAACGTCGGCGTCCACACCTCCCGGTTCTACGAGCGCGACAGGATGGCCGATTGGACGCCCCAAATGCAGTGCGCGGAAGACAACGTCATGGTATCCGATGCCGGAGAAGACGGTGGCGGTGGTCGACTCACGCCTTCGCAGCAAAAATCTTTCGGCGTGTGGGGGGTGAGCGTCGGCGGAAGTAATCAGCAAGAGAAAGACGCGCTCGCAAAGCAGCAGCAAAGATAACAAGAACGAGAACAAGAAACGAATTCACCACGAAACGCGTGGTTGTACTATTAAAATGTTGTACAGAGTACCCCAGTAGTACGAGCAAAAAAATCGCGCGCTTTCTCCTTTTGATGTGTTTGCGATCGATCTTTTTTCCAAGCCAGCTGCCCCGGAGAAGCTTCCAAAAAATTCAAAAACCGAACTCGTCATTGTTTTACGAACACGAGTGGACACTTTTTTTTATTACGCGTAATAAACATGGCCAAAGGGAACAAGAAGAAAGCGAAAAAGCGAACGCAAAAGGCAGTCGGTAATGCCGCTCCGACGACGACGACGACGACGACGACTGGTGGTGTCACTGGCACGACGACGACTCTTCCCAAGCCTTTGAATGATTCGAACAAGATGACGCCAAAATCGGGCCCGGGGGTTCCCCCTTCGCCGTCGAAACCGATTCGATTACCGTCGCCGGAACAAGCGGCGTCCCTGGAAAAACTCCAATCTTTCCCGACGCCGACGAAGAGTAACGGCAAAGACGTGGAGAAGACGCCGGAGTACGTGTGGAAAGCGCCGTACGAACCCGGGAGCGCGTGGGCGGATCAAGTGGATTCAGATATGTTTAAACGAGGAGGAGAGAAGAAGAAGAGCGCGGCGTCGCCGTCTCCGGGAGGGAAGCGATTGTCGATGACACCACAATCTGTCGCGATAGAGTCGTCGTCATTGTCGCCGAAGAATATGACGGAAGCCAGTCCGGGGAAGACGGAGAGAGTGATCGCGGAGGCGACGTCGCCGGCGAGGATTCCGGACGCGAAGAAGGCGCCGACGCCGCCTGCGGCCGCGACGAGACAACCGTCGCCGTTGAGCAGACAGTCGCAGCCGCAATATGCTCAGCAGCAGCAACAACAACAATATCAGTCACAACCGAAAGTTCCGACGCCGCAGAGAAAGGCGCAAATCGAGAGAAAGTCGTTCATCGAGAGAACGTTCACGCCGGCCAAGGAGAAGTTGGATAAAAATCCGTTGATTGCGGAAATCGTTCGTGAACGCGAGGAAGCGGCAAAGAAACAAGACAAGACGAGTGGAAATAAGAGTGGCGGCGAGAAATCGTTTTTGGAGAATACTTTGGCGAATTTGAAGGAGAACAAAATTGCGGCGATTGGGATCGGGGCCGGCGCGGTCGCGTTCTTGGTGAAGACCATGGGTAAAGGACAACAAAAATCGCGCGCTTAAATTGTGATTGAGTGTGTGTTTATGCTCCGCTGCTATAGTAAGCAATAAATACTTAGTAACGTCGTCATCATTGTCATAAAAACGAAATGCCTACGAATCTATAAAGCATGGGTACCACTATTTCATGCGGTTTCTTTGATCTCAAACCGCCGCTACTTTCTCTTCCTGTTCGTCATCGATATTGTGCACGTTTACCGCGGATTGTTTCGCCAACTCGGCTTCGTTCCGCCAATTCACCCGCGATACCATCACTGCCAGCGTCGACCCACTGGCAATCACACCACCCATTAAACCGATCCAAATACCTTTCGCGCGCAAGGAAGTTGCAAACGCGAGCGACGTGCCCAAGGTCACGCCAACCGCCCACAACGCAACCATGTTTGTTATCGCCAAAATTCTCTGCCTCCCGCACGCCCTCAAGACGCCATTACAAATCCCAAGCAATGCGTCAAACACTTGAAAGGTTGCAGCGAGTGGCGATAAAACAACCACTAAATCGGCGATATCTTTATCTCCATCCGTATACGCGTTGCCAATATGTCGTGCGTAAATAGCAATCAGCACCGAACATATCGTCATCCACGTCAAACCGACAAAGATGTATAAACTCGCAGCCGTTTTAGCGATGCGATATTTCCCCATACCTAACAAATTCCCCACTCGGATGCTCGCGGCGATACCGAAAGCCATCGGACCAGTCATAAACGTTAACCCACACACAGATAATAACGCATTGTGCGCGTCCAGCTCCACCTCTCCTAGTATACTCGCCGTGATTACCGTTACCTCAAAAGCCCAGGCTTCCGAGGCGAGCATCAAACCACCGTGAAAACACAAACTCGTCGCGCGTTGAAACATCTTCTTGGTGATATCTTTCTTCGCCTGTATCCACTCTTCCCACTCCTTTTTCCTATCTTCTCTCGTTTCGTACGCTAAACTTCTCGACGCGCTGTACATCCCTAGAAATATCAGATTCGCCAACCTTGAAATCGTCGTCGCGATGGGCGCGCCTCTTAAACCAAAATCCAACGTGTGTATAAACAATTGATTTAATCCAACGTTCAACATTAAAGTCATAAAGCTCGTTATTCCAACCGGATTCACCCTACCCTGCATTTGCAAATACTTTTGATACACCAAACTCCAGGACATAAACCATAACCCCGGGAATAAAATAACGCACGCTCTCCCGACTTCTCTCGCCACCGCGTCCGGGCGTTTCAACGCGTCCCCAACGATCGCTTCCGCGCTGAACAAAAACGCCGCGGCTGGGAAACACGCCAACGTGATCACTAACAAAACAAGAAGCGTCCAACTTTTCACCGCTCTCGCGTCGTTCGCGCCGTGCGCTTGACTCGCCAGCGTGTCCATCGCCGACGTTAACCCCGCCAAGAAATACCAGCACAAAAGAAACAAGACCGTGAACAACGAACCGACTTGCATTTCAAATCTCCCTAACCTCCCGACGTAAATCAAATCGCACGCGAGCATGATTTGTTGCGACCCCATTTGGAGAACGATAGGCCACGTGAGACGCGCTAAGTGTTTCATCTCCGTGGGGACGGTGGGAGACCCGCCGTCGTCGTCGTCGTCGTCATCCTCCATCATTCTATCCGCTTTTTTGCTTCGCTTTTTGTCGCCGTCATCGTCCGTCATTTCGGTACTCCTCTGCGACGCGAATACATAGAAACGCAGAAGCGTCGTCCAACGCGTCCTCTCTCCGTTCAAAAAGAAAGACGAGACCGAAAACGCTCGTCTCGCTCACCTCCGCGCTCTGTCTCTCTCTCTCTCTCTTTCGATTTTAGTCCTCGCGCGAGTAAAGCACGCACAGCGTCTCCGTAAACAGATAGTCTGAGGTTTAACACCACGTTTTTTCCCCACTTGCAACAAAAAGATAACAAAGAAAAGAGAACGAAGAAGACAAAGAAGAGGACGCGAGGTTACGCGCGCGGTTTCGAAGACGATGATGTTTAAAAAAAGCGCTTTTCACGCGGTGCGCTCTGTTCTGTTTTTGGTGGTTTTGGTATTCCTCTCTTTGGAGGCGGTGATTCGTACCGGTGTTGGTGTTGCTGCTGCTGATGTGCGCGATGAGAATGCGAACGACGGAGGCGAAGGTCACGATGATGATTTCTGGGGGAAGAAGACGATCGAGCGCGATTTAGAGCGATTCTCAGAGCACTGCGACGCGATTCTCGGCGCGCACCAAGACCGATGGTTGAAGTTATACGAGACGAACGAGAGAGTGCTGACGATTGACGCGTCGTGCTCGGAACGCGCGAACGGGATTGGGAACTATCTCGGCGATTTTTTAGCCTGGTTCGCCTGGGGGATGGCCTCGGAGAGAGCGGTGTACGTTCGGTTTACGGATTGCGGCGACGAGGAGCACGGGCGATTCGTCCAGGAAAGGGCGTTTGATTCCAAAGCCAGGAGAGAGGTGAAAAGAGACATGAGGAAGAGGAATAAAGAGGAAGAGAACGTCATGGCAGCGAGCAAAGGTCAAGATGAAAGCGAGACGATGGAAAAGTTAAGAAGAAGGAGTAACAGTCGACGGTTATCTTCGTCGTCGAGAAAGCTTTTGCAGCGAGAGGCGGTGACGTCGTTGTTGAACGATAACGAGGGAGCGCAAAGACGTCAAGAGGAGATGTTTGAGAGAGAAAGAGAGGAGATGATACGAGGTGAGCAAATGGAGGCAAACAGAGAACGAGCGCGACTCGCAGAGGAGAGAAGACAGGAAAGTACAGTCATGGATGACGACTCTCGAGAAGAAACGCCAGAGGAGATGCGGATGCGCCGCGAGAAAGAACGACAATCTCTGGTAGAGGAAGAGAAGGCGTTGGATCAATCGATGGAAGGCACCGCGTTGGATGGATCTGGGTCTGCCTCGAGCGAAGCAGAGTTGTCGCAATCTCAGCGCAACAGAATTCATACTTACGAAAACGATCGCCACGAATTGGCAGAGAAGCGGTTGAAAGAACTACGACGGCCGCTAGGTCCTAGGCCACAGGTTATGCAAGATTTGGAGGACCGCGAACGCGATTTGGCGGGACGTACTTCTGGCATGGCTGGCGCGGATCTCGCGATGCCCCCAATTGATCATCGCGTCGTTGACGGTAACGAAGAAGAATTACCACCGATAGATGATGTCGGCAGCTCTGTCGTGCCAGGAGAGGGTGGCGATGTTCCCGCCGCAAATGGTGATGATGCTAGTGAAGATGGCGAGAATAACAATGACAACTACGAAACGCCGGCGGATGAAGGCGATCCCGAACAAGCTAAGTTAGAGCGCGAGAATAGATTGAAGCAAGAATTAGCCGATCGTGCACAAGCCGATAAAGAGGAAGCGGAGGATCGCAAGCTTCGAGACATGGAGCACGAAGGCGAGCACGAAGATTGGAGCTTCCTGAACGAAGAAGTCAATCATAAATCGCAGTGCAAAGAAGAAACGAGAGCGTTGACGTGTCAAGACAGAGCGAACATGGGTTTGTACTTTCAACTTCCCAACGGTAAATCCTGGAACCTGGACACGAAAACGCGTAAGCGAATCTTTGAATCTATCGGTCGCGGCCCGAAACAAGTCATCTCCCCGGATGATTTCTCGAAATCTACGAACGAAACGTTCGGGATGCTAGAAAATATGCTCATGAACGCGCATCCTTGGATTGAAATCAAATTACACACATCCGGACAGGATCATGGATTGATTCCTGGGTCAACGCAGTCATGCGCCACGGAAGGTGGCGGTGAAAGTTCGGGAGCTGGTACTGAGTTTTGCGCGGACGTCGCTCAAGCGGTGATTGGATTAGGCTATATTCGTTTAGCGAAGAAGCTCGAAGTTTCGTTATTCAATGAACCGCAGGAAGGCACGAAAGAATTTTTCAACTCAGCGAACTACGCGACGTATGAAAACAAGTTCGCGCACCAAAAAATACGAGGATGTTTGTGGCATCTAACTTCGAGACCAACAGATCGACTCGCGAGCGTTTTAATGCCGTACATTAACAAATTCGAAGAATTTGATGCCGTCGGCGCAGTCCACATTCGTACTGGCGATTGGTCGAATGAAAATACGCCTTCGACACTGGACCAACACGATGGCCGAGGCACGTTCGAGGAAAAGGTTGCCAGCGTCGACGCATTGTTACAAAACGCAGGCACGAGTATCGGAGAATTGAAGACCGGATCGGCGGAAAAACGATTCGACGCTTTCAACGCGTTGATTAAAAAAGGTGGATTCACGAGGACGAATAAGGATACCATTATATCTGAGTCGTGTCCGAAAATCAACGGCGGTGATTATTTCACGCTAGGTGAACCAAATGATGCCGGCTTATCCCCGTACTTTACGTGCATCGGAAGAGCCGCGCAAAAAGCGGCGACAGATCGCGCCACGGAAGGTAAAGGGAAATTTGGTTTGTATGTCTCAACCGATTCACCGTATTTGAAAAAATTAACCTCCGAGTTGACCGATTTGAAAGATATCGTCGTCGGATGCATTGGCACGTGCGAATTTCATCACGCAGCGCACGGTGCGAACGAACATATTGACCCAGAATTTAACGACGACGTCTTGAGCGACGATTACGACGACGATTACGGCAGTGACGAAGAAGGAGCTCCTCCGATTGAGCCTGCGGATGTTAACATCAATAGCAAAGATCCCTTCGTAATGTCCTTCGTGGACGCGTACATCCTTGGTTTAACCGACCACAACATCCAAGTGACGGCATCGACGTTCGATATGGTCGCTCAAAGAGGGTTCGGACACGGTGGCGTGCCGCAAAATTTAGAAGACAACGGCTTTAGTTTACAAGGCGCCTACAAACCGTGGTCGAACAAACACTTACCGATTTGTGAAGCGTGCGGGTTGACCAGAGACGATATGGATAGTGAAGGTTCCGCGTGCCAAATGGCTGGCGAAGCTATTTTTGGCATCGCGGACGACGCGAAGTTCGCGGAGATGTTCAAGTCTTCAGAAAAATCAGAGGCGCGCGCGTCCTCGAAAAGAGGAGGCGTCGCGGCCGCAGTTGGACAAAACAAAGTAGAAGAACTGGTCGAGGAAGAGAAGGAAAATTTGATTCCAACCACCAGCGATTTTACCTCCGGCAAGCACGCAAGATCAGGGACCCATACGAATGCGATGCAAATAAATGAAGGAGAAAAACCAGAAGAAGAAGAAGAAGTAGGAGTAGCAGAAGAAGAAGAAAAGAAAGTAGGAGAGGAAGAAAAGAGTGTCCCGAGGAGCACGGAACCGGTCGCAGCAGCAGTAATAGCAGAGGAAGAAGAAACGCCTCTGGATGAAGCCACCAGCGAATCTGAAAGCGTGAAAGAAGAAGAAGAAGAAGCGGAAGAAGTCATCGAAGCCAAAGCCGAAGAAATAATCGCAGAGAGAGGAGAAGAAGAAAAAGAGAACGAGGAGGAAGAACACGAAAAAACAAAACAAGAACTCGCGAGCGATATCACACCGGGAGGAGAAAGAGGAGGAAAAGGAGGCGAAGAAGAAGAAAAAGAAGAAGAAGTTGTAGAAGAAGAAGAAGAAGAACGCCCGCCCGAGGAGGATTCCGCCGGCGGCGAAACCAACGCCGAGATGGTCGAAGAAGAAGAAGGAGAAGAAGAACGAGTCCCGACAGAGGCGGTGCGAGAAGAACGGTTACCTCCATCGCTCGACGACGTTTTGGAAGAAGAAGAAAAAGAAAACGAAGCCGACCCGATACAGGCTTGGAAACAACAACAACAACAACAACAACGAGAGTCTTTGGAGCAACAAGGAGCGGAAAGCGCCGATTATTAACACAGACTATTACGACGCGAAAACTCTGGACGACCAAGAGTAGACGAGAGCCATCACTTATTAGGAGCTAAAAATTGTGAGAGAAAATATCTTTATCCAAAAATTAATTGCGTCAGAAAAAAAAGGCGGCTCTTTCTCTCCATTCATTTCATCATGTCGGGCGCGTCGAACGAAAACGAAGACCCGCTGAAACGGACCATGGCGTTAATCGACGAGCACAAGGATAAGTTCGGCGACGGGTGTTACTTGGAAATTGCGAATAATTTACACAAGGCGTGGTCGGAACGCGCGAGATATTTCCCTCATCCCCCAAGTGCATTCCCAACAGTATCTGGGGAGAGGGAAACGCGCGGAACGAGCACCAGACGGGAGGACTTTGATCCAGAGACGGGATTGCCGGTGCTCGTCCCTTTTCTTTCGCGTCGACGTCCGATGACTCTAACCGGGACTCAGCCGCAAGCGCGCGGTGTCGTCCCCGGTGGTGTCGGCGCGCCTTCTCCTCCCCCTCCGCCTCCTCCTCCTCCTCCTCCTCCACCGCCCTTCGCGGTCGAACCGTATCTGGTGAAAGGCGAACTTTTTTCCCCGGAGGAAGGACGAATGGAATTAGAGTTTAAGTGCGAAAACGGCTTCTCGACGGGATTTTCCTCTTCGTCGGCGGCGGAAGAATGGTCGACTGAGAACGCGAGCGCGGAAATAGGAATCACCGTAACGGAGTGGGTGGGAACGTTATCGTTCGTGGAAGAGTCCGGCGGCGGCCAGACCTCCGTGGCGGCTGTCATGGAGTGCACGAAGCTTCGTAAACACGACAGCTCGCGAGGCAGGTACGGCGATATCTCGCCCGGCGAGTTGTTGAATTTATCCATGGACGCGACGTCGCAAATGGTGTCGTTTTTGAGCGATTTACAACGAGAGAATGACGAGTGGACGACGGGCGCGTGTTTGTTCGTCAAGAAAATGACGATTTTGGACTCGAGATTTTTCGGTCTCGGGATTCCTTTGAAGATGATCGACATGGCTGATTACATGGTGAACGACAATCGTTCGTTGTTGGTCATGGATCCGTTGTATTTAGTAAGAGATTTTTGCAACGACGAGATGATCGTTCCAGATGGAACAAACGGGGAGGAGTGTTTGGATTCGCTGGTTCAATACTACAAGAAAATTGGCATTCATCAACCGTGGAGAGAGGAGAAATACATCGGAAGATGGAACGGTATGCCGTATCCCTCGGCAAACGCCGTGTGCCCGCACTTACAGGCGTTCAGTTTGCCGTTGTTGAGAGACATCGCGAACATGAATTAAACTATTTATTATTTGATTGATTGATTGAACGAAGAAGGATGTCGATATGTATTACAAGAAAAGAAGAGAAGAGAAGAGAGAACGCACGCGCAGGCAGACACGAAGAAAGACATGTATAAAAAAACATTACCGGCTGAAAAGCCGTTTGTACTACGAACTGTAAAATGTAACGAAGACGGAAAGAGGAATAAATACATATCTCGAACACACGAGAGGAGGAGGAAGAAGAAGAAGAAGA
>Ga0181552_10003539_pt1 | contig 11126 bp, 9 predicted proteins | sample 011ome_18_FD_130583 | JGI IMG/M metagenome (GOLD analysis project Ga0181552, IMG submission 130583) | Coastal salt marsh microbial communities from the Groves Creek Marsh, Skidaway Island, Georgia - 011501BT metaG (megahit assembly) | ecosystem: Environmental > Aquatic > Marine > Intertidal zone...
CCACTGAGCTGTTGTGTATTTGATGTCACTGCCTACCACATGGGCCCCCTGTTCATCACGTTCCATACGTCCCCTTCTACCTCGATCTACATAAAAGAAATTTAAGTCCCTCGGGGAGACTTGCGGCTCATAACCTGGATAAACCCTCTTTATTTGTTCAATAGATTCGTTGACCTTTGTTCTGGTCACCTCCTGGTTGAATTCACGATCAAATAAGGGCTTAAATAGTCTTTTTAATTCTGGGCGATCTGCATCGATAACCACCAATCCGCGATCTCCAAATAAAGCATCCGCCAACTTAAGTGTTGCTTGTGCTAGGTTATCGGATTGCAGGTAGGCCAACTCAAATTGCGACTTCAACCATTCGGCTCTTTGCGCAGTACCCAATAAGCTGGCGAGTACGTCAAAAACCGAATCAATTCCAGCAGTTTTCAAATGACCTACTGGACCATCCAGTTCTGTATTGGGTTCCCAAACTAATTTTTGATCTCCGAGATAAAAGTGATTGATCTCAGCAAAATCATGGTCCTCTGTCGCCATCCAATAGACGGGAACAAAGTGATGTTCCGGAAATTCCTCCGTCAATTTTTCCGCTAATTTGATCGTTGAAATCAACTTATAGACTACATATAATGGTCCAGTAAATAGATTTAATTGATGTCCAGTAGTTACGGTGTAACAATTTGGGTTAACCCAACTGTCTATATGTTGTTGCACCGATGCTCTGTACGGAAGATTTGCGTACTGTTCCTTGAGATGCGCTTGAACTATTTCGCGGGTATACGATGAAAAGTCTTTTCGAAAAGAGATTTGTTGACCTAGGCCAGCTAGTGAAGGCCATGATCCAACAAACGGTTCTATGGAGGTGTTTTTTTCCAAATAATCCCTGACCAGAGTACCCGGTGCATACATATTGGAAAGCGGAATGCGAACTTGGTGGAATCCCATAAGAATAATTGCTTGGTAAATATACGCGAACTCTTTTTGTTGGATTTAATTTTCACGAAAACTTGAGGACTTTTTAACATTAATCCAAACGGATTATTCCCGTCAAATCGTAACTTTAGGGCAGGCTGATTTAAAGGAACCTCATCCATTTTTCTATGAAGAACTTACTGAAATTTTGGAACTCACAATCACTAAAAACAGGACTATTCGGGTGGATGTTTTTCCTATCCTTGTCAGCTCTTGCACAAACAAGCTCGATCAAGGAAATAACCGGAAGGATTATTGACCAGAGCACAAGGGAACCCTTAGCGCTAGCCTCCGTCAGGTTGTCAAATGACCAAGGTGCCACCGTAACCAACAAAGATGGAAGATTTAGTATAAAAATACCTGTAAATAATCCTAGTCAAGAATTACTGGTCTCGTTTATGGGTTATGAATCGGCTCGATTGGCGATCAACAACCAACCAGATCCGCTATTGATCTCACTCATCCCGAGCACCACAATACTTAAGGAGGTGACCGTGAGCGTACCGCAAGATCCGAGTAGTTTAGTGTTAGAGATGCTGAAAAACAGGCAACATCAAGGCGCGCAACAAAAGAGTCAAGTCATTGCTTTTTTCAGAGAGGCGGTGCGCAAAAAATCTAAAAATCTATCACTAGCTGAGGCAATTATTGAGGTAGATAAACAACCCAATAACTCAGAAAAAAATGATGTAGCCCGCTTGATTCAATTTAGAAAAAGCACGAATTATAAGCCCAACGACACATTGGCCGTCAAGCTTCAAGGAGGCCCATACAACACTTTGTTTATTGACATAGCTAAATATCCAGATATCGTATTTGATTCACAGGCGCTTCAAGCTTATCGATTTACTCATGCTGGGTTCACACAAATCGACCAAAAACTTGTGCATATTGTTCATTTTGAACAAAAACAAAATGTCATCACACCGCTGTACAGGGGTGAATTGTACATCACCACTCAGGGCAACCACTTGGCCAAAGCCATTTTTGAGATGAATGTAACCAATCAAGAGGCTGCTGCTGCCTTGTTTGTCAGAAAAAAACCAGCACGTGTAAAACTTTGGCCTACCTCGGTGAAATATCAAGTAGACTACAGCCCACAAGAGGATAACTGGAACTTTCAATACAGTAAAATGGAGATGAATTTTACCGCCAAATGGAAAAATCGATGGTTCAATACTTCATACCAAATATGGGCTGAAATGGCCGTAACCGATCAGAAAACCCCATCATTAACCCCTAATGTCAACAACCTAAATACGATTAAACCATCGGTTGTATTAAGCGAATCTATCAAAGGGTTTGGAAATCCTGACTTCTGGGGCGAATACACCGTTATTGAGCCTGACCAGTCCATTGAAGAAGCTATTGAACGCATCATCAGACAATTAAACCGATGGGGGCGAAAAACACCACAAAATGAGTAAACGAAGAAACTTCTTGGGAAATTTAGTGGCCTTTTCACTGACTGGTCTTTGGTCGTCAACGCTATTCAGTCAAACCAAAATACCTGCAGTAAATTTCCCCGTCATAAAGCCCAAAAAACCAAGTAATGGTGCTCGAATAGCACTAATTGCACCAGCATTCAACACCTCTTCAGAGAAAATAGAACGCGCAGTTAGGGATTTAACGGAGATGGGCTTTCAAGTTGTACCCGGCAAATACCTGGGGGACCGATATGGCTACTTCAGTCAAACTGATGAACTTAGGGCTCAAGACCTGATGAACGCGTTTAAAGACAAAACTATTGAGGCCATAGTTTGTGTTCGCGGTGGTTACGGGACTACCAGGATCTTAGATCTATTGGATTACCCTACCATTGCCAAGAATCCTAAACCTCTTATTGGTTTCAGCGACATAACAGCCTTACTTCAAGCCATACATATAAAAACCGGGTTGATTGGATTTCATGGCCCCGTGGGGAGCGCTTTAGATAAATCGTATTCACGAGCCATGTGGTTAAATTTATGGAGGCATTCAGGTCCAGGGTTTATGATGGATTCTGTGGATCAGGATGAAATTAAAGACCAAAAAAGCAATGAGTATCAAAGAGTCACGATTACTCCAGGTCGTGGTCGCGGAAAATTGGTAGGAGGTAGTTTAACGCTGATTACTTCGTTAATCGGTACGGAATATGAAATTGACTTTACCGATAAAATCGTCCTCATAGAAGAAGTCGGCGAGAAACCATATCGGGTTGACCGAATGTTGACTCAGTTATTGATGACAGAGACTTTTAGAAAGGCTCAAGGTTTTGCACTAGGTGTATGGATTGATTGTGATCAACCCGCGGGTAGTAACGATGGCTTTAGCCTATTAGCGGTGCTTAAGGACCGATTGCAACCAACCGGAATCCCTTGTTGTTACGGCATGTCCTTTGGACACACCCCTTGGAACATGACCCTACCTATTGGAGCAGAAGTAACCTTTGATGCGTTAAAAGGTCAACTGTTATTAGAAGTGAGTATCTGGTCTTGATCACACAACCGATCAATTAGCTACTTCACTGATGAACTTTATGCGGTACAACCTCAGTTCTTCATCCTCGTAATCTCCATTAAAATGATTGCTGGCCAGGCTTATATCATCTGTCTGTGCCTCAATAAAATAGTCATGTAATTCCGATTGCTGATCTTCGTCCAATAAATCTTCCAACCAATAATCAATATTTAATCGGGTACCGCTAAATACAATTTGCTCCATTTCTTTAAGCAACTCATCCATGGTGATACCTTTAGAGCGCGCTATGTCATCTAAGGACAATTTTCGATCAACACCCTGAATGATATATAATTTAAGTGCAGATTTTGCTCCTGTACTTTTGACGATTAAATCATCTGGCCGCATAATGTCATTTTCTTTGACATACTCTGCTATCATGGTGATGAATGGAGCCCCAAATTTTTTTGCTTTCCCGTCACCGACCCCATAGACTTGAGATAATTCTTTCAAAGTCATCGGATATTTTAAAGCCATATCCTCTAAAGAGGGATCTTGAAAAACAACATAGGTAGGCACACCGTGTTTTTTGGCTTCTTTTTTCCTCAGATCCTGCAGCATAGAAAATAATTGCTCATCAGCCGCCGCAGTCCCGTGATTCATTCGTTCTACTAATTCTGAATCGCTGTCCAAATAACTGTGGTCTACGGTCATCATAAATGACTTCGGTGCTTTGATAAATTCCCTCCCAAGTTCAGTTAAATGAACTACTCCGTATTGTTCAATTTCCTTGTGCAATAAACCAGAAACGATGGTTTGCCTTAAAAGGGCCATCCAGTATTCTTTGGAATGATCAGACCCTGCGCCAAAAAATGGCTTTAAATGAATTTTATGGGCGACGATGAGTGCATTGGGTTTTCCCATCAACACTTTAACCAACTCTTTTGATTTAAATTTTTCTGCCGTTTGAACCACGATGTCCAAAAGCCTGAGCACAGAATCTTTAGCCTCTACCTTTGGTTTAGGATTAGTCGCATTGTCATCCATATCAGCGCCAGGTCCATCTATCTCGTCAAAGATTTCTCCAAAATAGTGAAGCATGAATTTTCTTCGCGACATGGAAGTTTCTGCGTAAGCGATAACCTCCTGGAGCAATGCCATCCCAATTTCTTGTTCAGCTACTGGCTTACCCGACAAAAACTTCTCGAGTTTTTCCATGTCTTTGGGGGAATAAAAGGCCAAACAATGACCTTTTCCTCCATCTCTACCTGCACGGCCAGTTTCTTGGTAATAACTTTCAATACTTTTGGGCATATCGTAATGAATCACATACCTCACATCAGGTTTGTCAATACCCATACCGAAGGCTATAGTGGCTACAACAACTTCAGCCTCTTCCATCAAGAACATATCCTGATACTTAGACCTTGTTTTCGCATCAAAACCTGCGTGATAAGGCACAGCGTTTACTCCGTTGACCTGAAGTACTTGAGCCAGCTCCTCTACCTTTTTTCGACTTAAGCAATACACAATACCTGATTGACCTGGGTGTTGTTTGATAAATCGAATCACATCCGCCTCCACTTGTTGGGTTTTAGGCCTTACCTCGTAATATAGATTAGGTCTATTGAATGACGACTTGAATACTTTAGCATCAGACATGCCTAAGTTTTTCATGATGTCTTCCTGAACTTTAGGTGTTGCCGTTGCCGTTAATCCAATAACGGGGATGGTGGAATCCAAACGGTCTATGATCGACTTTAAATTTCTATATTCAGGTCTAAAATCATGTCCCCACTCTGAAATACAATGCGCCTCATCGATAGCGATGAACGAAAGTGTGACTGATTGAAGAAATTGGACATATTCGTCTTTGGTTAACGACTCAGGAGCGACATAAAGCAGTTTGGTTACTCCATGAACAACATCATCCATGACTTTTTTGATCTCTGACTTAGTGAGCGATGAGTTGAGTACATGTGCGACTCCATCGTTTTCTGAAACACCGCGTATCGCATCTACCTGATTTTTCATCAAAGCGATTAAAGGCGACACGACGATAGCCGTTCCAGGGAGCATTAATGCAGGTAGTTGATAACATAAGGATTTGCCTCCACCAGTAGGCATAATCACAAACGCGTTCTTTTTTTCCAGTAAATGAAGAATTACCTCCTCTTGTCTTCCTTTAAAATGCGCAAAACCGAAATACTTCTGCAATTGCGCACTTAATTCTTCCTTAGTAGTCATATGGGTTACTTGATCTGGTTGGGTGGTCAAACTTCCCTTAAATTAAGCATTTTACGGCTATGATTCCCTCCTTTTAAAATAAAACACGGAAAAAAGGAGGTTTGTTTTATTTGATTAATTTTGTGTGTCCCAAAAATACATCTCATTTTCTGGGCATCCAACCAAAATCAATGAGAAATTGAGCAATTTTCAAGCCATATTGAACAGTGCCCGAAGAACACTTGAATTAGAAAGTCATGCATTGCTGGGACTCATCCCACTATTGGGCGATGAATTTGCTCTGGCAGTTCAACACATTCACCGTTCAAAATCAAGGGTGGTCGTCACCGGAATTGGAAAAAGCGCCGTAATTGGAAACAAAATCGTGGCCACGATGAATTCAACGGGTACACCGGCGTTATTCATGCATGCTGCTGATGCCATACACGGAGATTTAGGATCTATTCAAGATGGTGACAGCATCATCTGTATTTCAAAAAGCGGAGATACACCGGAAATCAAAGTATTAGTTCCCCTGCTCAAACGAGGAGAAAATAAGTTAATCGCCATAACCGGCAACCCCGATTCATTTTTGGGGCAACAAGCAGATTTTGTCCTCAATACGTACGTACCCAAGGAAGCGTGTCCAAATAATTTGGCTCCTACTACGAGCACAACGGCACAATTGGCCATGGGGGATGCTTTAGCTGTTTGTTTGCTGGAACAAAAAGGATTTAACGCTGAGGATTTTGCCAAGTTTCATCCCGGTGGTGCTTTGGGGAAAAAATTATACCTCAGCGTCAAAGACATTACTAGGCAAAATCAACGACCCGCGGTTCAAATTCACAGTAAAGTCAAAGACGCCATTGTGGAAATATCTCAAAAAATGTTGGGTGTTACGGCTGTTCTGGATGGAGATCAATTGGTCGGGGTAATCACCGATGGGGATATTAGACGAATGCTGGCCGTACATGAAAATATCGGCGGGTTAACCGCACAAGACATCATGTCAAAAAATCCAAAAACCATCGATGTGGAATCACTAGCTGTCGATGCCATGTCGTTGATGCAAGCCAACAGCATCACACAGTTGATTGCCATGGATAAAATCGGGACCTATCAGGGAATTGTTCACTTGCACAATCTAATTCAGGAAGGAATCACCTCATGAAACAAAAAAAAGACGTGAATGAAATGTCCTTTTTGGATCATTTAGAAGAGTTGAGATGGCACTTAATTCGCGCCACCGCGGCTGTTGTTATTTTGGGATTTTCCGCTTTCTTGATGAAGGATTTCATCTTTAACACCTTGTTGTTTGGCCCAAAGCAACCAGACTTTCCGACGTATCGATTTTTCTGCTTTTTGTCTCAAAAATTAGGTTTTGAGGGCGCATTTTGCAGCACAGAGCCGTTATTTATCCTACAAAGTCGCGAAATGGCCGGTCAATTCTCAGCCCACATATGGACATCGATATGGGCTGGATTTATCATTGGATTCCCCTATGTGCTTTGGGAAATTTGGCGATTTATTGGACCTGGTCTTTACGATAATGAGCGCAAAAATGCCCGCGGTTTTATTTTTATCGCTTCCTTCTTGTTCTTTTTAGGCGTTTTATTTGGCTATTATATCGTCGCTCCGCTGTCTATTAATTTCTTGGGGAGCTACACGGTTAGTGAAGAAGTAACCAATCAAATCGATTTGTCTTCCTACATAGCCATTGTTCGATCTTCTGTCATTGCTTGTGGACTTATCTTTGAATTACCCATCCTGATTTATTTTTTGACCAGAATCGGTTTGGTCACTCCAGAATTCTTGAAAAAATACCGAAAAGTAGCTTCTGTATTGGTGTTAATCGTCTCTGCGGTGATTACTCCACCAGACGTAGCGAGTCAAATTATTGTTTCCATCCCCATCTTAATACTCTACGAGGTCAGTATTCACATATCCCGATTTGTTCTTCGGGGCGAACGAAAAAAAGCATCAAAAAATGGAAAATCCAGTTGAATCATTTAATGAGTATCGTTCCAAAATGAACGAAAAGCTGTTGGGTGACCCACAGAGTAAACTGATCAAGCGAATTTTTAACTTGGACACCAATGCGTATAGTGAAGGTGCCCTTGACGTGAAGACCAAAGAACTTTTAGGGCTAGTAGCCTCAGCGGTATTGCGCTGTGACGATTGTGTAAAGTACCACTTAGAACACGCCAAAAAGGCTGGAGCACAACACGAGGAAGTCATGGAAACTTTAGGTATTGCAACACTTGTGGGCGGTACCATCGTTGTGCCCCATCTAAGACGTGCCTATGAGTACTGGGAAGCTTTACAAAATCAACAATCATGAAGCTCCGGGCAGAAGAAATTACCAAATCCTACAGAGGAAGAAAAGTGGTTAAGGGCATCTCGCTTGAGGTAAATCAAGGAGAGATCGTAGGGCTTTTGGGGCCAAATGGCGCTGGAAAAACCACTTCGTTTTACATGATTGTTGGATTGATCAAACCCAATTCAGGACACATCTATTTGGATGATAAAGACATCACGACATTTCCGATGTACCGCCGTGCTCAGCATGGAATTGGTTACCTCGCACAAGAAGCTTCCGTCTTCAGAAAAATGTCGGTAGAAGATAATATTTTGAGCGTATTGGAACTCACCTCTTGGAGCAAGCAAGAACAATTGGATAAAATGGAAGCCCTCATCGAAGAATTTGGATTAGGACATATCCGAAAAAACAGAGGTGATTTACTCTCTGGAGGTGAACGCAGAAGGACAGAAATCGCGAGAGCATTGGCCACTGATCCTAAATTTATTTTGTTGGATGAGCCATTTGCCGGAGTCGACCCTGTGGCGGTTGAAGACATTCAAAAAATTATTGATCAGCTGCGGAATAAAAACATAGGGATTTTGATCACCGACCACAACGTCCAGGAAACCCTAGCCATTACTGAGCGTTCCTACCTGATGTTTGAAGGTGGGATCCTCAAATCGGGAACACCGGAAGAACTCGCTCAAGATGAAATGGTGCGCAAAGTATACCTCGGGCAGAATTTTGAACTTCGAGCCAAAAAATAATTACTTTCTAAGCGAAAATAAACCCCCGATCAACAGGTAGCCGATCACCCAAAAAAACGGGGCTGACCAACCCAAAAAGGGTAATAAGACTAGGCAAAGCAGCAACAGAAGGTATGATTCTGGATACACTTTTGGCGACAGACTAGTCATTTTAAATGAGGGTAGATTCAACGTGGATGTCATGGCCCATGCGGAGAAAATAGACACCCCCATCAAAAATCTGGGATCTTCCCCCCAAGCCGCCAAAACACCTTGAGGATCATAATGTATGGCCAAAGGAATGGACATGATCATCCAAGCATTGGCCGGAGTTGGCAACCCTATAAATCGGCTCGATTGTCGTTGATCGATGTTAAATGTAGCCAACCGGTAAGCGGCGGCTATAGCCACCAAAAGCGGAATCGCCAAAGATGGTTTATTTAACAAAGTATCCAGAATGGAGTCCGCATCGTTGGTGTAAACGCAAAAGCATGTTTTTTTAAGGGCAAATAACAGCCAAATCGTGGGCACTACACCAAAACTGACCAAATCTGCCAAGGAGTCTAGCTGCTTACCTAGTTCACCACTTACCCCCAACCAACGAGCGGCAAAACCATCAAAAAAATCCAACACCATAGCGGCGAGCAAAAATGAAACGGCCCACAAAGGACGATCGTCAAACAAGGCCAAAATGGCCAATATACCCATCGCCAAATTACCTAAAGTAAGGGTGTTTGGCAGGAAAGTTAAGTACTGCTTCATGGGGGTAAATATAGCGTTTTATAGGCTTGTTTTCTGAGGTATTTGCCAAAGAAATAACGATATTAGCGGCGTGAAAAAACAAATTATTGTCCTTTTATTGTTTGGCTTTTTCTGCCTCCCGTCACGGGGTCAGTCCGCTGACATAGGTACAAATACACCCACACTTCAAGTAAGCCTGATCACCTGTGGTCCGGGTGACGAACTCTATGCCAAATTTGGCCATTCCGCCCTGAGAATTCAGGATGAATCAACCGGCCTGGACGTGATCTACAATTACGGATTGTTTGATTTTAATGCCCCTAATTTTTATTTGAATTTTGCCAAAGGAAAACTGCGTTATTTTTTGGGAAAACACGAAACTTCGGGTTTTATTCAGGCGTTCATCCATGAAGGCAGATGGGTTAGAGAACAAGTACTCGACATCGACCAAGCCACTTCCTCTGTACTGCTTCAACGCCTAGAACAAAATTATCGTCCAGAAAACAGGTTCTACCTGTACGATTTTTTTTATGCCAACTGCGCTACAAAAATTAGGGACTTATTACTGGAGGTAAGTCATGGCTCCTTGATCTATCCCCAAGCCCAAGAAAATTCCAAAAAAAGTTATCGCGAATTGATCTCCGAAAATTTACCCCTCGACAGTTGGGGCGGATGGGGTATTGATTTGGCTTTGGGCTCGCTGATTGATCAACCCACCAGTAATTTTCAAGCACAGTTCTTGCCGGAGTACGCCGCACAACAACTCTCAACTGCCTTGTGGAATGGCAAGTCAGCTGTACGGCAAGACAGTTACCTAGCTGCGCCAAATCTAAACTCCCCTCCTGCTGGAATACAACTGTGGGGACCTTTTACCCTAGGGACCCTGCTGATATTAACCGTATGGCTTACCAGAACGAAAACAACATCTAAACGGCTTACCTATGTATTGTTACACACGTTGAGTGGCGCAATTGGAATTGTATTGATGTTGTTGTGGGTGGCCACGGATCATCAAGCTACTGCGTGGAACGCCCATCTGTTTTGGGCACAACCTTGGTTGGTTTTGTCTCCGTTTTTGAGGACAAAAAAACGCGTCAACAATACGTTGAGTATCCTTGTATTGCTAGGCATTTCTATTTGTCTGGCGTTGTGGATGCTAGGAATCCAATCCTTCCACTGGATGATGTTACCTATTTGGTGTGCACTCGGCATGTCCCAAATACTAATGCTTAAGACAAACCCATGAATTTAATCAGCATTGAACAAGTCGCTCGCACATTTGGCGAGCGTATTTTATTTAAAGACATTTCCTTTGGAATCAACAAAGGACAAAAAATTGGTTTGATCGCTGAAAACGGTTCTGGCAAATCCTCTCTTTTGGACATCATCGCGGGTAAAACACTGCCTGACCAAGGACAGGTGAACTACCGAAAGGACATGAAACTTGCATTTCTGTCGCAAGAGCCCGATTTGAATAACGATTGGACCATTGAAGAGACATTGACGCGCGCTGATCACCCTATGATGCGCGTCATCACCGCGTATGAACAGGCACTGCTCCATCCCGAGGACGAAAAAAGTTACCAAATTGCTTTTGAAGCCATGGAGCGCTCCAGTGCTTGGGATTTTGAATTTCAGTATCAACAAATTTTATCTCGATTAAAGCTTGAGGACCTCACCCTTAAAGTTGGAAATATGTC
>Ga0181552_10003542_pt1 | contig 11117 bp, 9 predicted proteins | sample 011ome_18_FD_130583 | JGI IMG/M metagenome (GOLD analysis project Ga0181552, IMG submission 130583) | Coastal salt marsh microbial communities from the Groves Creek Marsh, Skidaway Island, Georgia - 011501BT metaG (megahit assembly) | ecosystem: Environmental > Aquatic > Marine > Intertidal zone...
AAAATCAGGAATTTCTACATCTTTAGCTCTTAGATATTCTCCTAGAGACTTAGCTTGACCATCTAAACGAGTAGAAGATGAAACACCGTCTTGCAAAATATCATGAATATAAAAATTTAATGAAAGTATATTAGGTAGCTCATACCTATCTATTTTGTATTCAATGAGGTCTGGCAAAAGCTCTTTTAGTTTTTCCACTGAGAGAAAATCATACAGATAGGAATAAGCATCCTGATTTTTAGCCCACACACCTAGATTAGCGCAACCACCTTTATCTCCAGATCGGGTACCGTAAAGCTTTCCGAATTTGGTTGTAGTTAAATTTTCATATTTTGGCAGTTTATTTTCGTAAGGTTCCTTTTGATAATAGATATCTTCAAAATCCATTTGACTAGTAGGTATTACTTCTAGTGTTTTTCCATCTATATGGACGCTTTCTTTTATGTATTTACTGTCGATTAAAGCAGGCCAATATTGAATGTATGGACCTGAAGGCATACCCGATCTTCCCGTATAACCAGGTATGCTTGCTAGACCAAGCTCTACAATTTTTGCACTGAAAAGACGTCCAACAAGATCTGGATTCTGGGACATCACGGAGATTCTTAAAGATGCTTGAGCTTCTTCATTAGATACAGGATTGTTATGATCAGTTCTTATTAATTGAATGTCTACTTGGTCAAACTGATCTTTGCCCCCCACGTTATCGAATATTAAATCAGTAACCAGTTTAGCTTTGTCTTCAATATCAATACCTGTTAACAATATTTCCGTACCATTTCTAAAACCACCAGCCAGGTTTACACAAACTTTATGTGTCTTAGGAGCACTAGATCCTCTGCAACCGCTAACGAATACTCTATCATCAGCCTCTTGTTCCATTTTAAGAGTATCAAAATGTCCAATTACATCAGGGTTCATATAAGCCGGGGAACCTATTTCATAAAGTAGTTGAGCTGTTACTGTACCAACTGAAACAAGTCCTCCTGTTCCAGGATGTTTAGTTATTGTAAAACTACCATCTTCATAAATTTCTGCTATTGGATAACCAATGTTAAAGAAAGAGGGTACTTCATGAAAAAAGGAGTAATTTCCTCCTGTTGCCTGGGCTCCACATTCAATAATGTGACCAGCTGCAAGGGCTCCTGCTAGGGCATCATAGTTGTCTCTAGACCAATTATATTTCCATGCCGCTGGACCTATGACCACAGCAGCATCGGTAACTCGAGGACAAACGACTACATCAGCACCGGCATCTAAAGCTTCCTTGATGCCCCAAGCACCAAAGTAAGCATTAGCAGTTAAAGGTTTCTTAGGATAATCATGTAAAGAGTTCCCTTTTTCTATATTTGCTAGAGGCTCGTCAGCTTCCTTTAATTCCTCAATTCTTGGAATGAGATCATCTCCATCTATATATGCAACTTTTAAGTTAAGATTTAATTCATGAATAATTTCTTCAATTTTCTCGGCCATAGAAGAGGGATTTAGTCCCCCTGCATTCGTGACTATTTTTATATTTTTCTCTTGGCAAGAAACTGCTACATCTTTGAACTGTTTTAAGAAAGTCCCTACATAACCTTGATCATCTCCTCTTTTCATTTTTTGGTTGTATAGGATAGTCATTGTTAATTCAGCTAAATAATCTCCAGTGAGCACATCAATAGGCCCACCCTCGACCATATCTCTAGCAGCTGATAGTCGATCTCCATAGAATCCACTGCAATTACCTATGATGATTTTTTCTCTGCTATCAGTCATATTTCTAATTATCCAGAACCATCAGTAGAGCACCATTCTCTAATTGATCATCTTTTTTAATTAATACTTTCGTAATTTTTCCGTCTTCTGGAGCTTTTACTTGATGTTCCATCTTCATTGCTTCAAGAATTACCAGAGTATCTCCTTTCTTCACTTTAGAGCCTGTCTTGACTTTTAAATCAACAACTTTACCTGGCATGGGTGCAATTAATCCACCTGCTTGCGCTTCAGTGCCTGGCAATGTGAATCTAGGCAATATTGTGAAAAGAGCATCTCCCCATGGACCATGCACAACAATATTGTCATTGTCTCTTGTAACTTTAGAAAAGAATCTTGAGTTATTAACTTCAATATCAATTCCAAAGGAAGTCCATTTAACAACTCGAGCAACCGTTCCATCATTTATATCAAAAGAACCATCTCGATTAGCTTTATAGGTGATTTCTAGATCTTTTTCTAAGTATCGAAAATTTATTTTTTGTCTAGGAAGACGAGAATTTCTCCAGCCAGTGGGTATTTCTTTCAAAATAGTTGCACTTTCTCTATTTTGTCCCTGTATCCATAAAGCAGCTGCGGATAATGCTTTATCTAACATTGACCCTTCGAGAATTACAGCTCTTTGAGGGTTTGTCTTTTCAATAAAATCTGAAGTTGTCTTTCCATCTAAAAAATCTTTTGTTCTTAGAGAGGCTACCAGGAAATCTCTATTAGTAGTAACACCACCAATGTGCATAGTTTCTAGAGCAAGTGCTAGTTTATTTGCTGCATCTATTCTTGTTTTGCCTTTAGTAATTACTTTAGCAAGCATTGGATCAAAGTCAGTACCTACAACAGATCCTTGTTCAATTCCAGTATCCCATCTGGCATCGATATTAGGATCATTTTCGTAAGCTATTAAGGTACCTGTGGCCGGTAAAAAATCTTTCGCGGGATCTTCAGCGTATAGTCTTGCTTCAATTGAAGAGCCTTTCCAGCTGATATCTTCTTGTGAATAGCCAAGTTCTTCACCTCTAGCTATTCGCAACTGTTCGTATACTAAATCTTTTCCAGTAACTTCTTCAGTTACAGGGTGTTCAACTTGTAACCTTGTGTTAACCTCCAGAAACCAAAACTCCCCGGTTTTATCATCTACCAAAAATTCCACTGTGCCGGCAGATTCGTATTTAAGTTTCTTAGCAAGCTTTATTGCAGCTTCGCCCATCGTTGCTCTCATTTTTGAGTCAACTCTTGGTGAAGGAGATTCTTCAATAATCTTTTGGTGTCTTCTTTGAATAGAGCATTCTCTTTCACCTAAGTGGACAACATTGCCGTGAGAATCTCCTAAGATTTGTATTTCAATATGTCTTGATGAAGCAACATATCTTTCAATGAATACTCTGTCGTCACCGAATCCAGTTAGAGCTTCTCTTTGGGCACCAGCAATAGCTTCTTTCAGATCTTTTTTATCTTCAACTATTCTCATGCCTTTACCACCACCGCCTGCTGCAGCTTTTATAAGTATAGGATACCCGATTGTATTAGCTTTCTTTGGATCAGTGGTCATTGGGAGGGTAGGGACACCAGCTTTTTCAGCTATATCCTTCGCTTTCAATTTATCACCCATCGAAGTTATTACTCTTGAGCTAGGCCCAACCCAAATTAAACCTTCTTTTTGAACATCTCTAGAGAACTTAGCATTTTCCGACAAAAACCCATAGCCAGGATGAATAGCTTGCGCACCCGTATGTTTTGCTGCATCAATTATTTCTTTACCATTCAGGTAGGTATCACTTAACTTAACTGCTTCGTCAGCCATTCTTACAAATGGTGAATTAGAATCTGCTTCTGTATATACTGCCACGCAAGAAATTCCCATTTCATGAGCAGTTTTGATTATTCTGCAGGCTATTTCACCTCTGTTGGCAATCAATAATTTATGAAATGTCATAGTCTGTATACTCCATATCCAGGTGCGCCTTCAATATTTCTTCCGTTGACTAAAGAGAGGCATATTCCCAATACTGTCCGTGTATCTCTAGGATCTATGATGCCATCATCACTTATTGCTCCAGTGGCCCTTAATGCCAAAGAACCTTCCTCTTGAGCCTTTTCAGCAAATGCAACCATTTTGGCATCCTCTTTTTCATCAAATTTTTCTCCAGTTCTTGCAGCTCTAGCTCTACGAACTATCGACATTACACCTGCAATTTGTTGAGGACCCATCACAGCAACTTTTGCAGTTGGCCAAAGAAAAGTGAATTTATTATCATAAGCTCTTCCTGACATTGCATAAGTTCCCGCTCCATAGCTTGCTCCTATGATAATAGTGAGATGCGGAACGGTAGAATTAGATACAGAATTTAAAAATTGAGCTCCTCTCTTAATTTGACCAGCTCTTTCGAAGTCTTTTCCTACTACGAAGCCAGTTATGTTGTGCAGAAATATTATGGGAATGTCTATTTGATTGCATAATTGGACAAATTGACCCCCCTTTGCAGCTGTATCAGGAAAGATAGGTCCATTATTGCCTAAAACTCCTACCGTATATCCATGAATAGTTGCAAAACCACATATTAAAGTTGGTCCAAATAAAGGTTTAAACTCTTCAAATCTGGACCCATCAGTAATACGTCCAATAACCTCTCTTACGTCAAGAGGTCTCTTTAAGTCTGGATCTACTAATCCCAGAAGGTCTTCAGTATCTAAAATCGGATCATCAGATTTCATCCTTGGCTCTTTACCTTCTTTTCTCCAGTTTAAGTGTGAGACTACTTCTCTTCCTATCCTCAGAGCATCCATCTCATCTTCAGCTAGATAATCTGCTAACCCTGAAACTTCAGCATGCATTTGTCCTCCTCCAAGAGTTTCATCATCTGATTCTTCTCCAGTAGCCATTTTTACCAGTGGAGGACCACCGAGAAACACTTTAGATTGCTTCTTGATAAAAATATTATAATCAGACATCCCGGGTTGATATGCACCTCCAGCTGTAGAAGAACCAAAAACTATTGAGATTGTAGGAATTCTCATTTTAGAAAGTTCCGTAACTTCATAGAAAGTTCTTCCTGACTCCGCAAAATGACCAGTACCTAATATAGTTCCAGCTGCAGCTTTTTTACCTTTACCTCCACCCATTCTTAAATCACCTCCAGCTGATTCTACAAACTGTACGTAAGGGATTTTATTAACTCGTGAAATTTCCATTGCTCTAGACCACTTCTTACCTGAAAAAGCATGCATCGCACCAGCTAGGACGGTAGGATCGTTTGCAAATATAACTACTTCTGTTCCTGCAACTATTCCAATGCCTGCAACTGCACCACCACCCACAGGATAATCTGATGCATACGCAGCAAGCGGGCTTATCTCAAGAAAGGGAGTATCAGGGTCTAAAAAATTTGCGATTCTGTCACGAACAGACATTTTTCCCCTTGCAGCTAACCTCTCATGGTGGTGCATTCCGCCTCCAAGTTCGACAAAATCTAGTAAGTCTTCAATGCCATCTAGCTTCTCTAACATAGCTTCTTTGTATTGATTAAATTCTTCAGAATTTTTGTCTATCTTAGTTTCGAGGGCTGGTGCCAATAAGGTATTTTTCATAAGTAAATTGTATAATGCTCTTTTATTGATTCATTCAAAATCAGTTTCAAGATATTACCAACTGAGGGTGCGTAAAAAAAGGATATTTTTATAGTTACTTATGCAAGCTAACAGATTTCATTTAGGCAAAGTTATAGAAGAGCTAGAGCAAAATATAATTGATAGCGCCTTAATGGAACAAGCCAAAATAAAATCCAAGGGCTTGGATCAAATTGTTTTTGCCTATTACTTAATATTAAGGTCTGAAGCAATATCATCTAACGAAAATTTTCCTTACAGAAAATTGTAAAAAGATTATCAAAATAAAAGTTCAGTTCATATTAAAAATCTTTAAAAGTTTATATATACTTTATTAGGTAGTTGGAGAAGGTAGATATGAGTCACGAAAAACAGACACAGGAATTTGATGTGGTAATTGTTGGAGCCGGTCTTGCTGGCTTGTACCAACTTCTTAAATTAAGGCAGCTTGGATTGACTGCTGTAATTATTGAAAAAGCTGATCAAGTAGGAGGAACGTGGCATTGGAATAGATATCCAGGTGCTAGATGTGACATTCCTTCATTAGAGTATTCATATCAGTTTGATGAAAGCCTTCAACAAGAATGGAACTGGTCAGAAAAATATTCTGCACAACCAGAAATTCTTGAATATATAAATCATGTTGCGGATAGATTTGAGTTACGAGACGGAATTAAATTTAATGAAGAGGTAATAAAGGCCGAATTTGATGAAGTAAATTCTAGTTGGAAAATAAAAACTTCAGCAAGCAACTACGAATCGCGATTTGTTATATTCGCTACTGGTTGCTTGTCTGTTCCTAATAAACCTGACTTTGAAGGGTTAGAAAATTTTGAAGGTCAGTTATTGCAAACATCGACTTGGCCACAAGAAGAGCAGAGCTTTTCTGGAAAGAGGGTAGCAATAATTGGTACAGGCTCTTCGGCTATTCAATCGATACCTCTTATAGCTGAACAGGCTGATCAGCTTTATGTATTTCAAAGAACACCTAATTATTCGATACCCTCGAATAATGGACCAATGGACAAAGAAAGGGAAAAAGAGGTCAAAGAAAGGTATTCTGAGTTTAGAAAGGATAATTGGCAAAACGGATTTGGTATAGCTGCCATTTCAGATGAATCTCTTATTTCAGAAACTGATATAAATGAAGTCCATCAACAATTAGAAGAAAACTGGGAAAGTGCTGGTTTAGGTTTTTTTGGGGGATATGCAGATATACCACTTGATGCAAACTCCAATGATGTTGCCGCTAATTTTGTTAGAAACAAAATAAGTGAAATTGTTGATGATCCTGATACTGCAAAAATCTTAACTCCCGATTATCATATAGGAGGAAAGCGACTTTGTGTCGATACAGGTTATTTCGAAACTTTCAATAGAGAAAATGTTCATTTAATTAACCTGAAAGAAAATCCTATCACACAAATTTCTTCTCTCTCTTTAGATGCTGATAAGACATATGAAATTGATACTTTGATTTTGGCTACAGGTTTTGACGCGATGACCGGAGCTCTTACTGGCATTGATATAATTGGCAGAGATGGAGCAAAACTTAAAGATCAGTGGGAAAATGGGGCCAAATCTTACCTTGGTTTAGGTATAGCAAACTTTCCTAATCTCTTCACAGTAACTGGTCCTGGAAGTCCTTCTGTTCTTTCTAATATGTTGCCCTCTATAGAGCAACACGTAAACTGGATTACAGATTGTATTGAATGGATGAATGCTAATGACAAAAAAGTCATTGAGTCTTCTAAAACAGCCGAAGATAATTGGATGGTTTTGGTCAATGAGATAGCAGACATGACAATTTTCACGGATACAAAATCCTGGTATAACGGTTCAAATATTGAAGATAAGGCAAAGGCTTTTCTGCCTTTTATAGGTGTCCCAGTCTATACCGAGATGTTAGAGCAAGTTGTCGCGGAGGACTACAAGGGCTTTATTTTTGATCGAGTGAATTAACTAAGCAAAAATAGCTGTGTTTAGAAGCATTGCAGCTCCCATAAAGATCAAACAACCTGCCTGTACTATCGTAGGTATTACTACAAACATCACGAGAGGGTTGAAATTCATTTTATTCATGTAGTCTTCTTCTCTCCAGTCTTGAAGGGTGGTTTCATCAGCCTGTTCTTTAACTATTTGTAATCTCATATTTATATCTGTAATAGGTAGTTATCTAATCTTTCTTGATTCATCAAAAAAGTTTTTTTGTACACTTCTGCATTTTGTTTAATTTGATCAAGGTTTCCTTTTGACTCGACTTTTATCACACCAATCATTGCCATCATATTATGGGGAGTGCACTGATATACATATACTCCTTCTTCAGTGAGTGTGACTGTTACGTCTTGACTAAGTGCTCCTGTCCATGGCTCAGCTCCTTCTGGAATCATGCCTTCAATCGAAGCTGAGTTATGAGAAACATCAGTAGCAACGAATTTGACTGTATCGCCTTTCTGAATTGATAAGACAGCCGGTTCGAAGACCATCATACCTTCCTTACCTGAGTTGAGCATTTTGACTATATGCTCTTCAGAAGAGAGTAAAACGGAAAAAAGAGTGAATAAAAGTATGTAAACGTGCTTAATCATGCACGCATTATACATATAATTTATTAAAAGATATAAGTATTATCTATAATATATCAAAAGTTAGTCCAGCCTTTTGGGTCAATCTCGTTATTAACTTTTCTCCCATAGCAGGTGCAGGAGTGTATATGCCTCCTGGAAGATCTTCGCAGTCTTCTACCAAACAAATTGCGCTTTCAGCTATCATTTTTGAGGTGGACCCATAACCTGGATCCATATCTCCAGTAACCCTTGCTTCTGAGATTTCATTTTCTATATCTGCCAAAAACAATACATCATAATTTCCTTGCTCCCGCGATTTACGTGAGGGACCTTCACCAGGCTGAGGAACATTTTCACCTCCCATCGGATTAGCCGACGCCATGGCTTTTGCTACTTTTTCTCCCTCTGCTCCTTCTCCGGCAATCATCATCTCATCGTAACAAAAGTCTTCACCATACATGTGTCCAAGAAGAGCATTTGATCGGTGAATATTTTTTGTATTAATGGGAGCCATTACAAAAGGGGTTACCCACATACCTAGTTTTTCATCCAATAAAGGCTTAGAGTCATCTGGCTGATCGGGTCCTTGGAATCCTTCCGTTAGGGAGAAGGGATTAGCCAAAACATTAATTAATTCAGGTTTAGCTTTTATTGAAGCCATTGTTGCTCCCAATGAAGCAATTGTTCCTCCAGAAAATTCTCCGTTCATAGCTTTAACCCTTCCTCTTATCCTATTGGAGGTTTTTCCATATTTTTGTTTTAGATGTTTTTGTAGAAAGTAAACTCCAAGATCAAACGGAATACTGTCAAAACCGCAAGAGAACACAATTCTTGCTCCGGATTCTTTCGCAGTCTCGGAGTAGGCACCTATCATCTCGTGCATCCAACCAGGCTCTCCAGTTAAATCCACATAGTCTGTTCCGTTTTTAGAACAAGACTCAACCAGCTTAGACCCATATAATTGATATGGACCGACTGTTGTAAGGACGCATTTAGTAGATTGTGTTAATGAATCTAAAGACTCTAGATTATCGCTATCGACAATGAATGATTGTAAATCTTCTTGAAGGTTTAATTCTTCTTTTACAGCATCTAATTTATTTGCACTTCTTCCGGCGATAGCCCATTTTAAATCTCCATTATCGCCATACTCTTCTTTTAAGTATTCAACTACCAGTTTACCGGTATAACCGCTTGCCCCAAATACGACTACGTCGAGTTCTTTGCTCATACTTTTCTCCTCAATATTTTTTTTGATCTTATCGCTCTACAAAGAGATTTGGTCCACCCATCATCCTTCTCTTTACGGCGTTTCAGTAAGCCATTATTCTATGATTTATTTAAATTAAATAAAATTAGAAATATGAAATATCTCCATACAATGTTGAGAATTAATGATGTAAAAAGGTCAATGGACTTTTTCGTCAATGCTCTTGGTCTAAAGGAAGTTCAACGAATTGATGTTGAAGAGGGCAGGTTTAGTCTTATATTTTTGGCAGCTGAAGGCAACGAAGACTCCCAAATAGAATTAACACATAATTGGGATGGTGATGAGCTTGGAGAAGGTTCACGTAACTTTGGCCATTTAGCTTATGAAGTTGACAATATTTATACTACCTGCGAAAAACTACAGTCTCATGGTGTAGAAATAAACCGTCCGCCAAGAGACGGTCGAATGGCATTTGTAAAATCTCCAGATAATATTTCAGTTGAGCTTCTTCAAAAGGGAGAAGCTTTGGAGCCTGCAGAACCTTGGGTGTCTATGGATAATGTTGGCAACTGGTGATATCTTTAATGATCTAACTTGAAAATAGGAGATTGAAGGTGAGATTCTTTAGTTTAACGTGGCTCTGTTGTTGTCTTTCTTTCCAACCAATATTGCTATCTGAGACTATACCTGTTGGACCAAATGGTAAACCAGATCTCAATGGTGTATGGCAAGTTATGAATAGAGCTAATTATAATTTAGAGGCCCACTCAGCTTCTGCAGCTATGCACCTTGTCGAAGGTCCGGTTGTTCCCATTCCCCATCCAGATATTCTCGCTTTAGGAGCAGTTGGTTCTGTTCCTGCAGGATTGAGTGTTGTTGAGGGAGGCATAATTCCTTACAAAAAGAGTGCACTTAGAAAACGTGATGAAAATAAGAAAGATTGGTTAAATAGAGACCCTGAAATCAAGTGTTATCTACCAGGAGTTCCTAGAGCAACCTATATGCCTTATGCCTTTCAAATTTTCCATAGTGAAGAGGCTGTTTTTTTTGCTTACGAGTACGCTGGAGCTACTAGAAATATTTATCTAGAAGATCCTGGTGAACCTCCAGTAGATTCATGGATGGGACAATCATGGGGCTATTGGGAAAGTAATACTTTTGTAATTGAAGCTACTGGATTTAATGATCAAACATGGTTAGATCGTTCAGGTAATTATCATTCGGATAAGTTAAAAGTTGTTGAAAAGTATACTCTTCTTAATAATCACATTATGGACTATGAAGCTACCATAGAAGATGAAGAGGTTTTTACTAGGCCATGGACCATAAAAATGAAATTATACAAGAAGATGGGAGATGACTCTCAACTTCAACAGTTCAAATGTGTAGAATTTGTTGAAGAATTAATTTATGGAGAATGGCGTGCAAAATAAGGTATTCATTTTCATTTTATTCACATTTTCTCTGGCTACCTACGCGGAGGAATTTAACGTCCAAAAAACATGGTTCGGTGATCCTGATCTTCAAGGGGTTTGGACTAATGCTAGTTTAACAACCCTCGAGAGACCTGATCATTTTGAAACACTTGAAATCAGCGATGAAGTCGCAGCGTACGCGAAAAATGCTAATCAGGAGACTGTTGAAAATATAGATAATCCTTATGAAGATGGAGAGACACCTGAATCTGGAGGAGATGTGGGTGGTTATAACGTAGCTTGGATGGATCCGGGTAGTGATTTCATAAGATTGAATGGAAAATATAGAAGCTCAATTATCACTTATCCTGAAAATGGTAAGTTGCCTAGGCGACTTACCAGATGGGCCATTGAAGGACCTTCAATTTATAGAATGTTTACACGCGCAGATCATCCTGAAGAGAGAAGTCTTGGAGAGAGGTGTATTGTTGGGTTTGGCTCCAGTGGAGGTCCGCCTATGTTGAATGTTCTGTATAACAACCATTATCAAATCGTTCAGTCACCTGG
>Ga0181552_10003558_pt1 | contig 11097 bp, 11 predicted proteins | sample 011ome_18_FD_130583 | JGI IMG/M metagenome (GOLD analysis project Ga0181552, IMG submission 130583) | Coastal salt marsh microbial communities from the Groves Creek Marsh, Skidaway Island, Georgia - 011501BT metaG (megahit assembly) | ecosystem: Environmental > Aquatic > Marine > Intertidal...
CAGAGGATCAATCGAAAATAGATAATTGTAATTCTCAAATTTTAAAATTTGTTAATGAAAAAAAAATTGAAGTAGTGGATCGTTAAATGCTTTATTTTGCTTACGGAAGTAATTTAAATCTTTTTCAAATGAAACGCAGATGTAAAGATAGTGTTTTTTTAAAAAAGATTAATCTTAAAGGTTTTAGGTTAACATTTAGAAGTAAATATAGAGCAGCTGATATAGAACCTAAAAAAAATTCAATTGTACCTGGTGGGTTGTTTGACATTTCAAAAAGTGATGAAAAAAAATTAGATGTTTATGAGGATTATCCAATTTTATATAAAAAATTTTATTTTACCTACTATGGAAAAAAAGTGATGACTTATACAATGGTAAAAAAAACAACATTTAAATTTCCAACAGAGAGATATTTAAATATTGTTAAAAGAGGATATAAAGATTGTAACTTAAATATTAATTTTCTTAAAAATGCTTTAAAAAATTATTAAGATATTTAAATATCATATAATATAATATTAAATATGAAAAATAATATTAAAATTTCTTCAAATAAAAGTTTTGGGATTGTTTTTTTTGTTTTCTTTTTAATAATTTCTGTATATCCAATTTTTAAACATGGTGATTTAAGAGTCTGGTCTTTAGTTTTGGCTGTTATTTTTTTAGTTTTAGGAATTTTAAATTCGAGTATTTTGAGTCCACTAAATAAGTTATGGTTTAAATTTGGTATTTTTTTGGGAAAAATTATTTCTCCATTAATTATGGGGATTATATTTTTTATTGTAGTGACACCAATAGGTTTATTTATGAGATTAATAGGTAAAGATTTGTTAAATCTTAAATTTAATAAAAAGAAAACATATTGGATAGATAATAAAGATCAAAAAAGTGATATGAAAAATCAATTTTAAACCAAATTTTGATAAACTTTATTATATATAACGATATTAAAGTAAGTTTAAAATTAGATTTTTAATAAAGGCATGTTGTAAGTTTCTTTATATGGATTTTTTAAAAGAATTTATTTTATTTTTAAAAGTTAGAAAAAAATATTGGTTATTACCAATAATTTTTGTTTTAGTATTTTTTGGTGGTTTAATTGTTTTAACTCAAGGATCTGCTGTAGCACCTTTTATATATACTATATTTTAAGTGAAATACATTCTAGGGATATCAGCTTTTTACCATGATAGTGCAGCTTGTATTATTGGTGATGGTAAAATAATTGCTGCCGCTCAAGAAGAGAGATTTACAAGAATAAAGCATGACTCAAGTTATCCATTTAATTCAGTAAATTTTGTACTTAAATATTCACAGATTAATTTAAATGAAGTTGATAAAATAGTATTTTTTGAAAAACCATTTCTTAAGTTTGAAAGATTGTTAGAGACTTATGTTGCTTTTGCTCCAAAAGGATTTTTGTCTTTTAGTAAAGCAATGCCAGTATGGATTAAAGAAAAATTATTTCAAAAAAACTTGTTGTTTAATCAGTTAAAACAACATGATAATAATTTTAAAGATATAAAAAAAATATTTTTTTCAGAACATCATTTAAGTCATGCAGCTAGTGCTTTTTTTCCATCACCATTTAACAAAGCTTTAGTTTTAACAGCAGATGGAGTTGGTGAGTGGGCAACAACAACTTTAGCAATTGGAAACGGAAATGATTTAAAAATTTTAAAAGAAATACATTTTCCTCATTCACTTGGTTTATTATATTCAGCCTTTACTTATTTTACTGGTTTTAAAGTTAATAGTGGTGAATATAAACTCATGGGTTTAGCCCCTTATGGTAAACCAATCTATGTTGATAAAATTTTAAAAATTATAGATATAAAAGATGATGGAACTTTTCGTGTAAATCAAAAATATTTCAACTATGCTACTGGACTTACTATGACAAGTAAAAAATTCCATGATTTATTTGATCATGAACCTAGAAAAGCTGAAATAGAAGAGCTTACACAATTTCATATGGACATAGCAGCTTCAATTCAAAAAGTAACTGAAGATATTATTCTTAAATTAGCTAAATCAATTAAGGAAGAATATAAAATTGAAAATTTATGTTTAGCCGGAGGGGTAGCACTAAATTGTGTTGCCAATGGAAAGATTATGAAGAGTAAAATTTTCAAAAATATTTGGGTACAACCGGCCGCTGGTGATGCTGGTGGCTCATTAGGTGCTGCTTTAGCAATGTGGTATGTGGAAGAAAAAAATTTAAGAAATGTGAGTGAAAAAGATGAAATGAATAGCTCATTTTTGGGTCCAAAATACTCCCAAATTGAAATAGAAAATGAACTTAAAAAACTTGGTGCTAAATTTGAAATATTATCACAAGATGAAATAATAAAAAAAACTTCAAAACAATTATCTTTAGGAAATGCTATAGGTTGGTTCCAGGACAGGATGGAGTTTGGTCCAAGGTCGCTTGGAGCTAGATCTATACTTGCTGATCCTAGAAAAATCGATATGCAAAAAAGATTAAATCTTAAAATAAAATTTAGAGAAAGTTTTAGGCCATTTGCTCCTTCTATTTTAAAAGAAGATGTTGATAAATGGTTTGATATAGAAAATGACAGTCCTTATATGCTTATGGTTGCTGATATTAAAGAATCAAAACAAATAAAAATGACAGATATTGAAAAAACATTATTTGGTATTAAAAAATTAGATATTAAAAGATCTGAAATACCCGCAGTCACTCATGTTGATTACTCTTCAAGAATTCAAACTGTTGATGAAGACTCAAATTATAAATTTTTTAGGTTAATTAAAGAATTTAAAGAGATAACAGGCTGTCCAGTTTTAGTAAATACTTCATTTAATGTTAGAGGTGAGCCTATTGTGAACACACCAAAAGATGCATTTGAATGTTTTATGAATACCGAATTAGATATTTTGGCAATAGGAAATTGTTTTTTGCGTAAAAAAGATCAAATGACTTCAATTAAAAAGGATTTTAATAGAAAAGTTTATTTAGATTAATCTATAATATATTAAATAAATAAACAATCTAAACATATGCAAAAACATTACATAATTTCAATTCTATTTATTTCAATTTCATTATTTATTTTTTCTTATACTTTTTATTATTCTGAAATAGTTTTTGAATCTACAAGGCATGATTTTTATTTAAAATATTACATTATATCTATTGTTAGTATTATTTTATCCTTTGCATCATTTTTTATTGGTAAAGAATTAAAAATAAAAATTTTTTTAGTTAGCACATCTATTGTATTTAGTTTTTATATTGTGGAACTATTTTTGGTTATGCAATTTAAGTCAAAATTCGATCTTAAAAACTATGATGTTGTAACTGAATTTAAAAAACAATCTTTAGATAACAAAAACTTAACAATAGCGATGTTGCCAAGACAAATTAATGAAAATTTACACAGCTTGGGTGGGATATCTGATAAAAAAACCATTTATTGTAATGAGCATGGATATTTTACGAATTTTAAGAGCGACAGATATGGTTTTAATAATAATGATGAAGTTTGGGATGCAGATCAGATTGATTATTTGCTGGTAGGAGATTCTTTTTTATTAGGATCATGTGTTAAAAAAAATGAAACTATCGTTGGAAATCTATCAAATTTAACCAAACATCAAAAAATATTAAATCTTGGGTATAGTGGTAATGGCCCTTTACTTGAGTATGCTAGTTTAAAAGAATATTTACCAAAATTATCAGTAAAAAATGTCATCTGGATTTATTATGAAGGCAATGACTTTTTTGAATTAAAAAGAAGATTAAAAAATAAATTTTTAACTCAGTATCTAGATAATTATAATTTTACACAAAATATCATTTACAAACAAAATTTTATTGATGAACATTTAAATACAAGAGTTTCTAATTTAGTAAAAAAACCTTATGATTCAGCAGAATTTGAACCAGGTTATTTAAAAAAATTTTTAAAGCTTTATAATTTAAGAGTTATTTTTTTTGAACCTTTGTTTGAAAAGACAAATTACAAAGAATTTAAAAAAATAATTTTTAATACAAAAAAATTTGTTAAAGAAAATAATTCTAATTTATATTTTGTTTATATACCAACATACGAAAGTCTTTCAAATTTTTATTTTTCAAGACATAAAAAAAATTATCTTAAAGTTTTAGAAATAGTTAAAAATCAAAATATAATCTTAATTGATATGCTTGAAGAATTTCAAAAAATTAACGACCCGTTAAAAATTTTCCCTTTCAAAGATGATGGTCATTTAGACGGTTTTGGATATAAAATTATTGCAAATTCAATTATTAAAAAAAATTAGTTAATTTGTGTATATTTATATATTCAAAATGTTTAACTTAATCTTTTTAAATATAGTTATAAAAAAAGTTTTATTCAAATTTCTTTATTAAAGATACCTAGATATATCAATGAGTTGCTATAAAGATGATAATTGATATCAATTTTTTTTAAAGCTTTAAAAAAATATAATAATGTATATTTGTGTAATATTTTTATGCATAGATTATCAAGTAAAATATTAATAATAATTATTTTTGTATTAATTTATTATTTAAGATTTGAAATTATCGATCTGATTGATGATATATCTACAATCAAGAATAAATTCATATTAGTTTTTATTATTTCGATACTTTTTTTTATGCCTTTCTTTTCAACTTTTTTAATTTTAATAAATAGTATGATATTTTACCAATATGGATTTTATATATCGTTTATATTATTAATTTTTTCATCTGCAGTTACTTTTTTATTAATTAAAAAACTAAAAAAAAAAAAAGTTATTAATTTAAAGCTAAGAAATAATCTAAAAAATTTCTATAAAAAAGGTAGTGAATTATATATTTCAGATTATGGAATCTTTTTTATGAGGTTATTAATTCCACCATTTGTACATAATATTTCTTATAGCTTTATTGATAAAATTAAATTTAAAAATTTTTTAATTATGATATCACTTGCTGAATTACCTATCGTTTATTCAATTAGCGTTATAGGTAAATCTATTAAGAATTTTGATCATATAAAAAACTCTTCTTTAAATATTCTGTATGAACCGTCATTTTATTTACCTGTTATTTTTTTAACTCTAGTTATATTTTTGGTAAAGTTGTTAAATAAAAAAAATATGAATAATTAATATGTGTGGAATATTTGGTGTTTTTCCTGGAAGTGTTAAAAATTATACATTTAATAATTTATTAAAAGATATATCTACTATTTCAAATCTAAGCAGTGCTCGTGGATCTGATACTTTTGGAATTTCTTTTTTTTCAAAAAATAAAATTTACACATACAAATCATTTAAAAACCCAAAGAAAACAATTAAATGTGAAATATTTAAAGAAAGAGTTTTTAAAAATATAAATAATAATATTCTTAAATCAATATCGTTTATGGGACAGACTAGACTAGTTACTACTGGGTCTAAATTCGTATATGATAATAATCAACCCATAGTTACAAATAATGTACTTGGCGTTCACAATGGTATTTTTTTTAATGAAAAAATTTTTAAAAAATATAAAAAAATAAATTTTGAAGATTATAATCAAAAAAGTGACTCATTAATCTTTTTTGAAGAATTAAGTAAGTTTAAAAAAAATACTTTTGTTAATTCATATATTAATCTACTTAAAAAGAAAAAAGGTAATTATTCAATTGCATTTAGACATATAAATGATGATAAAATATATGTTTCCTCTAATACCGGATCTATTTATTACTTATACGATAAAAACAATGGCTTTTATTTTGCTTCAGAAAAAAAAATTCTTAATGATTTTATTGAAAAATCATATTTAGAAATAAATCAAGATAGAATTATTCAAGTAAAAAACTTCACACTTATTTATGATTTGAAAAATAAAAATTTAGATAAAATCATACATAATAATAAATTATTAACAAATTCATATAAAGTTAAATTTAATAAAAGAATCAAACATCTAACCAATCTTGAAGAAGATAATAAACGTTTTTTAAGATTAAAAAGATGTCGAAAGTGTATCTTACCAGAAACATATCCTTTAATTTCTTTTGATAAAAATGGAATCTGTAATTTTTGTATAAATTACCAGAAACAAAAATTTAAAGGAAAAAGTAAACTTGAAAAAATTTTAAAAAAATTTAGATCAAAATCAAATGACAATGATTGTATTGTTGGTTTAAGTGGGGGAAGAGACAGTTCATACGGTTTACATTTGTTAAAAAAAAAATTAAAGATGAGACCAATTGCTTACACTTATGATTGGGGTTTAACTACAGATATATCAAGAATCAATGCTTCAAAAATATGTGGAGAATTAGGTGTGGAACATATTATTAGAGCAGCAGATATAGAAAAAAAAAGAAAATATATAAAACTTAACATCGAAAGTTGGTTGAAAAGACCAAAATTAGGTATGCTTCCAATTATTCAAGCGGGAGATAAAAGTTTCATTGATTACGGAAGAATTTTAGCCAAAGAACTAAATTTAAAACTAGTAATACATTTTACTGGATATCAACTAGAGCAAAGAGAATTTTTTATTGGTTTTACAGGTATTGATCAAAAATTAAAGAACAATCAAAGAATGACGTCATATAGCTTAATGACTAAAATAAAATTATTTTTTTGGTATTCTAAAGAATTTCTATTAAATCCTAGTTATTTTAATGCAGCACTTTTTGATAATTTTAATGGTTTTATATCAAGTTTTTTTAAACCGAATAATTTGCTACATTTTTTTGAATTTCTTCCCTGGAATGAGTCTGAGATAGAGAAAACTTTAAAAAAAAATTATTCTTGGAACGAAGATGCTGCATATGGAAAAAATCAGTGGAGAATGGGAGATGGACAGACTGCATTTAATAATTTTATATATTATACTATGTGTGGTTTTAGTGAATATGATAATTTCAGATCAAATCAAATTAGAGAAGGGTTAATATCAAGAAAACAAGCTATAGCGTTTTGTAAAAAAGATAATCAAATTAGATATGATGCTCTTAAAAATTTTTCTGAGATAATAGGATTTAATTTAGATAATGTTATATGTAAAATTATGTCATTTAAGAAATTATATTAATGGATATAAATATTGGAGCATTTAGATGGGATTTAATTTTAAGTTCTAAAGATTATTTAGACAAAACAGGAAAATTATTTCTTTATAAATCTAATAGTCTTGACACTATAATTACAGCCTCACAAGCTGAAACAGGTTTTGTAATTATTCCATTAATATCAAGTATTTTAAATCTTGATGTCAATTTTATAAAGAATTTTTTATTTGTTCTTTTGACTTTAATTACTCTGATCTTATCTTTTTATTCATCTTTTAAATTTTCATTAAATTTGAAAACTAAAATTTTTTCTATAATATTTTTTAGTATATTAATTTCACTGTCATACCCTTTGTATATCAGCAAATATGCAGAGTACTCTATTCATTATTTTTTTTCTATTTTGGCTATATATCCAATTTATTTAACTTCAAAAGAAAAATTAAACTCGAATAAGATCTTATTATATTTATTTTTATTCTCCATTATAGCTATTATCTATGGATTAATGAGAGATTATAGCTATCTGAACTTATTAATAATGTTTGGCTATATCGTTTTATTTAAAATTAAAGAAAATAAATTTTATAAAATTTTTTGTATAATAATATTAATATCTCCAATTTTTGTGAATAATATTATTGCAAAAAATACATCTATTATAATGAATAAAAATTTTAGTGAAATAGCTAAGAATAATTCAAACATTATTAGTCACAACGAAGATATTCTATTAGGACAAAGTGTATGGCATTCTTTATATGCCTCGTTAGGCTTTTTAAATAATGACATTGTTAAAGGCCGAGATGGTTATGACGATGATATAATCAGAGATGTTTTTAATAGGGACCCATTAATAGATTATCATTTTTATGTATCTGATGACAACAAAATATTAACAGAACTAAAAAATATTTTTTTTGAAAACCCAATATTTATCTTCAAAACTTTTTTTGCTAAACTTGGAATAATTTTTGGATATTTTTTATTAATAGCAAATATTGGTATTTTTATATTTAAAAATAATTTTTACTTTAAAAATAAAGAAAAAGTTAATCTATTATTGCTGAATTTTTTATTGGCGTCACTGTTCCCATTAGTAGCTGTACCATCAAAAGTTTATATGGGAGGGGTAATTTCTTCATCATTTTTAATTTTATATTTTTTTATTCTTAGTCTTATTAATACTAAGTCAAAGTAGTTTTTTTATATCTGCTATTGTTTTTTCAAAAGGAATTTCACCTTTATATATATTAGTTTTTACAATTGGGTTTAGATTTAGGTATGATATTTGACTTTTATTAACATATTGATTTTCAATTAATCTTAATTTTTTTAGAAAATTTTGAAAATAAAAAATAATCTTAAATAAATTTTTATTAATTTTTACTGTGAGAAAAAAATTATTATTTTTAATTATTTTAAAATAATCAATATATTTTAATGTTTTGTCATTAAGTATAATTTTTTTTTCATCAAAATTATTTGAAATAATAATTTTTTCTATAAATTTAGAAATATTTCTAACATCTACTACTGAGATATTGCAATCAGGATAAAAAAGTAAATTTTTTTTATAAATCTTTTTAATTTGATTATTGTTAATTGATAACATATTTTTTTCGGGTCCAATTACATGTGTAGGTGAAAGTATTATATATTTTTTTTTTTTTAATTTACAAAAATATAAAAATATCTTTTCAGCTAATATTTTACTTTTACCATATAAAGAATCTTTGTGATAAAAATTATATTTTGTTTTATACTCCACCACATTATTTTTATAATTGAAGGATGTTTTAAAGGATGATATGAAAATTACTTTGTCAACTTTATCTAAAAAATAAATTAGTTTTCTCAGATTATTTTTTGAATGAGTGAAAATATCTGAATTTGAATAATTGCTATCTTTGTGTATGCCTGATGCAAAAATCAGGACATCATATTTAATAATTTTTGTAGAGTCTAAATATTTACTATTTTTTGATGAATATCTGGTTACAATATAATCTGTGTTATTTATTAACTTTTCTGCAATATTTTTGCCTATAAATCCAGTTGACCCAATAATTAATATTGATTTTTTATCCATACATTTATAATTAATTTTATGAATAAAGAATATCGAGATTTATTTTTTGATCAAGGTTTTATAACAAATATAAAAATTTTTGAAAAAGATTTTATTGATAAAATTTTTAATAATTATCTAGATTTTGTTAATAATAATTCAAGTAGACAAAAATTAGTTGAAGTAAAAACAAAAACACATTTGTTTTTTCCTTGGGCAAATCAAATTATTTTTGAAAAAAAAATCTTAGATCACGTAGAAAACATTATTGGTAAAAATATTCTTTGTTGGAATTCACTAATTTTTCATAAATATCCATTGTCAAATAACTTTGTGTCTATGCATCAAGATCAAAATTATTGGAATATTAAAATGAATAAAGCTATTACTGTATCTCTTGCCCTTACAGACTCTAAAATTTCTAATGGTTGCTTAAAAATTATTCCATTTTCTCATAAGAATAAATATGAACATATTGATCTAAATGATAATTCTAATATGTTGGCAAGAGGTCAGACTATTAACTTTAATAATAAAAACATTTTAGACAACGCTAAAAACATCGAGTTAGAAAGAGGAGAATGCTGTATATTTCATGGTAATATTGCTCACGGTTCTTTAAAAAATAATTCCCCTAATCATCGTATTTTATATGCAATGCGTTTCTTAACACCAGATAATCAAATTAACACTTCGCTTTATTATAACTATGCCACATTGGTAAGAGGCGAAAATAATCTAAATAATTTTATTAATGAACCATTGTTAAAAGAGACCTCAATTGGTGAATTAAGAAAACTTCATGAAAAAATAATTATTTCTCAATTCTCAAAATATTTAAAACTTAAAATTCAAGTTAACTTGTTTGTAAAATTTTTTATGTTTTTTTTAAAAAACAACTATTTACGAAATATTTTATATAAAATTATAAAAAAATCTTAGTTTTTTTTAAATAAATATTTAAAGGCCTCGTAGATAAATTCAAATAATGATTTGAATTTTACTTTTGAATTTTTATTGTTATCGTTAACTCTAACAGCTACGTTATAATATTCTAGTTTCATTTTTTTATTTAATAAAAAAAAATGTGTGTCAAAAAAATAATTATATGCTAAGAGTTTTTTATTAAATTGATTATTATATCTAAATATTTTTATACATTGTGTATCTTGATCAATTTTACCAAGAAATAATATTTTCAAAAAAATAACTGAAATTAAAGATATTATTTTTCTAATTAAAATCCTATTTTGTTTTGACTTGGCATGACTTTTAGGCCCGTATACACAAAATAAATTTTCATTATTTATAATTTTTTTATAAGCATTTTGATAAAAATTTTTATCCCAAGCATTATCTATACTACCTATACTTATAAATTTTTTTTTAGATTTAATTAATGCATTAATTATCGCATATCCCCTACCTTTATTATTTGTTTTAATTATTTGAAAATTTTGATTATTAATAGATTTTAGAATTTTTTCTGTGTTATCTGTACAGCCATTTAATGATAGCGTTAAAACAGAGTTTCTTGTATTTTTTTTCATCCATTTTATCCAATGGTTTAAATTCTTTACTCTTGTTTCTTCATTGTACACTGGGATAATAAATTCTGTATTATATATCATAATTTAAATTTATAAAATTTTAGTATCTAAATAATTTTAAGATTATTTTTTTAATTATAGAGATAATTGAAAATTTTTTAATAAAATTACATCGATGAATACTTATATAATTAATTAAATTAGAGCAACACAGGTAATCATTTAAATTATAATTGCTTCATGATTATGAAAATATAAACATTATTTAGGATTTTATAGGAGAACCAGCATAAGATCAGCAGATAGAGAGATGAGATAAAAAAAATTTACTTATTAGACTTGTTCAATTATAAATATTAGCATAAATACTCATGAAATTCATTAATGCCCTCGTGGTGAAATTGGTAGACACAAAGGACTTAAAATCCTTGCCGCTTGC
>Ga0181552_10003564_pt1 | contig 11085 bp, 11 predicted proteins | sample 011ome_18_FD_130583 | JGI IMG/M metagenome (GOLD analysis project Ga0181552, IMG submission 130583) | Coastal salt marsh microbial communities from the Groves Creek Marsh, Skidaway Island, Georgia - 011501BT metaG (megahit assembly) | ecosystem: Environmental > Aquatic > Marine > Intertidal...
CGACGTCGACGCCCGCCCGACACATGGATGGCGGCGCGACGACCTCGCCCGATGGCACGTATTAGTGTCCATACGACTGAGTATTCGAGCGAACATCCTGTACAATACCGCGTGGCATCACGTGCGTGGGCCACGCCCGCGATCGTCCGCACGCACACCGTCGCGAGCGACTCGACTAGGACGTATGCGTGCACAGTACGACGTCTGCGTGTACAGTGGGACATAAAATAAATTTATCGCACGCACACGGCGCGACGCGCGCGTCGAGTACGATGGATGGACGCCGCGCACCTCCGCGGGATGGGATGGGGGTCGGCGGTCGGCGTCGGTCGGGCGCGCGCGTCGGTTGGCGCGCGTCGGTCGATCGAGCGCGTCGGGTCGGTCGTGCGCCGCACACGCGCGCGCGAGAGACACGCACCACCGTCCGCCGCCGAATACACACACCCGACGCCGAACACACACACACCCGACGCCGAACACACACACACCCCCCGACGCGGAATATTCCGACGAATCAATCTCGAACGTTTGAAAAGTCGCGATGAGTTCCGCACGACGCACGATTGCATTGTCGTTGACGCTCTTGGTCGCGTGCGCGTCGAGCGCGAACGCCGCAATCACTGGCTTCTGCGATTATTTTCAACTAACCTTGACGTGCGCGGGGCACGCGACGAGCGCGGCGTGCACGGGCGACTGCACGTGGAACGGCTCGGACTGCGAGGCTGACGCGTCGTTGATGGCGTCGGTGGTGTTCACCGCGACGGATTCGACGTCGCAAGCTTTCGTTACGCAAGCTGTAGCATGCACTGCGGACAATAATGACGCGACGAGTTGCGCGGCGGATACAAACTGCGAGTACGACGCGTCGTCGGGCGATTGCTCGGTGACAAACGCGTTTACCTTGAGTAAGTACCAAACGTGCCAAACGTCGACGAGCGCGGGCGAACGAACGCGCGTTGGCTTTGTGGCTCCGGCAACGGCATTCGTCGCCGCCACCGCGCTCGCCGCGCTGGCGTAAACATAAATGATCTGGTATACATGCCATTCATGGCGTCCGTCGAGCACGGCGCCGTCGATCAATCATCAAGTCGCGCGAACGGAACTTTCCAAACGAGAGTCGCTCAACGGGCGAACGTCTCCAGTTTCGCCTTTGATCAGCACACGTACAATGAAACGATGCTGCAATAACACAGATATATATATATATGACATTCCCCAGCGCTCGCCGTCCGTCGTCGTCGTCGTCGTCGTCGTCGTCATCGCCTTGGTCGCCCTCGAGCCCAAAAGAAGACGAAAGAAACTTAGTATGTACCCCTACACAACGGACAATTCTGACGAATCATTACCCAGCTACCTGTTGTGTGTACCCCATCCGCGATTGGCGTTTTCGTTATCCACGTGGACGCGAACGGCGCCCGTCCGCATTGTTTGCCGCCGTCGACGCCGCGCGTCGCGCACGCACGCACACGCACACGCACACGCGCGATGGAACACGTTTCGCGCATGATGGCCACGTCGTCGCGAGCGACGGTTGGGACGACGACGACGACGACGACGCGCGCGAATGGGTGCGCGCGTTCGGGGTGCCGAACGCGCGCGGGTGCGGCGTCGGTGCTGCGCGCGCGTGCGCCGCGCCGTGCGAGCGGTATTCTCGCGCGCGCGAGCGCGAGTGACGCCGGGAATAACGAGCTCAAGGCGCCGTCGACGCCTGAGAGCCCGCGCGGGCAGCAGTTGGCGTATATTTTGCGCACGCAACCAGATATGTTTGACGTCGCCGTGGATTCGCAGCTCGACGCGCTCGGGGAGGAAATCGAGCGCGAAGGGCCGATTGAGGGCAAGGCTGAAGAGCAGCAGTTGGTATTGTTTAAGCGCATCGCAGACGTGCGCGCTTTGGAGCGGCGACATGGGTTGGAGGATATCATTTATACGAGCATCATTCAAAAGTTTCTCAACGTCGGCGTGGATATGTTGCCGCCGTTGAACGAAAGCGCGATGTTGAAGGGCATTGATTTGAACAAGTTGACGGATGGCGTGCATAGCAAGGAGGCACTTGAGATGGTACGCGAACATTTGTTGGCGGTTTTGGGACAAGGGTCGGAGAATGCGTACTCGTCGCAGCTCGTGCGCATGTCCAAGCTGCAAGCGGCGCAGGTGTACGCCGCGTCCATCATGTTTGGATACTTTGTCACGCGTGCTGATAAGAGATTTCAGCTCGATCGCGCGTTAGGGACGCTTCCGCTCGATCCTATGGAAAGCGCAATGGCGTTAGAAAAGTTGTTTAATAGCGCGAGTGCGATGGATTCCATGGATGAAGCCGACGCGGCGCCAGTGAATTTTGGAGGCGCCGATTTTGACTTGTTTAGTGACGTAGCCAAAGCTGGCGGTGACCAGCGCAAGGCTGATGCGAACTCGAAATTGACGCTCAAGCAGTACATTCAAGGCTTCGACCAATCGACTTTGGCACAAACGGCGAGAATTGTCTCCATGGAGGGCGTCGCCGTCGCCGAACGTCAAACCGGCGCGTTGTTTGGTTCCATCGAGGACCTCCAGCGCGAAATGCAAGACGCTGTTGGCATGAACGCTGCGACGCCGCAAGAACTCCTGGACGCCGTGCAAAGTGTTGTGGCTGAAAATAAAGTGCAGACTTTGACATTGGCCTACGCGTCTCAGCGTCGATTGGTGCTCGAAGCGGTGGCGTTTGGCGCGTTTTTGCGCCAGTCCGAAACCTATGTCGACGGGTACAACGCGAAATTATTGACACCCACGCCACAAGGCCCGACTGGCCCGCCCGGAAACTCTTTACCGTCTGGTGACGACGATGGTCCAGTGAACGTCTAATCGCGAGAGACAGAGTGAGAGAGAGAGCGCCGCGTTCGCCAATCAAACCGAGACACCCAGCGGGCGAGGCATAAACGAAAACAAACAAACAAACAAACAAACAAACAAGCCTTAGCAAAATATTTGTGATTGAGTACATACATCATTTCAACAACACGTATCGTTGGAAAACTATCTAGTCGCGTCGCATCGCGTCCATATCCTCCTAACGCATGTACGTATTCGTTCCCCGGCGACGGATGAGCGTTCCTACAACTCATTCGCATCCTTGCAAAGCGCCAAAAGCTTATCCTTATCCGCCCCAGTCATCTCCGCCACCTTCACACCGTTGGAGTACACATGAAACGTCGGCATCGCGCTGATCCCACACTCCGCCGCGAGATCTTCGAGCTCATCGACGTCAATCTTCACGAATTCAATGTCGGGAAACTTGGCGGACAATTCCTCGAAGTACGGCGCGATCGTCTTACACGGACCGCACCACGTCGCCGTAAAATCCACGACAACCTGCATCACACGCAACGCAACAGAACATTGTACGCATTCGTCAGTACGCATCCAACGCCACACGAGCGCGCGCGAGAGCCACACGCGAGGGCACCTCTCACATCAACGCGAGATCGCGATCGTCATCCAGCGCGACATTCACGACGAGATCTCGCACCGCATCGCACACGCACCGGCTTCCCCGCCGCCTTAATCGCGGCAAATTCTTCGTTCGATCCAATCTTCTTCACCATGGTGCGTTCGTGCGCGTCGCGTGCGTCGATGTGTGCCGATCTCGACGCGCGCGCGATGTCGATGTCGTTACCGTGACTGGGACTGCAAAAGCACTTTTCTCTGTGTCGTCGCGGACGCGTTGTGTTTTGGACTACATCGTGCTAAAGAGAGCGCTACATGGAGGTTTTGTGTCGTAAAGGTGTTGCGATGGGGATGATGTTTTATGCGTCGTCGTCGTCGTCGTCGTCGTCGTCGTCGTCGTCATCGGCGCCGTATCTGCTCAACACGTCGGCGTCGGCGGAGGGCGCGCGGAGCGCCGCCTCGAGCTCAGCCTCCGTCGGCGCCTCTCTCCCCGTGCGCCACCCGAACGCGTAATACACCGCATTCACCATAATCGCCGTGACAGGTTTAAACGTAAACAACACGAGGAGCGCGAGGAAGATCCAGAATGAGATTTTCCTCGCCAACGGGTTGTCGTCGCCGCCGCCGCCGCCGCCAAAGAACCAGTCGAGCGGACCGCCACCCTTGCCTCCACCATCGAATTTCGAAAGCACGTCGCGCTTGTTACCGATGGCGCCCATGAGGGCGTTGCGCGCGGCGGCTTCAGCATCCTTGCGACCGATGATTGGGTTCGGGGCGTCGTCGGCGGCGCCGCCGTCGGCGGAAGACGCGCGCGGGACGAGTGGTAAACCTCGAGCGCGCGAGGCGCGAGAGGCGGACGAGTGACGGCGCGACGCGCGCGACAACGACGCGTTGACGGATGCGGTGGACGTGAATGTGAGCGTGAATGCCATTGCGGGCGTCTGACGCGGTGCGGCGGCGATGACGCGCGCGCACTTGTGCGGGGAAAGCCGAGCGCGCGGCGTTGAGGTTCTTGTGGATAGAGCGTCGCGTCAAACGCGCGTGAAACTAAATAATGCTACGGAGCTAGAGCGATGCGATGCACGCACGGCGTGTGGTGGTTGTCTGTGGCTAAATGACGAAAATTCCATGCGCGTAGAGGTCAACGACGAATGGTTCGAGGTAGAACCGCGCGCCGAAAAAGCTCAACGTGCCGAGCGCGATGGAGACGGGCAACGCGGGCAACGCCTTTCCGTACAGCCCGAGCCCGAGCAAAGTAATTACTAGACCAAATAACACCGAGGTGAAGCAACACAAACATGTTATTGGAGAATACATCGCCGCGCGCCCGACGAGAACGCTGTAAAAGATGAAATCACCCAAGCCGAGTTTGATGGAGTCGGGGAGACGGAAACGCGAGTCGCCGTCATCGCTCGCGGGCGAGCGGTCTTGAATCAAAGGCGACATTTCGCTCGTGGCTTCGCTCGCCCTACTTTCTGCGGGTTCTCTAGCACTTGTTCGTCGCCGCCTCAGGCCCGCATCAGGGGCTCCTCTAGATTCGTACACTAGCGCCGGAATGTCCTCGTCGCGTTCTTGCGCCAATTCTACAATCATCTTCAACGGCCCATTCGGCGTGAGCACGGCATATAAATCATACAACGCCATCGCCACGAGCAATGTCCACGTCGTCCACTCCGGAATCTGCGTAAAGTAATACGACACAATTGTCGAAATGAATATTAAATACCCTTGTTTGACCACCAGCGGTCCCGGCCAGAAAAACGTCATCAACGCCCCGCCGGCGGAGAAATTCCACAAGAATAAATACACCGAAATCATATCCACCGCAATTTCAAGCTTATCCAGTACTTGTAAAAGTATGTTACCACCGAGTAAACCGAAAATTAACAGCCCGCTGAAACCCATGTACGCCCAAATCACCTTGGCGAGCCGGTACTTGAATAACAGAAACAGCACAAACGTCGCGGCTGTGATAAATGCGATGAATACCGCCGCGTTTGCCATCGCGCCCTCGAGTTTCACCGACGCCGAGTCGCTAGCTTTCTCGGCGTATACCGCCGTGGTCATGCCCCCGGTGCCCGCACTTTCGACGCCTGGAGTATGCAAAAGATTCACGAGCGCCACGCACAGCGCCATGGCGATCGTCACCGGGTACACGACGGGCATGATGACGTCCGCGACGGCTTCGAACTCGTCTCGCGTGACGACGTGAATTGGTGGTCGGCCACTCGTCGCCGCTGGCGTTTGATCCGACATGCCGACTCTGTCGCGTGCGTCGAGCGCACGAGTGAGGAGGCTGAGCTTACGCGAAAGGCTGTTACAGGGACGGAGCGAAGACATATTCGCTCACATGTGAGGCGGAGGCGTGCAAGGCACATACATGTGTGCTAAGGAAATAAAAGACGATAATTGATGATATGTAGTGTTGCATCGTGGTTTCATCTATAAAGAAACCGTGGCTAAGACGTAAACGTATGCGCGCTTTCTTCATCCTCGCTTCAAGCTACGGCGACACGCTCGTTTCAACTTTTAAAACTCACTCATTCGATTTGCGCGATTAATCGATTTCCTCCATGCGGCTGCCTTCTTCGGTCTCTTCTTCAAGCGCCGGCAAGTCATCGACCGCGACAGTTTCGTCCTCTTCGATGGAGAGGCCGAGCTTGATCATACGGTGGATGCGGCCGCCGAACGTGTTCGGTTCGTCCAAAGAGAAGCCAGACGTGAGCAAGGCAGTTTCGAAGACGAGGAGAACCAAGTCCTTGACGGTCTTGTCACCCTTGTCAGAATCCGCACGCTTGCGCAATTCAATCATGATGGAGTTATCCGGGTTGATTTCAAGCGTCTTCTTGGAGGACATGTAGGAGCCCATGGAGTTGTCGCGAAGCGCTTGCGCCTTCATGATGCGCTCCATGTTCGCGCTCCAGCCGTACTCACCGGTGACGAGAACGCACGGGGAGTCAACAACGCGATCGGAGACAACAACCTTTTCAACCTTGTCCCCCAAGATGTCCTTCATCAAGCGGCAGAGGGTCTCGTATTGCGCAGCGGTTTCTTCCTTCTTCTTCTTCTCCTCTTCAGTCTCATCGAGCTCCAAACCTTCCTTGGTGACAGACACGAGCTTCTTGCCATCGTACTCCTTGAGTTGTTGGACGGCGTACTCGTCGATCGGGTCGGTCATGAAGATGACTTCAAGGCCGCGTTTCTTGAGCTTTTCGATAAACGGCGAGTTCTCGACAGACTTCTTGGACTCACCAGTGATGTAGTAGATGTCCTTTTGGCTCTCTTTCATGCGCGTGACGTAATCCTTGAGAGAGGTCATTTCTTCACCAGACTTGGTGGTAGAGTAACGGAGCAAGTCGGCAATCTTGGAGCGGTTTTGCGCGTCTTCGTGGATACCGAGCTTCAAGTTCTTGCCAAACGCTTCATAGAACTTGGTGTAGTCATCCTTGTTTTCAGCGATTTCGTTGAACATTTCGAGGCACTTCTTCACAATGTTCTTCTTGATGACCTTAAGAATCTTGTTTTGTTGGAGCATTTCACGAGAAATGTTCAACGGCAAATCTTCAGAGTCGACGATACCCTTCACGAAGCCCAAATACTCCGGAATGATGTCTTCGCAGTTGTCCATGATGAACACACGGCGGACGTACAACTTGATGTTGTTGGACTTCTTCTTACCATCGAACATGTCGAACGGCGCACGCTTCGGGACAAAGAGCACAGACTTGAATTCCAATTGACCTTCAACGGCGAAGTGCTTCACGGCGAGTTGTTCTTCCCAGTCGTTCGTGAGAGACTTGTAGAACGCGGCGTATTCATCCTTGGTGATTTCCTCAGGAACGCGCATCCAAATCGGCTTTTGCTTGTTCATGATGGCCCATTCGTGGGAGACTTCCTTAATCTTCTTCGTCTTCTTTTCCTTCTTTTCATCCTCATCCTTGATTTCGGTGATCTTGCCTTCCTCTTCCTCGCCTTCTTCCTCGGCTTCATCGTCGGAAACTTCCTTCTCGGTGGTCTTTTCGGTCCACAAAGAGATCGGATAAGAGATGAATTCAGAGTGCTTCTTCACCAAATCCTTCAAGCGGCGCTCTTCGAGGTACTCAAGTTGGTCATCCTTCAAGTGGAGCACCATCTTGGTACCGCGACCGAGCTCGCTCGCCGAGGCATCCTTGGTCACGGTAAAAGAACCGCCGGCTTGAGACTCCCAACGGTAACCTTCGTCATCGTTGTGTTTAGTGTACACGACAACCTTCTCCGCAACCAAGTACGAAGAGTAGAAACCGACACCGAATTGACCAATCATGGAAATATCAGCGCCGGCGGTCAACGCCTCCATAAACGCCTTGGTACCAGAACGCGCAATCGTACCGAGGTTGTTCACCAAATCCGCCTTGGTCATACCAATACCGCTGTCGATGATCGTCAACGTGTTGTTGGTCTTATCCGGAATGATGTGGATGAACAACTCGGGTTGAGACTCAAGCTTGGACTTGTCCGTCAACCCCTCAAAGCGAATCTTATCGAGCGCATCAGACGAGTTACTACGCACGCAAAAACGAAACAGTCAGTCACTCGCACGATAAATACAAACAAAACGTCCACGTCATCCATTGATCTCATCACGGTCGCCATAGCCACGCGCAACGATATCGATACGACCTCGCGCGCGTACGCTTTGGCTGTCGCGTCTTCTAATCTCTTCTAATCCCGATCTCCCATCTTGCATCGAAACCAGCACCACCCGCACGCACCTAATCAACTCCCGCAAGAAAATTTCCTTGTTCGAATAGAACGTCTATACGCGCATAAACCCACACACACCATCGTCAGTCACACCATCGCGCAGCGACATCACACGCGCCGCCAAACGCGCGCGCTAAAAACGCTCTAAAAACAGCCGCCACCGATCCGCCCGATCGCCATCGCCCCCGCATCGTCGACGTACGTTAATAATCAACGACAACAATTGGTTGATTTCCGCTTGGAACGCGAACGTTTCCGTTTCGCCGCTCATCGTGGTCGTGGTCGTGGTCTTGTACTGCGCGCGACGCGTCACAAAGTGCCGCTGGATCGACGGCGACCGACGTCGGCGGAAACTTCGACAGTTTTCGCGCGTTTTTCGTCCGTCGATATTCGGACAATCGGACACGACCAGTTGCGATTTTGTGCGAGCCTTCTATAGAGCTCAAGGGCGTTGGTGTATGCATTTAGGTGACCTCGCGGGTGCGTGGTAAATGTGTTTAGATGTCGTGACGAGACAGCTGGTCGTACTGTGTGTATTTTGAAAGGTGTGTGGGTGTCACACGCATGTTGCTTCAAATGCTGGGGTTTGGGTGTGTCCTGCGGCGCGATCGACAGACGTCGACGCTCGCGCGAGTGACGGGCGATCGTGCGCGTGCACGCATAGAGTAGAGTAGTCTTCATCTGTTCGCCCGTGCGTGTGTGCGTGTGCGTGCGTGTGTGTGTGTCGTGTACGTGTACGTGTGCGTGCCGCCGACGACGAGAAGAGCGCGCCATTTGAAGGTGCAATTGGTCGCCATGCCGCCCAAGAAAAAAACAGAGGCCAAAGCCACGAGTGGGGGCACGACGAAGTATGAGGATATGTTCGAGGTGATTGATAAAGATCCCGATGGGAAGAAGTTCGACCGCGTGTCGAGGTACAAGTGTCGGTCGGAATTTGACGCGGAATTGACGATCGACATCAACGTGGATGTGTACCCGCTCGCCGTCGGGGGTAAGTTTTCCCTCGCGTTAGCGCCGACTTTATCCCTAGATGGCACTCCGGAAGACGATGCTTTCGATCAGAGTGGTAAGGAGTCGTTAGCGGATGGGTATGAGTACGTGATGTATGGGAAGTGTTATAAAAAGGTGGACGAAAACGCGGGTGGGTTAACGCGCTCGAGCGTCTTCATCTCCTTTGGCGGGTTGTTAATGAATCTCAAGAGTGATCCGAAAAACGTGCAGGACATTGAAATCGACGATAGGTTGTACTTGTTGATGCGTGCGGTCTAGCGCACCGGGTTTCGCTCGTTTAGCTCGTGTAATTAATTAATGTTAGTCAAGTTCGTAATTCGTCGCTCCGCTCCAGAGATATTTCGCAGCGGGCACCAGGGCACCAGAGGGTGCTGACTCCATTTACTCCATTGATGTGCGCGCACGCTCACACGTTCGCCACCGTACCGCGCGCGCTTCGTGCTTACGCTCAACAGAGCTTTTGTTCTAGCGTATCGCGCGCGTCGCAGTCCTTACGCACACAGTTTACGTCGTTTCCACACGGACAATCCATGTCTCTCGCGCTCCCGGGATCGAGAGAATTCACCACCGATCGCATCGTTCTCGCCGGTGATCTCTCTCCCGAAGATGTCGACGCGGCGTTGCGCGATGGAAAATTTGCGAGTTGGATCTATATGAACCCTGAGTCCAATCCTGCGTTCCCCACTGCGGCGAAGGCTGCGCTCGGGGGTGCATTCGCGCAGCTCGTCGTCGAGGGAGACAGACTCACCAAGGGGTTGGCAAAGTCGTTGCGGGACGCGTTGATGACCATGCCGCGACCGACGATGGTGCAATGTTCGACAGCAACGCGTGCGTCGACTGCGTATATCGTGTACAAGGCGTTCGAACAGCGATGGCCGCGGGCGTCTGCGACGCAACGCGCGCGCGAGCTCGGTTTGGCCTTCTTCTCAAAGCCTCCGCTCGCGGATTTCGTGGACGAAGGCTTGAAGCCTGGCCGTGGGTATATTTTCCGACAGCTCTTCGATACGTCGGGGAGCTCGACGTACACGTATTTGATCGCGGATCCGGCCACGAAGGAGGCGGTGTTGATTGATCCTGTGCGCGAAATGGTTGACCGAGACTTGGCCGTCGTCGACGACTTGGGATTGAAGCTCAAGTACGCGTTGAACACGCATTGCCACGCTGATCACGTCACTGGGACTGGGGAACTGAAAAAGCGCGTGCCAGGTTTAAAAAGCATGATCGCCAAGGCGTCGACGGCGCAGGCGGACGAACACTTTGAGCACGGCGACATCATTTCCTTTGGCGACCCGGAGAGCGCGCTTAATTTAGAAGTGCGCGCCACGCCAGGGCACACCGACGGCTGCGTGAGCTTTGTTTTCGACAACATGGTGTTCACTGGCGATGCGTTGCTCATTCGTGGATGCGGCCGTACGGATTTCCAAGGTGGTTCGAGCGCAAAGTTGTACGAGTCAGTTCACTCGCAGCTCTTTACGCTTCCGGATGACACGTTGGTGTATCCGGCGCATGACTACAAGGGACGCACTGTGAGCACGATTGGCGAAGAAAAGGCGTTGAACCCGCGTCTCGGTAGCGGAAAGACGCAAGACGAGTTCGTGGACATCATGAGCAAGTTGGACTTGGCTTATCCGAAGCGCATTGATGAAGCGCTTCCACTGAACTTGAAGTGCGGCGTCGAGTAATCCTTCCGCGCGACATCCACGACGAGCGCGTGTGAGCGTCGTTTTTTGGTCCACACGTTGTAATACCGAACCGAAAGAGTTGTTTAACTACCACCGTGATAGAATCGCTAGTGTATTGGTACATCGTTACAACTTCTAGACAGCACGCGCGTGTTTTACACAGACTGAGTCAATCATCGTTGTCGACGGAGTCAGCGTTTAATCTGGTAAGCGATATCTCAGCATCGGC
>Ga0181552_10003569_pt1 | contig 11071 bp, 4 predicted proteins | sample 011ome_18_FD_130583 | JGI IMG/M metagenome (GOLD analysis project Ga0181552, IMG submission 130583) | Coastal salt marsh microbial communities from the Groves Creek Marsh, Skidaway Island, Georgia - 011501BT metaG (megahit assembly) | ecosystem: Environmental > Aquatic > Marine > Intertidal zone...
GCTTTGTTGGCCTGCGTATCTCCTTTGGCGGCCACTGAGGCGACGCGTCCGGCCCAGCCGAATTTCCTGTTGATGCTTGCCGACGATCTCGGCTGGCAGGACGTGAAGGTCTACGACACGGTGCTCTGTGCTGCTTAAATAATTTGAAATGGATCGTTGCTCAAATCTTGGTTAGTTAATACTAGCAATATAGATGGATTTAAAATCTATGAGAAATAAAGTTTACTCTGTGTTGATTGCGCTTTGGGCAGCCTGTGCGGTCCCGCAGTCTGTTGCGGGGGATGCTTTGCCGGCCGAGCATACCTTTGGTGCGATTGCCGACTGTCAATATTGTGATGGCAACAGCAGAGGGGATCGAATGTATGCATTATCCAAGCAAAAACTCGCGGACTGTGTGACTGAGTTCAACACCATGCCGCTCGATTTTGTCACGCACTTGGGTGATTTTATTGAGCGTGATTTTAAGAATTTCGATGTGCTGAATCCAATTTTCGACCAGCTCACGATGCCGAAGGTTCACGTGTTGGGGAATCACGACTTTTCGGTGGCGGATCACCTGAAGAAAGACGTGCCAGCTAAGTTGGGCATGCCTGCCAAGTATTATGATTACGAAGTTAAGGGCTGGCGCTATGTGGTGCTGGATGGCAACGATGTCAGTTTTCATGCCTACCCAGATGGCAGTGCCGAAGCGAAGCACGCATCCGAATACTATATTGAAAATAAGATTAGCTCGTCGAAATGGAATGGTGCGATTGGTGCACCGCAGCTTGCTTGGTTGAAAACGGTGCTGGAACAGGCGCAGGAAAATCAGCAAGCCGTCATACTTTTCTGCCACTTCCCGGTGTATCCTCAAAATGGTCACAATCTATGGAATGCGGATGAAGTCATGACCCTGCTCGAATCCTACCCCTGTGTGAAAGCCTACATTAACGGTCACAATCACCGTGGTAATTATGGTAAAAAAGGCGGCATTCACTATGTCACGCTCAAGGGCATGATCGAAACCGAAACGAACTCGTACGCGGTGATTAAGGTGTCCGATGATACAATTGATATTGTCGGTTATGGGCGGGAAAAGAGCCGCTCGCTACCGATTCAACACGACAGTGCTCATATCCACTGAGTCGAGCGATAGCCTGTAGCCCGAGGTAGTATGCGCTAAGTGACCTAGCTTGACGGAATCGCGAAATCGTCCTTGTTTGCTGTGGTATTAATCCCTTGTATGCCGCGTCTGCAGCTTGCCAACTGTTTGCTGCGATTACTCTACTTATGCTATCGAATCAAAAGATGAATCATCTAAAATTCGCCTCGCTCGGCCCTTGGCTCGCACTGCTCTGCATACTGTCTGCGACCCTAACTACCGCGGTTGCCACCGAGCGACCCGCAAAGCCGAATATTATCCTGCTGCTCACCGATGACCTCGGCTGGCAGGATGTGAAGTGCTATGACATCGATGAGCCCTCGCCGATGGAGACGCCGAATCTCGATGCACTGGCGAAGCGTGGGGTACTGTTCTGGCAGGCCTACTCGCCAGCACCGACCTGTGCGCCGTCGCGTGCCGCAATCCTCAGTGGCGAGCATCCAGCTCGTGCGCAGATGACGCACGTTTCCGGTGGCAAGCCGCCGCATGCGCATAGTGACGGGTGGGCGATCATGTCGCCGTGGTATAGCGCGCGCATGCCGGCGGGTATGGTGACCATCGCCGAAGCGCTCAAGACGAATGGTTATGCTACTGGGCACAGTGGCAAGTGGCACGTTGCCATGCGTCACCACGGCTATCCGCAGCCAGAGGATCAGGGCTTCGACTACACGCGCAACAGTCGCGGCGTACAAAGCGGTATGAAAAACCGTCTGACCGGGTTTGCGACTCGCGACACCAACGATCCGTATCGGCTGGATGCAAACGGCTTTCCCTTTGATCAGACGTCTGAGGATGCCATGACGTTTGTACGGGAAAATAAGGAGCAACCGTTCTTCCTGTATTTTGCGAGCTGGCTGGTGCACACGCCGATCATGATGCACAGCGAGCAGTTGTTGCGCAAATATGAGCGCAAGCTGGGAGTGACTATTACTGCAGCACACCAAAAGGGTTGGACCAAGGCAGGGCAGACCAATCCTTTTTACTGCGCGATGGTGGAGCAGCTCGATTATTATGTGGGCAGACTATTTGACTATCTTGAAAATACCGATGACCCGCGCTGGCCGGGACACAAGTTGATCGAAAATACCTATGTTATTTTTAGCTCAGACAATGGCGGTATGGAAGGCCATCCCGGCGAAATTATCACCGACAACTACCCACTCGACCGAGGTAAGATCTCGGCGATGGAAGGCGGCACGCGGGTGCCGCTGATCATTGCTGGCGCGAATGTCCCGCACGGAGTGCAGTCGGATGTGATGGTCAGCGGCCTCGACTTTTATCCGACTATCCTAGCGTTGACCGGCACGGACAAGCCGGTCAGCAAGCAGTTCGACGGGCTGGATATCTCTACGCTGCTGTTGCAAGACCCGACCGATGCTTCATTGATCCGCACGGCAGACGGCGCGGTGCGCGATTCGATGGTCTGGCACTTCCCAAACAGTGCGGCGCAGGAGAGCACTCTGCGCATCGGCGACTATAAATTAGTCCGCAACTATAATGCCCAGCCCGAGTTGGAACTCTACCGATTGTATGATTCCGAAGACGGCCAGCAAAACCGTGCGGATATCGAAGAAGCACATAATCTGGCCACTAAGCTGCCGGAAAAAACCGCGGCAATGAATGCCAGCTTGACCGAAATCCTTACGGAAATGAAAGCCAGCTATCCGTATAACAATCCGCACTGTCAACGCCTGCCGCTGCGAACGCAGGTGCCTACGGTGCGCTCCAATAGTCGGGCAGGGGATACCGTGCTATTTGCTTACCAAGAGCACGGCGCCAAAGTGGTGCGTGCCAATTTGATCTATACCCAAAACGGCGGTGATTTTTATGAAGAGTGGTTCCGCCAGCTGGCCACACTATTGCCCGGTGGCAAAGTCTCGGCGCAACTGCCGCAGGGCACCAGCCACTATCTGATCAACCTGATCGACGAGAATAACTTTCTAGTGAGTTATCCGCAGATGACGAATGCCGCCGGCCATCGCTATTCAAGCCTCGCACTACCAGTTGAATAAGCGCGACTAGCTGCTGCTGCCGAGGCTGCTTGCACCTCGCAGGTAGTTGCGCCGTCGAGGGTGGTCGTGTCGCCCAGCAATGCGGTTTTTTAAAAAAAATGCAGTTTTTTTTGTGAGTGCTGCGATGGTTTGCGCGCCGGTCATGACGAGTCGTAGTGCCTCGAATTGAAGACTGTAAAAAGAGTGCTAAATCATCGCAATCAGTGACTTACGAGTCGATCGAACGCAGGCATTGGCGAACAAAGCGGCGACTGGCTGAGTGGCGAGGGGCTCTAAATTGCAGCTGCAACCGCGTGGCATCGGGTGAATACCCGATGTTCAAGTTAGTATATGTGTGTTATGATCATCCACGTATATTTAATTATACTGTTGGTATTAACATTATTCCAGCAGTCGTACTTTTTAAAAAATAATAGTTCATCCCCAACCCCAACCCAATTGTTAGACATTATGCTACCTCGAATGACCCCACTAGCCAGCACTGGCGCCTCCACAACATCGCGAATTGCGTGTTCTAGCTCGAAAGCTAGTGTGTTTAAATCGGCCGTTTCCGCTTTCCTCAGCATTGCCGCATTGTTACTCAGTGCGACTAGCGCACAGGCGGGCGATTACTACTGGGATGAAGATCAAGCGATCGCCGGCTTCGGTACCGCTGCAGGCACGTGGGCGGACCCAACGGTCGACAAATGGAGTTTAGATGCGACTGGCGCTGCCACCGCAGAGGCGAGCTACACCACAGTCAATGGCGATAATTTGTATTTCGGTACGGACACTGTTGCCCTTGGTTCGGGGAATATCGCGGTCACTGGCACGGTGACTGCAACACGACTCTTGTTTGGTAAACTGAGTGGCGCGATTACTTTAGGTGCCGTTGACACAGATGCTACCATCAATTTAAGAGGGGGTGCTCCTAATATTTATGCCAGTTCGGCAGGTGGTACCGCCAGCTCACCCCACACCATTAATGCTAATTTAAACAGTAATAACAACGTTACGATTGGTCGGCAGAGCACGGCGTCCGAGATTTACATCATCAATGGTGATATATCTGGTACCTTCAATTTGAATATGAAGGTGAATAACAACACCGCTTATATCGCTCTAAATGGCGACAATACTAGTTTTAGTGGTGATATTGCCCAAGTTACAGGTAGTTTAAAATTTGATCAAAATCTAGGCTCAGGCACTAACCTGACTCTGGCTGGCAATGGCGGGCAATCAAATCATGTGTGGTATTCAGGTAGTGTCGCATACGACATGGAGCGTAATTTGGTATTACAACAAGGTAACACTGTATTATCCTCCCCATTGGCACCACTCACTATCGGCAACATTACAGCCAACGATGGCAATGGCGCCACCGTCTCACCTTTAGAGCTTACCGGTAGTGCCGGCGGCGCCCCTAATTTCAACGTGGTGGCTGGTACCATTAGTGGTGCTGGAGGCGATCCACTAAATCTATCAGTTACCTCTGTTCAGCCGAATATACCTGGTGCACCCATATCAGACGGACGTTGGCAGCTGGCTGGCACAGGCAGCGCTTTTACTGGGAATGTTACTGTCGCCGCAAATAATGTGTTAGAGATTACTGGTGACGTCGCAGTCACTGGTAAACTGCTTGGAGTTGGGACATACAATGTCAACGGCGGCAGTTTGAGTCTGATTGCTGAAGCAAGCCAAACAATTACTCAAGGTGGTACCATCAATATTAGTAATGGGGGTACATTTACCACCACCAACACGGGTGCGACCTGGCCGCAAGTTACTTTGAACATCATAGGATCCGGCAACACGGTCCAAGGAAGCGGTTGGAATTATGCTGGAGCCTCCAACCAAGGTAGTGTCAACTTTATCGCCGACGCAACTGGCGTGAGTTCAATTGTGATGACTGCAGGGACCTTTCAATGTGGTAGGACATCTGATGATAAAAGATGTACTGTCTCTGCGGACGGCACCAACTACGCAGGCGGGACGGAGACTTTTACTCTCGTCCAAGGCTCTATTACAAATTTAGACACGTTAGATACAGCTGTTACTGGTTTCGACCCTTTAGTGTATACGGCTACAATCACCGCCACCAGTGGTGGAATCGTTCTGTCAGTGGTAAATATTGCCGAGGAAACACCAATCTGGACTGGCGCTGGCGATGCTGTGTGGGTCGAGGGCGATTCAACTAACTGGGATGTCTCGTATAATAATGGCGAGGCAGTGAGCTTCACTGATGCCGGCGCAGGCACTGTGACTGTTTCAACTGCGCTCACGCCCCTCAGCGTATTAGTCAATTCCAGCAATGACTACACCTTTACGGGCCTTGGTAGTGTCACTGCACCTTTTACGAAGCAAGGTACAGGTAACCTGACGGTCGACACGACCTTTACCCACTCGGATGGACTCCCACTCGAAGTACCAGCCGGCAACGTGACTGTGGGCTCGAGCGGCACGCTTAACCTAACGAATAACCTCACTCTGGCTGCTGGTAGCGATTTGACTGTGGCTGGCACACTCAATATTGACGGCGGCAGCACTGATTGGGACAGAATTATTCTTCCAGCAACTAGCACGCTAACTATATCGGGTGCCGTGAACGTGACGACCGCTTACGAGGGAAATGGGCAAAAGCATATAGACAACGAAGGCACGGTTAATCTCACTGGCAGCCTGACCTATACTACTACCGTAGGCACCAACAACCGATCCAGATACGATCGCGACCTAAACGTAAGCGGCCCAAATGGTTCATTTAATCACGATGCAGATGAATTTGCTTTCCAAGCTGCTTCGGCCACCTTCACTGGTTCTGGCGTTGACAGTACTGTTGATGGCTACGTTAACGCCTGGTCGGGGAGTCCAAGTTCGATTAACTTTATTTTAGATGAGTCAGGAGTGAGAGTATTCGACTGTGGCAGTTTACTCAGCTTAGCAACTAACACTGGAGGTACGAATCCGTTGACTGTTACTGTCGATAAGGGTACTTATGCTGGCACAGTAGCAACTGAAATAGTCCTGATGCGTTCTACCGATGCAACCGCAACCTTGCCTGAGACCATGACAGTCACTGGTGATTTCAGTCCCTTGACTGCGAGCATTGGCTTTGGGTCAGGCGCTAATGCAACTAGTCTGGTATTAAAACTCTCCGCCCCGACTTCGAACTGGGATGGTGGAGGTGCTGATGGCAATTGGGGCACTGTGGCGAATTGGGATGGCGACGAACTGCCACCCTCAGGTGTAAACGCAGTCATTTTTACTGGCACCGCACAGGCCACCACAACCAATGATCTAGTTGGTTATGTTGCCAACGGCATCCAGTTTAATAATACAGTTGCCGGCGAGAGCTTCTCGCTAGCAGGCAATGCCATCAACTTGACCGGCGATATTACTACGGCCGATGCTGCTGGCACGATTGATGATAGCATAACGCTCGATCTGCAGTTGACTGGTGGCGACCGCGCTATCAACACCGGCGCCGACCACAACCTGGCGGTCAGTGGCGTCATTTCTGATGACGGTTCGGCTCGCGGGCTCGATAAGAACGGCACCGGCACACTGACGCTGACCGGTGCCAACACCTACACAGGTGCCACCACCGTCTATGCTGGTAGTTTAGCTATCAGTGACGTCGCATCGCTCGGTACTGCCGCAGCCGGCACGACTGTCGAAAGTCCTGGGCAGCTTTCGATCTCTGGTGGCATTACGGTTGCAGATCCGCTTATCCTGAATGGCACTGGCCCGTCTAATTCAGCAGGTGCTCTCCTCAGCGATGGAGCTAACACTGTGAGTGGTCAGATCACGATTAATAATGGTGGTGTCCGTATCAATACCGCAGATGGTTCTGCTCCGCTGACCGTCACAGGCGGTGTGGTTGACGCAGGCACATCTAGTGGTGATTCTACTTTTGCCGGCAACTTTGTATTTAACTCAGCAATTGATGTTGGAGATTTTAATATTAGAGTGGCCGGATCTGGCACCGCAGGTGAAGGCATTACGAATGATTTTCTACTGAATACCACGGGCAACGTCTGGGGGAATGCAATCGTGTTCTTCGACGGCAGCGTGAAGCTCGGCGTGAGTGATGCGATCGCTGCTACTTCAACCATGGTATTTGGCTGGACCGCGCCAGAGTTTTCGACCTCAGAGTTAGACTTGAACGGCTTCGACCAGACGCTGGCATCAATCGCAACCACGGATGTAACCGACGACGGTAGCAACATGAGCATCACCGACAGCACTGGAACCGGTACGCTGACGTTGAATCAAGCGACCGACACGACCTATACAGGTCGCTTTACTGGAGCCATGAATCTAGTCAAGGCCGGCGTTGGCACACTGACCCTGAATAATCGGTCCAGTGCGGCACACTCTATCAGTGGTACCACCACCGTTAGCGCGGGTATCTTGGATATTGATACGGATGATTATACATCGGCTATCACAGTTGCTGCTGCTGGAGCGCTTGAGGTGGACTTAGGTACGACCCTTGCACTGCAGGCTGCCCTGAGCGTCGACGCAGCATCACAGATCGTGATCGTTGGTACACCGACCTTGGCATCGTACACACTGATTTCAGCTACTTCGATCACGGGCACACCTGTATTGAGTGCTCCGATCGCGAACTATGTACTCGAGGTCAGCGGGAATGAGCTGCAGCTGAACCTAGATTCACAAGTATGGAATGGCGCAGGCGATAGAGTCTGGGCCGACGGCGATGCAACTAACTGGGATGGCTCATATAATAATGGCGCCCCAGTTTCTTTCACAGATGCCGGCGCAGGCACTGTGACCGTTTCAACTGCGCTCACGCCATTGTCGGTGTTTGTGGATTCGACGGCTGACTACACCTTCACGGACGCCGGCAGTATCACAGCACCTTTCTCGAAACAAGGTGCAGGTAACCTGACGATCGCCACGACTCTCAACTCGAGCGCTGCGATCACACTCGACGGTGGTACTACAACAATTAACGGAGCAGTGACCGCCACGATCAGTGGCGTAGGAAGTCTGTCGACTGGTAGTAGTGCGCTCATCATTGATGGTGGCAGCTTTAATATGCTCACTGACGGCGCCGTTACAACTGGCCTGTTCATTGGTAACGACACGACGCTAAGAAACGGCGGTACCATTACCAGCGGTGCTCGCTTTGGTATGGCCACAGGCAAAACTCTAGTGATCGAAGGTGGTAGTGGCGCAGCGGTGACTGCCACGAACGCAGTAGCGATAACTAATGTATCTACTTACAGGTACGTATTTGATGCAACTGGAGTTGCTTACCTTCAAGCGGGTACCTACGCATCTCTAAGTGGAGCTTCGATTGAAGTGGATCTGACCAACTTCACTGGGTGGGGCAGCAATGCTACGTTCCCACTAGTCGCTTCTAGTAACATCACCGCGCTTCCTGCAGGGGTTTCCAGTCCAGTTGAGGCTCCGGCTGGATTCACCATCACAGCTCCTGGTAAAACATATGGAGTTGATTACACAATTAATGTCAGCACTACAACGAATGTGTGTGAGGTCGCGATTCTTGAAGTTGCGACCAACGATGTCGCGAGTTGGGCGGCGACCTTCACTGCGAGTGACGCGTCCTTCACTGGCTCTCCAGCGACTGATCCATTAACAGACTATGATAAGGATGGTCTCAGTAACTTGCTCGAATACGTGCTTGGTGGTTCACCCATCGCTAACCAAGACACGGCAGTGCCAACAGTGTCTCAAGATGCGACTCATATGATCTTCACTTATAACCGTAGTGATATCTCAACCGCTACCGGTAATGATGTGACGATCAAGGCTGAATACGCGGCGGATCTGAGTGGTTCGTGGACTGCAGCAGTCAACGGTACCGATGGTGTGATTATCGAAGAGGATACCAGCGCTGATCCGGATGTGGTGACAGTCAAGCTGCCACTTGCTGGCACTGAACAGTTCATTCGCTTGAACGTGGTGACTGGGCCGTAAGCTGTAAACTTTGAGTTCTATTTATAGAATTCACTAAAATTAAGGGCCACACTTTAGGGAGTGTGGTCCTTTTTTGTGCGCGGTTTGCTGCTGGGCTTGGAGGGCCTACTGGCAGGGCGCGGTGGGAGAGCAGGGCACGGCAGCTAAGCCACAACTGGGCAATGTTTAGCGAGGGCAGGGCGCGGGGCAGGGTGGATAGCTCTGGGCGCGGGACGGTGAGAGAAGAGCGATCACAGGGGGAGAACAAGGGCGAGAACAGGCGTGAGAGAGAAGGAGGAGCACGCGAGGGGCAAGCGGGATGCCAGTAGCAGGGTGTGGGGCAGTCGCAGTCCGCGACAAGGGTATGCCACTCGGGCCACGCCGCTCTAGCGCCCAGCCCGCTGAAATGTCGGCACGCATCGCCGAGATTCGCCGTAGCGCAGCGATCAGCGGGCGGGGTATGCGCTACTTGAGCTGCGCGGCGTCTTGCTTGGGCTCAAACAGCACATCCGGCAACCACTTATCAAACTCGTATTTGCTAAATGTGACTGAGTTGACTTTGTTGCCGTCGAGCCGGCATTCATAGCCACTTGGAAATGCAATAGGCTGCTCCGCGGCAGGCGCGGCAAAAATTAATTCGAGTAGATGCTCGCTGCCGTCGGCCGCGCTAACGGTGGCGCTACGGCCGACTTCCAGTGCAGTGTCGAGATCAATATAATGGAGGATGGGTGCCTCATGCGAGCGATTGCGGATGACTGCAACTGGCTGCTGTTGCCACACCGTAGCCGGCAGCAAATCGAAGTGCTCCTGCAACGGTTGTTTGAGGTCCAACCAGGCCAAGGCGGGAATCGATAATTGCAGCAGCAAAAAGAGCCGATTTTCCCGTGCTAGCCGCGAGTCGCCGACGGTGGGCAGGATCTGCTGGGCATTGCTCCAGATCGCACCCTGCGCATAGCCCGAATCGATCTTGCGCACGCCGAGCTCCAAGGACTGTCGATACAGCCCCGGAGCACGACCCATCAGCATGAAGGGCAGTTCCGCAAGCCCTTGCTGATGATACTCGCCGCGGATCAGAAAAGCTGGCAGGTCAGCATAGCCGACAGCTGCGATATGCTTGATCAGTAGCTCTCGTAATGGATCGAACACTTTGACTGGCTCAGTTTGCGACAGCTCTTCAGCCGCTAGGTCAATATCGACTGCTGTAGTATGCCTGCTCGGTATCTCTCCAAATCGGCCCATCGCTTTGACTGACTTTGACTGCGACAGCTCGTTAGCCGCCAGCAGTTCGAGTGCTTTGGCTTCATCTGCATACTGATCAGATATATAATACAGGCCCGCCGCGCCACACACGCAGACGAGACTCACCAACGAAATAAGCTTCACCGTGCGTTTCTCCACGGGATGCCCCAGGATCATTACCCAACCGCTTCCGACATGATCAGCCATACAGAATAAAAAAGTTAAAACCCAATGCGGGCTAAGAAAGTCAACCGATTAGCCATAGACTAGCGATGAACGCCTCGCGTACGAGAGCTAAAACCAGTCGACAAGTATACGATTAAAATAAAGCAGCGTAGCGCTGCGGTGGCAGCAAGTTCAAGCTGCTTAACGACGCCGGCGGCGACCGAGCACATACGTGAGTGCCAACAAGCCACCCAACAGCGCGAAAGTTTCTGGCTCCGGTACTGCGACCGTAGCCACGACTAAATTGCCGGTGACCTGCGAGTAAGTATAGGTCTGATTATCAACAATCGCGTCCCAAACATCCCCGTCTTGAATAAATGTGTTATTGGCGTAGGCAGTTCCGCTCAATGTGATTGATGAAAAATCACCGCTTTCACTGGTAAAGTCGAACAGGTTATATTCACCGACCCCGATCAAGGTATTCGATGTCAAGGTCAGCCCGCCGCCGTAGGTCAATGCACCGCCCACATCAATACCGTCATAGTCGGTGCCACGTGTGCTGCCGGTGATTTCCATATTGGTAAAC
>Ga0181552_10003572_pt1 | contig 11061 bp, 8 predicted proteins | sample 011ome_18_FD_130583 | JGI IMG/M metagenome (GOLD analysis project Ga0181552, IMG submission 130583) | Coastal salt marsh microbial communities from the Groves Creek Marsh, Skidaway Island, Georgia - 011501BT metaG (megahit assembly) | ecosystem: Environmental > Aquatic > Marine > Intertidal zone...
CGTCCTCGCGAGGAAGAAAGTGAAACTCGTTCGCGTACAGAAGATGAAGCCTCCGTCGTCGGCATTTGAACAGGCGAAGGAAGGCAACAAGTGCGTGCCGCTCGTTGATTACGCTTCGTCCTCGGATGAATGATAGAATTTTTTTAGAGCAAAGCTTCTGCTTTAGGGAATAGTAAATAGCTTCCGAAATTGTGAGAGAAATAGATGCACGACGCAAACACACGTAGACGGTGATGATGATGATACCTAATACATACTACTAACAACAGAGTTTACACTCAATCCCTCTCTTCTCGATTTTATCTGTCGACTATTTTATATTCTACTAGTATTTTGATGCGCGTCAATCGAAACATCGATTTCACGCACGAACGCGATCCTTGTTCTCTCCTCTCTCTCTCTTCTAAATCGCCATCAACTCTCCAAAAGCTCTCATAAACACCACGGACCCGAAAAAGATGGCCGCCGAGCGCAGTAACTCCACGTTCGCTCTTCGCACTTCCGGCGACGCGTGCGTGAACTCTCTGTCGATGATGTCTTTGACCCCCATTTTTGTTTATTCTTTTGAAGCACTTTTGCGCGTAAAAGACGAGAGAATTTGTGTGGAAGTTGTTCCAACATAATTAGTCCACACTGCTATAATATAGACAGTTACACTGACACACACTGACACCACGAAAGAGAAAGCGCGCGAAATAGCTTTTCATGACGACGACGGAGGAGGAGAAGTCTTCTATTTCTTCTTCGTTCACGGAAACGCTCTCCACAGACTTCATCTCTCGGGAAGAAATCGAGTCCATGGCGAGAACGCAAAAAGAAGCCGTCCAAAAGTTGCAAAACGCGAGTAAAAAACTCGACCTGTTTACGCATAAATCGAAAGAGAACATGGCAGACTCGAAGGAAAAACTCGCCGAAGCGGACGAGAGTTTACGAAATATAGCGGAAGATTTGAGGTGCATACACGGGGTGTGTGCGCGCGTGAAGAAAGGGTTGAAGAGTGCGAGTCAAGCGAACCCGAGAGTAGTTTGAGAGAAGAAGGTTGTTAGATACTCAGAGAGAATTTTAGAACTTAGTATTAGTACATGTAGCTTTATTTAGATCTTATACACGACGGCATTTCGGCCTTTGAAAGGTAAAAACGTAACTTTGATATCCTTATCTTTGCGGAGTAAGTAATCGACAAACTCCTTTTGCGTCGTGACCGTCCCGCCGTCTTCGGTGAATCTCTCTGGAAACATGGTCGGGAAGACGCAGCAAGGGACCACGGCGAAGGATTTGTTCAGTTCGAGAGCGGCGTCGACGATGCTTTCGGTGGCTTGGTCAGAATGTAAACCAACCAGGACATCCGCAGACTCCAGCTTATGTCGAGTTCTTTCGTTGACGCCCCAAAATTCTTCTCGCACGTGCTCAAACGTGGAGAGCGCATATTCTTCTTCTTCTTCTTTCGCGTCTCTTAAAATTGGAGGAATTTTTACCGCTCGCTTCGGAAATGTTTCTAATTCTTGATTCTTATCGTATTTTGTCTCGTAATACGACTGATAATCAGGAGTATCAACTTTGCCGTCGCCGAGATTCGTGTACGCCAAAACGCGCTTCTCGTGTTGTTTCAATCTTTCCTCTTCTTCCTCGTTGGCGACGAGCATCCAGTTTTCTAATCGCAACCACTTCTGAACAGATGACGCGTTATTATCATCATAGCTATGTTTATTATCGCTATCGCTATCTCTATCGCTATCGCTGCTGCTGCTGCTACTGCTATTTCTGCTATCGACGCTTTGTAATGCTCTTCGACGAGCGTTCTTAATCTTGGCTTGAATCTTCGTCAACGCGACACACCTCGGTTCCCAGAGAATGACATTCTTCCATTTTTCCACGTTGAGTTCATAGGATAACGTTCCTGAACCTCCAGCGACATCTACGAAAGTTTCAGCTTCCGGAAACGTTTCGCATAAAAACGTCGCGAAGAGACGCTCTGCTTCGGCTTTATTCTTTTTATTCTTCGCGTGGGCCTCTTGTTCTCCTTCCACGTACGCCGTCTGCGCGGCATAGCTTTTTCCTCTCTTCGAAGCGTTCACTCTACTTTGCTGCATCGCTTCGAGCAAATCGTCGTTCGCGTAGTGTCTTTTCGTACATAACGGGTCGTTGCACTCGGCGCCCAGTATAAACGTGCGACAGACCGACGGCGATATCAACGCCGCCGCAGTCCCATTGGGAGGAGTCGAAGATGACGAAGCGCCAGATAAAGACGAAGAGGAAGTGTTCTTACCATCCAAATCCGCCAAAAACTTTCTCGCGTTCACGACCATCGACGCCGGCGCCATATCCAATAACTCCGGCACATCTTCCGTTTCTACGTACACCCCTTTCGTCCTTTCGCCTCTTCTCCCGCTCGCGTCGTGGTCGTATTCTTTTCCTCGAAAACGAACAGTTGCTCCCACCCTGATGCGCTTCGTCACGTTCGGTTCTGTGACTTTCAAGTAATAATATTGCTGCCGCTGCTGCTGATCGTGTTCGGCGACGCAGACGACGTCGAGAAACGTGAGACGTTTCCCCAACGTCGCGCGTCTCGTCACCACGCCTTGATTCGTTACCACGTTCTCCAAACTTCCCTCCCACGATGCATAAAAAAGCGCATTGGTCCTCTTGTTCTTCTTCGTCGTCGTCCTCGTCATCATCATCATCCTCGTCAGTGGTTTTCGCAACGACGACGACGACGACGACGATAACGACTTCGAGAGAAGTAGCATTTTTCAGCCTCTCTCTCTCTCTCTCGCCGTCGTCGTCGTCGTCGTCGTCGTCAACAATCTCCTTTTTTGTAGTGGGGGCAGAATTGTGAGAAATTTAACCATCAGACCAAGTGGCGGCTCTTCTTTTTCTTCATTCCTTTTGCATTCATTCAAACTCATTACACACACACACACACCCTCAGCGCGCAGACGTACGAAGAGAATACCCTCTCGCCGATCGCTCTCTCTCTCTCTCACTGTATATATATATATGGTGCGTCGTCGTCTCACTCCTCTCTTTCTCTTTCTCTTTCTCGAAATTAAGAATTTTCCCCTCTCTCTCTGCTCGTGTTGTTGTGTTGTTTCGAAACGACGACGACGACGACGACGACCGACGACGCGTTTTCATCGCGTCACGGCTGACATCAACTCTTTCTCTCTTTTGCTCCGTTTCCTCTGTTTGCGATATAAACAGGCCAGGAAAGGAATCCATCCTCTTCTTCGCAGAGTTCAGTACGTCGGCACGAACGGACAAACCTATCAGTTGTGGTCGACGGTCAAACACCACCAGGATCGATTTTTCTTGTCGCAAGACCAATACACGCATCCAGCTTGGACTGGGATTCCTCCAAAAAGCGCGGCGACGGGACAGGCGGCGAAGTTCAAGAGACGAGGGTTTGACTTTTTGAGCGGGTTGAAAGGGAGAGCGACTAATCAGCAGCAACAAGGCGCGAAGAAACAACCAACGAAGAAGTAAAGAAAGAAAAAACATCGATCATCGTTATGTCGGGTAGTTTTGTTCGCGAGACGACGGCGTCGATAGCTTGGAACGCTCGAATTTCAAAGAATAGTACGAATAGCAACAACAAGAAAATGTCAACACCATCAACCGTGAGGAGGACGAAAAACGCGTATACATTTCGCGTTACCGCAACCGGTGGTGACGGCGATGAAAAACCAGATCCGAACGAGTGGATGCAAAACGCGAGAAAGGATACCGAACGTCGAGCGATGCAATTTCGCAAGGCGAGAGAGGTTAGCAGTGGAGCAAAAGAAAAACGCGAACCGCGAAGGTATTCTCGTGCCGGTCGCGATCTGGACAAGATTAGAACGGCGATATCCCGAGGTTGGGTCCTCGATGAAGAGACGGGCGAGTACGTAAAGCCAGAATCCTCCATCGGTGACTTTGAAGCCTCTTCCTCCGAGGAAAACGGCGTAGCCACTGATGCGCCTGGCATCTGGGAACCTGATATGGTTTCCTCGAAAGAATGGAAAGACCAGTGGACGATGACGTACGACGAATGGAAGGTGATTCAAGCGGAAGCGAAAAACGCCATCTTTCCGCAAGATTGTTTGAAAGTTTTCGAAAATGGCGGCTTGCGTCGCGTTTCTCCGAACATTGCCGGTAAAATGCTCCAAATTTTGGGAAATAAAGTTCAAAGCGTCAAAATGGATCGGTTTGAACGCGCAGGGATTCGACGAGACCCGCGATTCGCACACTTGGTTGGTTTAACCGTCGCCGCGGCGCGTCAAAATTCCGAAGAGTTCAAGACGTCAGCCGTGTGTCAAGCAATTTGGGGTCTCGCCGTCGTCTCCGGCGAGGCTGCAAATGCGGCCGAAATGGAAGTGTTGTCGAACCGAGCAGCGCGTTCGGTGGTGGAGATGAAACCAAAGGACGTCACGAATGTTGCTTGGGCATTAGCGTCATGTCGACACGCCAACGAAGGTTTGTTTTCCGCCATTAATGAATACGCCGAGCAAGGCGGATTGAAAGGATTTGACTCCTTTAAAATCACAACGTTATGCTGGGCCACGGCTCACTTACAAATGGATGGCGATGGAATCATCGAGGGAGTCGCGAAGTGGGCTTCCAATGCCCCAGGATCAAACGAAGGCGAAGACGGTACGCAACAAACCGTGAACAAATTGAAAGGCGCGCAGCTTTGCACGTTGAGTTGGTCGCTCGTGAACTTGCGTAATGACGTGGGATTGAACTCGGACATTTTGAAAACTGTTTGGAGTCACGTGTGCTCTCAAGAAGGTATCAAAAAGTTCATGGAAGACGATAGCATTCGAGGACGAGACTTGAATCAGCTGTACCAAACAGCTATGGCGATTTCATCGTCCGATACCAATAAAAACGCGACTCTCCCGGATGCTTTAATGGAAAAGTGCTCCAACGCGTGGGCCGAACAACGTCGTCCGCCGGTTATTTCTTGGTTTCAACGGGACGTTGCGGCTATTCTCTCGTACATGGGTGAAAAGTACGAGGAAGAAGCTATCGTTGCGGGCTATCGCGTGGATGTTTTGCTCGAATCCATCGGCGTCGTTCTCGAAGTCGACGGACCTTCGCACTTTGCGCGCAATGTGAAAGATCACGCGCTCGGTCAAACGAATTTGAAGCGCAACTTATTAAAAGCGGCTGGATATAAAATCTTTCCCATCGCTGTGACAGAGTGGGATTTGTTATTTAATGTTGAAGATAAATCTGATTACGTTCGAGCTGGGTTAGATGCGCTCGCAAATGGAGAAGACATTCCAGACATTGTGCCGAGCGAAGATTTCTCCTCGGCGCAAAGGGACAGTAAAAACGAAGGCGATAGGGGTGGATCTGCTTGGAACAGACGTCAAATGAGCACAATGTAGATATTATTAATAATCGTTGCTGTTGTACCTAGGTGATTACACCTTGCATATTATTTTCATTTATTATTAATATTAATTCCTCCCTCCGCTCTTTACACTCTCCGGCGAATCTGGAGCAGCGCTCGGCTGACTCTTCGATAAAGATTTCAAGGACGGAAGTGGAAGCAATCTAAACGAAGACCCGACTTCACGTAACCGTAACTTATTCCATTCGACCCATTTTCTTTGCTTTAAATCCGGCTCGATGTTCTCAAACGTTGCCGTCACGGCTTCTAAATCTGGATAACTCACTCTCAAACAGGTCAACAGTCTCTCCGGTAACTCTTTTTCGTTTTCGCCTTGGACAACCACCCCGATATCTAAAATCAAATACTTAAAGAACGCGTGACACGTCCTCAACGAATTCGTTGCCAACGGTTTGAACGCGTGTCCATCAATATCAATTTCAAAGCACCCTCCTCTTTTAGTAAAATTCCCAGTTCTATCCGTCATGAAAGGTTTCCCGTTCCCTTTTGAAAGCGCCATGCGTACCGGCCACGGCAACTCGTGCTGCCCTCCTTTCACCATGACCACCACTTTCGTTTTCTGTCTCGTCACGCACTGATGCGGTGGTCCATCGAACCCATCCTTTCCATCTGTACCTTCGATGTATCTCAACAATAAGCTCAACTCTGGCGGTAAATCCTTCCAATCTTTCGTATTCTCAAATGCCTCTCTCGCCCAATCCGATATCTTGCACACCATCGCCACTTGATGACCTTGCCCATCCGGAGGTATTTTCGCCAATTTACTAAACACACCACCTTCGGGAGGATAATCTGGAATCATCACGTTCACAATCAATACCGAAGGCACCCTCTCTCTAATCAATTCTCCAACCTTTTTACCTAATATCTTCTCGTGTACGTCCATCACTTTCTTCTCCGAGCGAAACACCAACAGTTGTTGCACCTCGTACGCCGAAGATTGACTGGTAAACTTCTTTCGGTCTCTTTTATAATGTTTCCCTCGAAGTAAAAACGTGTGCGAATTCCCAAGATTTCCAGACCACGTCGATGGCTTTCCTACTAACGGTTCGTTCACTGGCGTGTCGTATCGCGGTATCGAAGCGCCTTTCATGGAAGTATCGCCTTGCAAGTTGCCTAAAATCGGATGCAAGTGGTGCGCGTACGGTTGAAAGGATTCGTTTCTATCCTTCACCGCGTAATCTGGTGCCGATATGCCATCGTCCGCGTCGTGGAACGCGTCGGTGCCGCTGGCATCTAACGACCTTCGTGTTTGCTCTTGTTTTTTACCGAAGGATGTTTTCTTCTTCACGAGAGATAAAGATCCTCCCCGTTTCTTGTTATCGGAGGAAGAATTTACGTTTCCCCTGGCGGCTTTATCGTCGTCGGTTTTGTTGTCTTTACTTCCACCACCGAAGCAGCCGCACCCCATTTTTGATGTTGATAGTATTTCTCTTTTCGCGTGCGTGGATCAGTTCGCGCGCGAGAGAAGACGATGATGCAGAGACACTATTGATCCGCGACTACGAAGCAGCGCGTATCAATAAAATATTCTCTGACGATGATTTGAGAGGGAGGTTATTAGAAATAAGAGCAAATTTTTTTTTTCAAAAGCTACTTTTTTGCATTTCTGCAAGCGCAAAATAAAATGTGTGTTCTTCTTTCTTTCTTTCTTCCTTACTTCCTCGAGAGAGTACAGTCGGTCACATGATGCTCTCTTCGCGCGCGAGTTCGTAACCGGGCGGGACACTCGGAGCGACTTCTTCCATGGAAGTCGAGGTGAGATAAACAACAGCTGGACCCTGGCGAATGAAACCGTGATCTTCCGCGGCTTCTAACTCGCCCGGCTTCAACACCGGGCCACTGGCTTGGCCGTTCAATTGAGCTTTCCAAAGCGTTCCGAGTGATTCGAGTTCGTCCCGGCGGATTTTCTCTCTCTTGTTCACGCGCTCGCAAAGTAAACGCAAAGTTTCCAAACCGACTCTCGCGCGTTTGAGCAAGGTGATTTCCTCAGCCGTCGGCGGTCGTCGCTTGACGCTAGATTTGACGTAAGACGATCCCTTCGTAGCAATTCCCTTAATCTTACTCGGCTTGATCTTTCGGCCGGCGTCCCGTTTAGCTTGCGTCGAATGATTCTTGCAATAGTGTCCAACCGGCGTGCCTTCGGTTTGCGGACCGTACTCGATGTAATAATTTGCGCGTCTCGCGCAGAGCGGGTGAAAGTACATGCGACAGCCTTCCTTCGAGCACTGGACTTTTGCACCTTCTTTACTACTACACACCGAGCACGTCGCTTGGAGCAATCGCGAAGGGACAGACTCTTCGCCGCGAATAGCTTCCGGCTCGTTGGAGAACAAATCGCACGATATACCCGGCATCCACTTTGCGCAGACAACGTGCGCCCATTTCAGCTTGTGCGGACGCATGTTAGCCGGAGAATCGGTCTTCGGCGTTTGATTCACAAGCGCTTTCGCATCGTCTTTAAGAGCGGACAGCTTTTGGGAAGCGGGCGAAACCATTTCTTCCTTGGTTCTATTCATCGGCGTGTCTTGTTGTGTCTCCATTTCAGGCTGCTCGGCATCTGTCATAGCGACGTCTTTTACATCGACATTTTCCATCTTAACCTCCACCTTTCCACCAGGCGTGCTTGAAGTAGTTCCCGGGCGAGGGGAAGAATTCGGGATTGACGCACATTTCTTCATCTCTGAAAGTGGACTCGAAAGTTTCGCCGGAACCATGGCGCGCATAGCTCCACGCATAACAGGGCAAAGTTCGCACTTCACTCTCGGATCGTACATTAAACCATCGCCAGCCTCGCGCATGTATCTTGGAGGTCTAGTTCTTGGCGCGTTCATTTCTCTCTCGCGGTCTTCGACAATTTGACACGGCCAGCATAACCAATCGCCGTCTGGAATTTCACCAACTCCGTAGCAGTCTTGATGTACGGCGACTTCACAACGTTCGCAAAACATAATCTCATTTGGTGGCTCGGATTCACCGCCGGTGCACACGCAACACAGCGCATCCTCCATAGCCACTATCGTACACAAAGGATCGACGAGCGCGCCCGAGGCGTTGAGGCTTTCCAAGGAGCCATCACCCCCATCCGCCAAGGCGGGGAGTTGTCCGCCGGCGCGAAGTTTCTCAACTCGCCAGCGTCCACCTCGATACCGATTCTCATACGCCTCGACGTCTCTCACCGTCCTTTCCATCTTTTCGAAGCGCTTCTGCACGTTCGGTTGATCAGCCTCTATGCGTTCCAAGAGCTCGTTCGCCATCGTTCGGGTAACGTTGACAACTCTCGCTAAAGCCGCTTGCGCGCGGAGAAGTTCAGCCGTGACTTCATCTGCTGGAGCAAACTTCTCGAATAAGTGCTTGTGTTTGTTCAGTCTTTCGAGCTCTTCCTTCGGGGTGAGTATCTTGCTCTCCGACCTCGGACTTTTCATCCCGAGGTTGTTCTCCATCTCCTTCTGAAGCGATTCTATATTTTCCTTCCTACGCAAGCATTTCAACGGAGCGTTTGGCGTGCCGCACGACGTTCCTTTCTTCATCTTGATGCATATCATGCATTTTTCGGCTAAGCTAGTACCACCGCCGCCGCCGGCAGCTTTGTTCGCAGCGGCAGCTTTCATTTTCGAAACGGCGATTTGCGCATCCTGACGTTCGTCCATCAGAAATTCATTGATATCTGATGGAAGTTCCGGTGCTGGGAATTCTAAAGCTTTCTCCATGTGCTCGTTAACGGCATCTGTCGGACCATGTTTTGGAGACATCGGAGATACCATATCGTCTCGGTAAGATGAATTCTCATTCGCAGATTTGTCGTTCTTGTGCGCCGCCGCTGGCGTCGCAATCTCTGATTTGGACGGAGTTGACGAAGGTTTCATTACCTTTGCCGGCGAAGCGCTCGCGCTCTTGTTGCCGCCTTTCTTGTTGTTCTCTTTTTCGCTCTCTTTTTCTTGGTCGTCGTCGTTGTCGTCGTTGTCGTCCTCCCCTTTCTTGTTGCTCTTCTCTTCTCGATCGTCGTCTTTCCCAGACGGATTCGTTCCACCTTCGTCCTGTTGCTGCCGTTGTTCCACGACTTTTGCCGCCTTATCGAGGACTGCCGCGTGCTTTTCGCAGTACACTCGATAATCAACAACCTCTTCCTTCTTTTTATCCGTTCTAACTTCCATTCGCATGCCTGTCTGCACCGCACACATTGGATGCACGGGAACCGTGCAGTTCCCGTACGCGCACTGAATGCAAGCGCCTTGGTTTCGCGTCTTGCAAACCACGCAGTTCATCGATAAACGTTCTTTAACTAACTTATTCATATTCTCAACCGGTTCCATAGCTTTCGTATTTGAAATAAAGAGTTCTGGAATCCATTGCGCGCAGAACAAGTGCGCCCAACGATTATCTCGCGTAGGTTTCAACGCGCCATCCGGGCACGTACACAAACAGCATTGCTTCTTCACCGTCTTGGAACTTCTCGTCGAGCATGCGCGACACATCCAATCGCCTTCCGGTACTTTCTGTAAACCATAACACGCTAAGTGCACGGCAACATCGCATCCTTCGCAAAAAATGATTGGATCTTCTTCGTACGACTCGCCGTCGAAACACACCCCGCAATACTCTTTGATCTCCTTCAAATCTGCAATCGGAGAGATTCGCGTGACGATAAACTTCGCGTCATCGTTCACTGTCTTCGCTCCGGCAACGTACCCTTTCTGTTTCGTTCCGTGTTCTTTCGATTTTTGTTTCTTTTTCTGCTTGGACTGGATGGATTCTATGCGCGCGTTTTCTCGCGCCCGCCGTCTATTTTCCTCCTCCATTTCCTTCATTTTCCTATCCATCTCTTCCCATTCTTCGTGGTAACTCCTCTCCTTCACCGGCAGCGTCAAGAAATCCGGATCTTCTTCCAATTTCGGTTGACTCGTGCTCGGAATCAACTTTTTCGCGTCTTCAGTCGTCACCTCTCGAAAGTGTTCTTCGCACCACGCGATGAACGGTCCTTGTTCGGGATCGGCCAACGAGGCTCCGACGGGTTTCACCCACGGTTGCATCTCGTCTTGCAAATAGTCCTGCTTGTTTTTTACTTTCGGTTCTTCGTTTTCGGACGTTATTTGTTGCTTCTCTTGCGCGTCGCCTATGGCAGACGTTAACGACGACGGCGCTTTGAAGAAGGTTCTCTTTGTTTCTTCATCATCATCATCGTTCAACGACGCCACCAAAATCGTCGAGAAATTCGTCGTTTTTCCCCGGAGTGACTCGTCCAACAGTCGCAAAGATTCTCTCAGAGAATGAGAAGACTTCCTTTTCTCGTCGTCATCGTTCTTCTTCACGCCATTTCCACCTCCACCACCACCACCACCACCTTGTGCCATGCTGCTGCTGCTGATGATGAAACGATGATCGTCTCTCTGACTCGCTCTACTCTCTTACTGTGAGGAAACAAACGACAAGTTTTTTTTTTCCTTCTTTTCCTCATCAGACAGAAGAGAGAGTTTCTCTCAAGTCAAAATCACCTTCTTCTTTTGCTTTGTCTGACCAAAAAACGCAAGGCAAAAACAACGCACACTCCTCTCTCTCGCCTTTTCCTCTCTTTTCGAAAAAATAAAAAAAAGAGAGAGAAAACGAGCGGAAGATCTGATGTGAGAAACCCCTCACAGAATCTTCTTCTTCTTCTTTTTTCTTTC
>Ga0181552_10003591_pt1 | contig 11042 bp, 8 predicted proteins | sample 011ome_18_FD_130583 | JGI IMG/M metagenome (GOLD analysis project Ga0181552, IMG submission 130583) | Coastal salt marsh microbial communities from the Groves Creek Marsh, Skidaway Island, Georgia - 011501BT metaG (megahit assembly) | ecosystem: Environmental > Aquatic > Marine > Intertidal zone...
CCTGATCCCAAAGATCTCTTGCTTTAATTGTTTTATTAACTGACCCATCAGTTCTATTTATTAAATCCCAGTCCTTATCTTCTTGGACTGCGTGTATAAAATCATCTGTTACTCTTATTGAGTTGTTTGAGTTTTGCCCAGAAACAGTAACGTAAGCCTCAGAGTCCCAATCAGTATTGTATGTTTCAAATTCAATGTTTTTGTAACCTTGTTTTGCAAAGTGGATAATTCTTTGTATATAGTTATCAGGTACTTGATTATTTTTAGCAGCTAAAATTTCTCTTTTTAATGCTGGGTTCATTTTAGGATCAAAACAACTCTCGCCATCTGCCTCACAGTTATGACATGCAGACATAATTTTTTTAAGATGTGAGGAACATATTTTTGAACCAGTTACTAATGCAGCAACCTTCTGTTCTTCAGTAACTTTCCATTTGATAAACTCTTCAATATCTGGATGATCTATATCGACTACTACCATTTTGGCTGCTCTTCTTGTAGTTCCACCTGATTTAATTGCACCAGCGGCACGATCCCCAATTTTTAAGAAGCTCATTAGCCCAGATGATTTACCACCGCCTGACAAGCCTTCACTGGAACCTCTTAGATTTGAGAAGTTTGTTCCTGTTCCAGAGCCGTATTTAAATAGTCTTGCTTCACGAACCCAAAGATCCATGATACCGCCATCATTAACTAAGTCATCGTCAATACTTTGAATAAAGCAAGCATGAGGTTGAGGTCTTTCATATGAGCTATTTGATCGAGTCAGTTTTCCGGTTTCATTATCTACATAGAAGTGTCCTTGAGATGGACCATCAATCCCATAGGCCCAGTTTAATCCTGTATTAAACCATTGAGGACTATTTGGCGCAATCATTTGAGTAGCAAGCATAAACCTTACTTCATCAAAGAAAGCTTTTGCATCCTCTTCGTTTGAAAAATAGTTTCCTTTCCATCCCCAGTAGGTCCAAGCACCCGCAAGACGATCAAAGACTTGCTGAGATGTTTTTTCAGATGAATAAGTTAAATCTTCTGCCTCTTCGTCTGCCTCACGAGGCGAAAGCCAAGAGGGTACGTGTTTTTCATTTTTTCTTTTTAACTTACTTGGCACCCCAGCTTTTCTAAAATATTTTTGTGCTATTATATCACTTGCCACCTGACTCCAAGATTCTGGAACTTCTAGATCATCTAATTTAAACACTAATGACCCATCAGGGTTTTTTATTTCACTGGTTACTTTTTTAAAATTTATTCCATTGTAGGGAGATTGATTATCTTCAGTAAAATGTCTTTGTATTTTCATTTATCTTCTTTCTGTATATATTTTCAAAACAACATCAAACTGATCACAGGATTTTAACTCGCAAGTAGATGACCTTCGACCGGTAGCGCCAGAAATTTATTAAATTCTTTCTAGATGTCTTATAATTTAGTATTTGAATTATGAAGTCAATATGTAGTATAAAAAATATATTGAGACACAAGATGGAGTGCCTTAATATGTTATTAATTTTGATAAAGTCAATAAATTCAGATATTTACAATAAAACTATGATGGTAAAGTTGTTGAAAAAACTGTGCATTCAAACTAAATACAGGATCTAATGCTAAAAGAAATATTTACATGGTGGAATAGCCAAACCGTAGGTGTCAGGTTATGGACATATTTTAGTGGCAAACTTGTTGCAAAAGATGAATTTAATAACCGGTATTACACCAATAAAAACCAAAACCGCAGATGGGTTGTGTATAGTGGTGAAGTAGAGGCTTCGAAGGTAACTCCTGAGTGGAATAATTGGTTAAGATTTACCTCTGATGATATCCCTTCTGAAGAATCTACTCGTTTTAAATGGCAACTTAGGCATACATCCAATCAAACAGGAACAATTAATGCATATTCACCTAAATCATCAAGTTTTAACAGAAAGAAGTCTGCTCGAGATTTAGACTATGACAAATGGAAACCTGGTAATTAAATTTTATTTTTTTTCTTTAGCAATCTCACTTCTATTGATCCTTTCAGCATTTTCAGAAGAGATTCAAGTCAGTCCATTATTAAAATTAGATGAAATACTGCCTTCTTATGAAGAAGTAATTGATGATGAAACAGATTTTATTATCGACAAAAAAAATGAAACTGACATGATTCAAGAGTCGGAAGAAAAAAAAATTGTTGTCATTAGTATACTAAATAAAATAACTGCAGATGTTTCCCAGGCAAAATTAGAGCTTAAGGAACATTTTTTACATGACGACTTAAAGATATATCCAATTTTTTGTAAAATTAACGAACCAAATGAAAGGCCGGAAGTTTCAGCATATATAAATATTTATGATAGAAAAAATAATAAGAAATTGTTTGCTGGTTGGATGTTAAAATCACTACCATCGATCTCATCATTGGAGCATCCACTTTATGATATTTGGATAAACGACTGCTTATAGCATGTTACAAAGAAGATATATTCTCTTCTAACCACTTTATCGATACAGCACCTTTTTTGAAATCTTCAGACGACAGTATTTTTTGATGGAGTTCAATATTTGTTTCTATGCCGTCAATAATCATTTCATTAAGAGCTCTCAAAGCTCTTTTAATTGCATGATTTCTTGTTCTACCTGTCACAATTAGCTTTGCAAGTAAGTTGTCATAATAATGTGGAACTTTGTATCCTGAATAAATAAATGTATCTAATCTAATTCCATTTCCTGCAGGCGGGTGATACATTTTAATTGACCCCGCCGAAGGTTTGAAATCTTTTGGATTTTCTGCATTAATTCTGCATTCAATTGAATGCCCTAACGGCTTTACATTTTCTTGAGAAAAGATAATTTTTTCTCCAGCTGCAACACAAATTTGCTCTCTTACTAAATCAATTCTAGTTAACATTTCAGTTATTGGATGCTCAACCTGAAGTCTTGTATTCATTTCCATAAAGTAAAAGTTTCCTTTTTCGTAAAGAAATTCAAGGGTTCCTAGTCCAATATAATTCATTTTTTCCATTGCTTTCACGCAAATATCAAAAAGTTTTTCCTTATGCTTCTCATCAATTGCTGGGGCTAGTGCTTCCTCAATTACTTTTTGATTTCTCCTTTGGATTGAACAATCCCTCTCATGTAAATGTAAGTAATTTCCATGACTATCGCAGATCACTTGAACTTCAATATGCCTAGGAGAATCAATAAATTTTTCAACATATATTGCATCACTTCCAAAGAATGAGAGGGCTTCTTGTTTAATTATTGGTAACGATTCTCTTAGTTCTTCTTCATTATTTACAACTTTCATTCCTCTTCCACCACCACCAGCGCTTGCTTTTAAAAGAACAGGAAAACCAATATCTTTTGATATACTAATTGCATGATCTTCATCTTTAATAATATCTTCTGAGCCAGGAACAGTTGGAACACCGTATTCTGTCATTATTTTTTTGGCTTGTATTTTGTCGCCCATCATTTCAATATGCTTATAATTTGGTCCAATGAAATTCAAATTATGATCTGCAAGTGTTTTTGCAAATCCAGCATTTTCAGATAAAAAACCATATCCAGGATGAACTGCTTGGGCACCAGTTATTTCACAGGCAGAGATTATAGAATGAATGTTTAAATAACTTTTATTTACAGGATTTGGACCTATGCAGACGCTTTCGTCAGCAATCCTCACATGCATCGACTCTCTATCTGCTTCACTATGGATTGCAACAGTAGAAATTCCAAGCTCTTGACATGCTCTATTAATTCTAACTGCAATCTCACCACGATTGGCAATTAATACTTTGTCAAACATTTATTCTATGAGCATTAGTGGCTGACCAAACTCAACGGCTTGTTCATTTTCAACTAAAATTTTAATTACTTTTCCCTGTAAAGTTGACTCAATCGGATTCATTGTTTTCATGGCCTCTATGATTAAGAGTGTCTGACCACTTTTTACTTGATCACCTTCTTGTACGAAAGTATTAGCACCTGGTTCAGGTTGTAAGTAAATAGTTCCTACCATTGGAGATTTAATTGCCCTAGGGTCCGATGAGTAATCTCCTTCATTATTTTCTTGATCTTTTGATACTGGATTTAAAGAAGTTATTGAGCTAGATGAAACGTTTTTTGAGGCGCGAGATACACTCACCGCAAAGTCACCCTCTCGATAAGATATCTCAGTCAGGCTTAGTTCATCTAATAATTTAGAAAGATCTTCTATTGGCTTTTTATCGATTGTTTTCTTGTTTTTTGAAGTCATATAAACACTGTTCTATATTAATTTAGTGATACCATCAATAGCAAGTAAATAACCATTAATGCCAAAGCCACAAACAAAACCGTCTACTCCTTTGCTAATGTAAGAATTTTGTCTAAATTCTTCTCTGGAGAATAGATTAGAGATATGAACTTCAATTTTTGGTATCTTTGAAGAAAGTAGTGCATCTAGTATTGAAATAGAAGAATGAGAAAGGCCTCCAGCATTTATTATTATTCCATTTAAAGATGATGACTCTTGAATCTTATCTACAATTTCTCCTTCAGTATTCGACTGGTAAAAATCTACAACTAAGTCAGGGTATTTTTTTTCAACATGAGACGCAACAATAGTTTTTAAGTCATCTAAGCTATCACTGCCATAAATTTCCGGTTCTCTTGTTCCAAGTAAATTTAGATTCGGTCCATTTATTATTATAATTTTTTTACTCATTTTCTAATTACCACTATTCTTCTTTTTCTTCTTCTTTTTTTCTAGTCATTATATTCAATAAATCATTAGCTCGATACCATTCAGGGGAATTTTTTTCAATCTCTTTTAAGCTTTTTACAGTAAATTTGTAAGACATTGGATAATCTCCTAGTAAAAAATACCTTTCCGCAGTGGCATAATGAGCTAGTGGTAAGTTATCTTTAGAGTACAAATCAGCAAGCAAAAACCATGAATAAGTGTTGGAATTATTTACTCTAAGTGAATTTTTAATATATTTAATTGCTTCTCTTTGCATATCACTGTCATATTTAAGATAATTACCCATTAACATGTACAATAAATCACTTTCTCCATCATAATATTTTATAGCTTTCTTTTGTTCTTTAATAGCTGCGTTAAAATCTTTTCTTGAAAACAAAACTTCTGCCAATAATTCGTGAAAAAATGGATTGGTCTCATCTTCAATTATCAATTGATTTAATAAATAAAGTGGTTTCTCAGAAAACTCATTATAATAAGATGAAACGGAAAGAGCGTAACGACCATCATTGCTTGCATCACTATAAATAGCTTTAACTTCCCTTGGGGTATATGTGTAGCCAATTAATTTCGCTCTCAATAAGCTAAATTTTTTTTCAAGTTCTTTATTTTTTTTAAAATTGCATCCACCATATTTAGCAAGTGAATTTTTTGCAAATTCGTATCTTTCTTTAGTCATGGGATGAGTTTGGTTGTAAGGACTAAAATTAATTAGAGAACTTTCAGCTTTCTGTAATTTTTCAAAAAAACTTAAAAGTCCTCTGGCATCAATTGAACTTTGACACATCAGTCTTATTGCCCCTTGATCAGCAGATGACTCCTGAGTTCTGCTATAGGATAAATATCCCCCTTCAACACTTGCCGTTCCAACCATCATTGATGCTATCGCAGTATCTGCTGAACCAGTCAGTGCACCAAATATACCTAGCATATAGACAGGTAGCGCACTTTTAGAAAGTCTAGCTATTTCAGATTTAGTTCGAGAAACATGAAAGCCTGTCATGTGAGATAATTCATGAGCAACAACTGCTGTGAACTCTAGATAGCTATCTGCCGCAGTAATCAGGCCAGTATTGATAAACATATCTTTGCTGTTAATAACAAATGCATTGATATCTCTATTATTAATAAAATGTATATTAATTTCCTCAGGATCAATATCAGTTCCAGATGTTAATATAGATAGAATATCTTCAGTGAATGATTCTAACTCAGCGTCCCGTATAAGCTCTAATGAAAAAGATTTTTGGCTAAAAAAAAATAAGATAATTATACAATATAGAGTTTTTTTAATCATTACTTGTAATTTACTTAGACCACCATCCCGTTTTTTTATTTACTATTTCTTTTAATGGCGCAATTTCAACTGTATCACTATCTTTTAAACCAGTCTTCTCGCTAGGATTATCAGATTTATTTTCTTCTGATATTTTTATTTTTTTGGAGACTTTCTTTTTAATTTTACTATTTTTCTTATTCTTTTGATCTGTTGTTCTTGGAGCTGAAACTTTAGCTTTCTTTTTGCTTACTTTTTTTTTCTTATTAGGTTTTACGTTACTTTTATTAATTTTAATTTCTTCATTTTCAAAATGTTTATTTTCTTTTAAAAGTACTTCTAAACCATTTTTTTTAAATAAATCAATATCATTAATTAAATTTTCAGTTATAAAATCTTTGACAGACGCATTTAATTCCACTTCAATTTTATCTATCTTTTTATCTAATGAATTTAGATGACTTTTTATCATATAAATTACTTTCAGGGCAGATGAGTTAATTGAAAGAGTTGATCTCCATTCAATGAAGCTTTGTCTTAATCGTTGTCGTGACATTTCAAGTAAACCAAATTGACTAATCCTGCCCACTTGAATTCGAGCTCTATCAGATCTCACTGACTCTTTTAATTTTTTTTCTACATTTCGATTATTTCGCATTTCATACATATCGATGAAGTCAATTACAATCAGTCCAGACAAATCTCTTATTTTAATTTGTTTTCCTATTTCCTCCGCAGCTTCTAAATTAGTTTTGAGAGCGGTTTTTTCTATATTTCTCTCTTTAATTGCACTTCCAGAGTTTACATCAATTGCAACTAAAGCCTCTGTTGGATTGATAACTAAGTATCCTCCTGATTTTAGCTTTACCTCACTCTCAAACATTTTTGAAATTTCTTTATCAACATTATATTTTGAAAACAAAGGAATTTTATTTTTATAAGATTTCACAAACTTTGAACAACTAGGCATTATTTGAGACATATGCTTCTTAGTTTCTTTATATGCATCTGTTCCTTCAACAAGAACTTCTTTCATTTCTTTTGTATATATATCTCTTATTACGCGTCTTAATAAATTTCCTTCTTCATGAATGAGTGCTGGCGCTATTGATTTTTTTGTCTCTTCGATAATTGTATTCCATAATTTATATAAGGAAGCATAATCTCTTTTTATTTCATTTTTTGTCTTATTTAGACCTGCAGTCCTAATTATTAGTCCCATTTCATCAGGAACTTTCAAATCCTCAATTATTTTTTTAAGTTTATTTCGATCATCTGATGTTGATATTTTTCTAGAAATACCTTTTGTTTTTGTAGAATTTGGCATTAACACCGAATATTTTCCTGCAAGCGAAATGTAAGAGGTAACTGCGGCACCTTTATTGCCTCTTTCTTCTTTGACCGCTTGAACAAGTATCAGTTGACCTGTTTTTATTACCTCTTGGATTTTATAAGATCTAAAAAGTTTTCTTCTTAGAGAAGGCTTTGATCCTTTTTTTCTTTTATAAGTAGTTTTTTCTTTTTCTGTAATGATTGTTTCTTCATTCTCATTATCTATTTTTTCTTGATCAGTTTGTGACTCATTTTCTTGAATTTCAATTGTGTCATTTTGATCATTTGAAATATTGGATTCTGTTTCATCTAACTCGTTAGTATCACTATTTTCTTCATCATGAGAATTCTCGTCGCCGGTATCATCGTTATGATCAATTTCCACTTGAGCTTCAGCTTCAATTAAGGCCTCTTTATCTGCTACTGGAATTTGAAAGTAATTAGGGTGAATTTCACCAAATGCTAAAAAGCCATTTTTTTCAAATCCAATATCAATAAAAGCTGCCTGTAAAGAGGCTTCAATTCTTGTGACTTTACCTAAATATATATTGCCTTTAAGATGTTTTTTTGATTTTGACTCAAATTCAAAATCTCTAATTTTTTGATCTTCAACAAGAGTAACTTGCACTTGGTCTTTATGTGATCCATCGATAAGTAGTTGGGTTGACATTTATTTAAACCTTTCAAAATGAGAGTAGAAACCTCTCCAGAATATGTATATTTGTATTGATAATTTTTAATCATTGCTTTTAGTGTTTTTTAAAACGAATATGATTTTTTTTTATATACGTATTAGGTAAGATATCAATAGCTTAAAATAAGTCATATAAGATTATTTGAAAAACTGGGATTTTTTATGAAATCAACATATCTAGGACACATTTATAAAATATCATAAAAAGATGATTATAAGATTATTTAAGGCTTCAATTTATGTATCAATATTTTTAGCTATATGTCTTACGGCTACATTAATTTATTTTTTAAATCTACTTCCAAATTATGAAAGTTTAGAAAATTATAAGCCTGAAGTAATGTCGCGGGTGCATGCAGCCGATGGAAAATTAATAAGAGAATTTTCTAGAGAGTATAGAGTTTTCATTCCAATAGAAGATATTCCCGAAAATATTAAAATGGCTTTCATTTCAGCTGAAGATAAAAATTTTTATTCTCACTATGGTATTGATTTAATGGGAATATTAAGGGCGGCAATAAATAATACCTCTAATATATTCTCCAACAAGAGGCCTCAGGGTGCATCAACTATAACGCAACAAGTTGCAAAAAACTTTTTTTTAAGTGATGAACTTGCATTATCTAGAAAAATTAAGGAAGCATTGTTAGCAATAAAAATTGAGAGCACTTTAGAAAAAAATAGAATTTTAGAATTATATTTAAATCAAATTTATCTTGGTTCAGGAGCATACGGAGTTGGCGCAGCATCCAACCGATATTTTTCAAAAAATTTGAATGAATTAACAATTTCTGACGCTGCATATCTTGCAGCGCTTCCCAAAGCTCCTAATAATTATCATCCTTTAAGAAACTACAATTCTGCACTCGAAAGAAGAAATTGGGTTTTGTCAAGGATGTTAAAAAACGGTTTTATTGGAGACGATGTTTATGAGTTAGAGCTAAAGAAACCTATAAGCTACAATATAAAAAAATACGCTTCTAAATTTACTTCTGATTATTATTTAGAAGAAATTAGAAGAAAAGTGATTGAACTATTTAGCGAGGAGGATCTTTATGGTGGAGGATTATCGATTAGAACATCATTAGATACAGCATCACAATCAATAGCGATTAATTCACTTAAAAATGGATTAAAGAGTTATGATAAGAGACATGGTTATAGAGGAGTGATTACAAATTATGATCAAGATGACTGGTTAGATTATGCTAAAAAAAACTTCAAGATTCCGCAAGATTATTTTTTTGCTAGAGTTAAAAAATTTACTGGTAATGATGTAATCATTGAAGTTGATAATTCAAAATTTGATAGTGATAAAACTCTTTTGTTTGAAAATTATAAATGGGCCAGAAAATTTATTTCTGACCATTATATAGGGCCTAAAATAACTACTCCTAAAGATGTATTTAAATTGAATGATATAATCTACATCTCCATATTAAAAGATAAGAGTATTCGCCTTGAGCAAACACCAAAAATAAATGGAGCAATTGTAGTAATGGATCCGTATTCTGGTCGTGTTTTAGCTTTATCTGGTGGATTTGATTTTAAGTTAAGTAATTTTAACAGGGCATCACAAGCAAAGAGACAACCTGGATCAGCGTTTAAACCCTTTGTATATTTATCAGCTTTAGAAAATGGTCTTAAACCAAATTCATTAATCTTAGATGCACCATTTGTAGTTGATCAAGGAGAAAGACTTGGCAAGTGGAAACCAGAAAATTATGGGAAACAGTTTTATGGACCAACACCGCTTCGTAAAGGAATAGAAAATTCTAGAAACTTAATGACGATTAGAATTGCACAATATCTAGGTATGGGCAAAGTCAGTGAAATAGCCAATAGATCGGGTATAATGAATAATATGCCTGAGGTATTATCAATGTCATTGGGAGCTGGAGAAACTTCATTACTGAACTTAACGTCAGCATATTCATCATTTGCAAATGGAGGATTAAAAGTTGAGCCAGTGATGATAGATAGAATACAGGATAGAAGAGGAAAAAATGTTTATAAATTTGATTTTGGCGAGTGCAGCTTATGTCGACAACCCTTTTTGTCTGAAAATCCTGATCCAAAATTTAATAGTTCATTTAAAGAAATTTTTGACACAGTAGAGAGTTTTCAAATTGTTTCGATGTTGCAAGGTGCAGTTGAGAGAGGAACTGGTCGTAAAACGAAAATAAGTGGAATAGAGATTGCTGGAAAAACTGGAACAACAAACAGTAACACCGATGCCTGGTTTATTGGTTTTACATCAGACATTATTGTTGGTGTATATGCAGGGTTTGATCAGCCTTCAAGTTTAGGAAAAACGGAGACAGGTTCATCTGTGGCTGTTCCAATCTTTAGAGAATTTATATCAAATTATTATAAAGATAAAAGAAATTTGCCATTTAAGATACCTCAGGGAGTGGAGTTAATTAAAACTGATATTGATACAGGTGAAATAAAATCAAATGAAATTAATAACAAAACTATCTATGAAGCCTACAGAAAAAATGATAAATTAATGACAAATAAAAAAACACTTGTAGGCAAAGAAGGATTCCAAATTATTCAAATTGATGAAATAAATGATGATGATGAATTTGTAATTTATTAATTTCATGGAAACAGATATTAAAAACTTACTTACACTTGCTTCCGAAAAATTAGATATTATTAGGAGGCACCTTTGACTCGAAAGAATCTGAGGAAAAAATCAAGAAATTAAAAACTAAAAGTGAACAAGATAATTTTTGGTCGAATCCAGATTCAGCAAAAATTGTTATGCAGCAATTGTCAGAACTAGAAAATAACTCAAAAAAAATTATTGAATTTGATAATCGATATTCTGAGCTTAAGGAACTATTTGAACTTGCTGAAAGTGAAAATGACAATGAAGTTTTAATTACATGCCAATCAGAGATTAATGAGTTATTATTGAGTCTTGAGGATGAAGAATTTAAATTACAATTCAATGGCAAAGCTGACGATAAGAGTTGTTATATAGAAATTCATGCGGGAGC
>Ga0181552_10003599_pt1 | contig 11032 bp, 7 predicted proteins | sample 011ome_18_FD_130583 | JGI IMG/M metagenome (GOLD analysis project Ga0181552, IMG submission 130583) | Coastal salt marsh microbial communities from the Groves Creek Marsh, Skidaway Island, Georgia - 011501BT metaG (megahit assembly) | ecosystem: Environmental > Aquatic > Marine > Intertidal zone...
GACTGCGACTGACGACGTCGCGATGCGTTCGTGTGCGCGCCGTCGTGTGCCGTCGCGCCCGCGCGGGCGGTCGCGGCGGATGCTGACGCAGCTGACGGCGCGAGATACTGTAAAGATACGCACGCATACTGAGGCTCTACGTCATCTATATGATCTGAAAAATGATACACGTGCCAGGGGCGCGAGTGCGGGAAAATCTAGATGTTGTCATTTGATTATATGTAACGCACTGGCGTACTCGTACTGGAGCACGTGTCGTGTCTGTGTGTGGGGTATTTATGTGCCTGGGTGCGGCGCGAGGACACGACGTCGCCGGCGACCGACACCCGACGCCATTCGCGCGCCGCGCGCCGCCGTGGACGATGAAACGCCCGGGCATCGCCACGAATGCGTCGTCGTTGAAATCCACGAGCGCGCAGGGTGGGGGCGTGGGCGCGAAACGCGCGAAACCGAGCGGTGGAAACTTGCTCGCGAGCATCATCGGGGACATGAAAAAGTCCAACGGCGCGCGTCCGGCGACGACGGGCGCGAAGACGATCACGCGTGAAGACACGATGAGTAGAGAGGCGAAGGCGCTCGAGGCGCGAAAGAAGTTTGAACGGGATATTACGGCGAGGATTACGAAGGAGGTGGTGGAGAATCCTTCGTTGGATGCGTTTTGTGAATTTGAGACGATGGAAAAACAGTGGAGAAACGTCGTGCACGAGATCGCGGCGGATATGAAATTACACAGCGAAAGTGTAGAGTTAGAGAGTGGGGAGAAGTTTGTGATTGTGCACAAAAAAGCGGGCGAGGTGGAGAAGGATGTGGAAAGTTTGAAGAATGAAGTGGCGGCGAGAGAGCGCGCCGCGCGGTCGACGAAGAAAGGAGAAGGATTGAGCGATATAGCTCCGACGTTTGCAGGAGACTCCATTGAACTCACCACGGTTGGGACTGTAAAGCGTGATTTACGATCGGTAGAGGAGACGATTGCTGACATGAAGAGAGAAAAGGCAGCGCGCGGGGAGGCGTGACACCGCATCGCTCTATGTAATACTATTTGTTTGCTTTTGCTGTTTTGGCTTTTCGTATTAATAGCACACTCAAAGCTCGTCTTTAGCTACTGGTATCGCACTTGGGTTTGATAGTTCTCCTCGCTCAACCCTTGCGGTGAATGCGCGCACCTCATCGTCTAATTCAGGCCACTCGGCGACGATGCGCCTCGCGCCTTCTAATTTTGGTTCCTTTGTCAATGGATTGTTGCACAAATCGATCGTCTTTGCCGCGGCTTTTGTTTCGTTCCCGCACCAAGACTCGCACCACAACCACGGCTGCGGCAAAGAGAATATCGGTACCTCGTGCTGCGCGAAATTTGGCAAATCTTGGTCCAAATTGGCAAGAGAGCCTGGATCTCGAGACAGCTGGTCGTACATGCCGCGTAAGCGGTCGCCAGCCGCGATTTCTCTAAAGCGATCGAGATCGACGACATACAGCGCACTGATGTGATACGGTTTCCCTCGTAGATGGCTCGCCCAGAACCCCTGTTTCCAGAATCTAAAGCCTTCCATCTCTTTGTTGTTATCGCACATGGGCGTGTACCCGTACGGCGCTCCCTTCAAGTCCATGTTCCACAGCTCCGCCATGTCAGCGCGCACGATTTGATCGGCATCGACAAAAATGACCTTCTTGAGCTCCAGTGGGAACAGCACATCGAGAAATAGAATCTTGTACGCCCAAATGATGCGTTGTTTTTCTGTCTGCTTATTCAACCACGTCGGCCACTTGTAACTGATGAGCTCAAACTCAAAGTCGTACTCCTTCGCCATGTACGGCAGATAGTCTTTAAAGCTCGGCGAGAGCCAATTTTTTATAAACCAAAATTTTACTGGTTCTTTCGTCGAACGCTTCACCGACGCCATCATGATTTTCAAGAAACGCTCGTACAAGTGCCCAGAAGCGACGCTAAAAATATGGATGCGATTGTCACTCTTTTTGAATATGTTTGATATCCAGCTCGCCGGCCCGGTTTTCGCAACCAACAACACATCCGATTTCTCTCTACCAGGTCGTCTCTTGAGGTTGACTTCGAGCACACGACCACGGAAAGAGTCCACAAATACATCGACCGAGGTTGCGTTTTCAGAAATGCGCCGGTCAAACGCCGCTGTGTCCGTCAAGTCATTCGCGGCTTCAAACTTGAAAATGTTAGCCGACCGCCCAGCTCGTAGCGACAACTTGTGCATTCCAGGCGACGCGGGAAGCTGAAAGTATCCAAGATTCGCCATGACGATTGTTCCTGGCGTAGCGCGCGTATTGTCATCCTCGAGTATCATCTGCGTCCCGCGGGCGGGCTGGTGACGTTCGTCGCTCGCGTGCCCCGTGACGAGTATTGATTCTAACCTATACTCCGCGCGAATGACGCGATCTTTGGCGTCCTTCAGAATGAGGTTGTCCAAATCATACGTCGCCTTGTGTGTGGTGACCATCCATGATTCTGGGAAATCGACATGCATAGTCAACGTTTTGTGTGTCGGGACATCCGTTATGTGCGCCCCTGGAGACTCGATGAACAATTTGGGAGGGGCAACGTAACGATAGTACGACTTGAGCGGCAAATCCGCGAGATTTACGCGAGGATTTAGAATGACTCGAATGCACACGTCTTCTGACAACCTGTCGCGGAGAAGCGCCAACACGGGCGCCACACGCTGTGCCTCTTTACTCAGCGGATCAAGGATGGCTTCAATCTCCACCGCAGCGCCCGTGCCGGACTTGAATGCCGTTCGCTTGGCGTCTTTAGCCATGGTTTCGAGACTCATTATGCTTCGCTTTCGCGGAGAGCTCGCTTGCTTGACCGCGACAATGGCTGAGGCGCGAGAGACGATTCTTGAAACCGCGCCCAATTCCGCGTCTAACTCACCCGCGTGTACCTTTTTCATCACAAGAGCATGAATCTCACTCGAACGCTGCTCCATCTCAACAGCCGCCAATACCGCGAAATCGTCGGCGTCCATCTCGCATTGTCGAAATGTCAAGTCGAGCACGCGGCCATTCGCGATGACTGTGCACTTACTCTTGATACCGTAATGCGCCACTAGTCGCGCATGCGCTTGAGAAATCTCGTTCGCGCCGTCGTCGTCGTCCATCAAGCGCTTGAAATCGGCCGCGTTCAATCCAACAGATGTCGCCGCGTCATCCGCGTCGACGCCTTTGCCGCAAATTTCGCTCAAAAACAATAGAATCTTTGCACGCCGTGAAGGTAAAAGCAGTGCGGCTTGCACCGCCCTCGCGCGTTCGCCAGCGAGCGGCGCCGAGCCACCTGGATGCGCGACGGTGAACCGCACCGCCGAGCCCGCGTCGCTCAATGCGTACTTTGAGACTTCCGCAATCAACCGCGCGCCGCTTTTCGTATCGGCGTTGGCGATGACCACTATTGACATGGGCTTGAATTCCTCCGCGTCGCCTGCGGATGCGAACGTCGCGTCTAAAACGCGCTCAACATCATACGGCACGGGCGCGGAGTACACAGGCGGATTCTCGGCTTCGTCTAAAATCCATGGGACGTATTTTTCGCTCGCGCCGCGCGTGACGACGGCGCTGACGTCATCGACGCCATCAAACGCACCTTGCGTGAACATCGTCTTCACGCGTGACATCTCGAGGCGCAAGAAGTGATTGAGCATTGACGCGAGCGTCGCGCCGTGCGCCCGTGCCACGACGTCCCGCACGTATTCGCCGTTGAGCAACACCGAGGGAGCGTTCAAGCCTTTTCTCGACATGTCTCTCCGAACGTGTTCGAGTTCGCGCGAGGCGTCATTGCGCTTCGTAGATTCGATAGCAGAGGCAATGAACGCTTCGACGTCTGCGTCGACGCCGCCGAGTTGGCTCAGTATTGTGACGAGTACCTGTCTCGCGAGCGCCCACGTCGGCGGAGCGTACGTGGCGGGCGCAAAGTAACTCGGCTCAGACAGCATCTGGCGATTCATAGAAATCGCACTGAGGAAATCGCGCTGAGCTTCGGCGCCATGTGCGCGCATTAAATAATTTGCCGCTAAAGCAACGCGCTCGCCGAATTTTGCGTCGGAAGGGTCGATCCGAGTCGACACTGTGTTGTCGCGCGCGCCCGTCACGACCACCTGAGCCATGCGAATGGGCATCTGCGCTTCGACCATCTGATCCATCATATCGATCATATCCCACATATCGTGATCAGTGGGATCGAGAATTGCTACGACTGTGTACAAATTGCGTCGAACACGCGGGAATCCACCCGGGCTCGGCGACGCGAGGTGTTTGACATCCTTTGACCATCGCTCAAACTTGGGATCTTTTTCCACGTCGTTATAAAACACAATCGACTCGCAATTGTCAGTATTAATTTTCACCTGATTCTCCTTCTTTGGTATGCGCAGTAAAGATTTTGCTATCGTGCTCGGGAGTCCTAAATGCACGAGCTCTTCGTAAACTCCGACCTCCTTGGCGATGCTCTCCACGAGCGCGTACACGTCGACGGTGTCGAGCTCGAGCTGCTCGCCATTTAGCGACATGACCAATCCACCAGGCTGCATCTTTCGATGATTTCGACGCACTTCCTTGGCGAACGTCTTATCGATCGGCATGCGCGACAAGCTGTCGGCGAGGGATGGGAAGTTTTGGGACACGTCTACCAATGCGCTGATGGGGTCGCTCGACAGCGCTACGCGTTGCGCCGCTTGTATGCCCAAATCTTTGATGTCCCACACCTTGAGCGGCGCGTCTGATGCAAGGGAGAGTTTTGTTTTCATGTCATCGCGAAATAACTTGAGAGCGTCGGTTGATTCTGGGTAACGCGCGGCGAGGGTGGCGAAATTGAAACCGGCAACGGGTTCGTCCGCGAAGACTTCTTTACTCGCTCGATTGTCTTCGTCTTCGTGTTCTTCATCTTCTTCTTCGTCGCCTTCACCGCCCTCGCTCTTAATCTTGGAATCATCGATCGCCTTATACTCCATATTTTTCACCGCGAGCTCGATCCCAAACCCAGAAAGCCGAAGGAGATTCCCGTCGACGCCCGACGCCGCGCACGAATTCGCTCTCGCGCACGACGCGTCGAATAACACCGGGCGTAGTACGTAATTCAACACCCTCGAATCGCTCGCCTTTGCTAACGTATCATGCATCGCACTAAAACACGCAGTCCCAGGCGACGCATACAACACCGCTGTCGGTAACGCGTCGTCGAACGTCGCGTACGCGTGGTCTCGCTCCGTCCGCGCAAACGGCTCGCCTCGCGCCCGCGTAATCATTCCATCCATCGCCGCCACCAACGCCTCAACTTCGGTAAACACGTCATCGCCCACTTGGACGCGACAACACGCCACGCGCGCGTCGTCACCACCCGTGCCATCGCGCGTCGCGGCGTCACCCATGGCGCGAAACGCCTCGAGCCGCGGACTGTACGCGCGCGCGCCCATCGCCAACTCCATCACCCGCGCCGCCGCCGCCGACGGCACGAACGCCCTCGCCCGCGCGCGCACGTACGCCTCGCACGCGTCCACATCGACATCCGCGTCCGCGTCCGCGTCGAGCGCGCGCACGAGCGGCCAGAACCCCGCCCCGCGCGTCGCATCCGCCACCGCTTCGAGCGCCTCGAGCGCGCGCGACGTCGAGCGCCAGTTCGCGGTGAGCGCGACGTCTATCGCGTCGCTCGCCGCGCGCGCGGGCGACGCCACGCGTGATGCGATCGCGAGCAGCGCGAGAAGCGCGCGCGCGGCCACGCCGAGGCGCGCCGCGCGGCGCATGCTGATGATGATGATGACGCGCTCGGGAGTGGCGGCATTCGCCGACGCGCCGCGGTCAGTCGACGCTCGGTGTGCGCGCGGCGAATCGACGACGACGACGACGATGGTGTTTGGCGTGAGCACGACGACGTTGGTGGTGATGCTGGGCGCGGGCGCGCTCGCGCTCGGGCCGAAAGATGTGCCGCTCGTGGCGCGATTTCTTGGTCGAATCGCCGGTCGCGCGGTATCGCACGTCACGCACGCTTCTCGCGCGTTCGAGCGCGCCGCGGCGGATGCGGACGTGGGGTCGATACGTGCGGATATTCGAGCGTCGATGCGCGAGCTTAGGGGCGTGGCGACGGAGATTGAGGAAGGGTTGAATCCGTTACGCGCGGCGTCGGGGACGCTCGGGCGCGAAGGACGCGCGACGACGACGACGACGATGACGAACGCGTCACGTCGGACGTTGGGGAATGATGCTTCACATGTGCGTGCGCGTCAAGAAGCGTCGTCGGCGTCGGCATCGCTGTCGATGCCGGTGATTCCAGTGAGCGCGCGCGCGCTCGGAGCGACGCCTTCGAGCGGGACGTTTGGCTCGAGCGGCGCGGATATCTTAGCGGCGAGTTTCAAAGAGCGCGAAGTCGCGTTCAAGGCAATGAAGCTCATGAAGAGTGGTGAAATCGATGCGTATTTATCATCCACGCGCGATGGTGATGGGAAGACGCCGGTGGGTTAGATTTTTGGTAGCGGTCGAGACGCGCCTCGGAAAAAAGCGCGTAGCCATAGCGATAGCGAAAGAATTCACAAGTCTTGTTGTATATTAACAAAATCTTCAACACGCAGCGCATCAATTAGAGCTTATCGAGGATGTGTTCGGTGACTTGCTTTCTGGTGTCTTCCGGCGACGTCACCGTGTGACCGATAGTTTTTTCGCTCTCGAAAATTTCGTGGTCGTTGCCACCCTTGTACGTCTTGTCGCCGAAAAAGTGAATGACATCGAAATCTTTCTCGACGAATTGCAAGCAGTACGTCTTATCCCACCCTTGTGGGAACACATCGAACGAAATTTGCCCACCGATGGAGTACGTCAAGCCATAATCGGCAAACTTTTCGCGCAACACTTCAACCATCTTCGCCCGCACGCCCGCCTCCTTGTCGAAACGCTCAAACTCATCCCGTTCCTCTTGACTGCAATTGCGTCCAATCGGCGACACGTTCAACATCCCCGCACGAAACTCAATAAACGTCCCTCGCTTGATGGGAATGTCTAAATCCGCAACGTAATGCAACACAAAGTTTAAGAACGTCTTCAACTTGTCCTCGCCCAGAAACGCCTTCAAGCTCTGCTTCGCCAACAACTCCCCGTGCTTGAACGCCACGAGCCCATTCTCGGCAAACAAATAGTCGTACTCCTTCTCCGCGCCCTCGCCGAGCTGTTCGCTGATCTTGACTAAATCAGATCCGCCCACGATACCCACGGTGACTTTGGTTTTCAACGAGCGCATGAACGCCTTCATGACGTCGTCCGCCTCCTTGCGCGGGACGGTGAGCGTACCGTCGACGTCAAACAGGGCGAGCGTGCGAGACATGGCGAACAACGATGGCGGACACACGAATGCGCGGCGAGCGGAGGTGCGGCGGCGGCGGCGGTAGCGCGTCGACGAATGGCGGACCTCGTTCAGCGGAACTTTTATTCCAACCTTTGTGTACGCATCGCGTGTTCGGCGTCTACGGCGTCGCGCGCGACGGCGACACTCACGGACGCGCGCGTCGCACTACACCCCACCGTCTCGCGCATCGCACCGTTTCGCGCATCGCACCGTTCGCGAGGTACGCGCGCACTGAAGCGCCCAGCATCGCCGCGTGCGCGCGCGCCCATCGTCCGCATTCGCGCCCATCGCGCGTCGACGCGTGCCTCGCGCGCCGCGCCGCCGACGCCTCGAGCGCGACCCACGCGCACGATCGCGCGCCATCGCCTCTCCGTGCGCGTACTCACCACACCACCCATCGTCGTCGTCGCCATCGACGACGACGTCCGCAATCGCGCACACAGGTTGTCGCCCAAAAAGCGCATCACCCACACGCGCGAGCTCGTCCATCGCCGCCGCCGCCGCCGCCGATCGCGCCAACGCCGATCGCGCCGCCGCCGATCGCCGCGCCACCGCGCGCGCTCCACCGCACGCGCGTCGCGTTCGCGCGCCGCCGCCGACGCCGCCGCCGAACCGACGACGCGAGCGCCGACGTTATCCACTAGCGGCGAGCCCCATGCGCGCCGCCGCCGCCGCCGCCGCTCGAGTCGCCACCGGCGCGGCGGCGTCGTCGAGCGCGCGCGCGCGATGCGAGCCTAGACGGTGCGTCCGCCATCGCGCGCGCGCGCGCGGTCGTCGCGCGGCATCGACGACATCGGCATCATCGGCATCGTCATCGGCATCGACCGCGCCGACGCTGGCGGCGTCAGACCCGCGCGCGCACGACACGATGAGCACGATCCAAGAATACATCGAGAAGCATGATTTATCCAAGAAGGTTGAAGAGGCGTTAAACGCTGCGGTTAAGGCCCGGCCGGAGGAGCCGATGGCGTTCATGGTGCGTCGTCGTCGTCGTCGTCGTCGTTAGCCATCATCGGCGGCATCGCTTTATCGCGGTATAGGGCACGTGTGCGCGCGAGAGTGATGGCGCGTCTCGCGCGACGCGCGCGAGATGTCTCGAGCGCGCGTGCGTGCGTGCGTGCGTGTATAATTTCGTGTGATATATCGCGCGCGAGCGCGCGGCGAACGGCGCGTCGCGGCGCGCGTACGGTAGAACGAACGTCGCGTCGCGAGATCGCTTCATTCGTCAGGTTTCCGATGGATTATATTCCCTCTCGCGTGCGACCGCGTGCGACCGCGTCGTCGACCGCGGCTGGTTCGTCGATTGCGCATCGTGTTTCGCGTACTGACGTTTTTCTTGCGTTCTGTCGCGGTCGCTTCCGAATGCGCAGGCTGAATACATGGCGAAGCGCACGACGCCGGCGATCACGAAGATTGTCGGTCGTCAAATTTTTGACTCGAGAGGGAACCCCACGGTGGAGTGCGACGTGTACACCCACAAGGGTATGTTCCGCGCCATGGTGCCGTCTGGTGCGTCTACGGGTATCTATGAAGCCGTGGAGTTGCGCGATGGCGGTAAGGATTACATGGGTAAGGGTGTGCTCACGGCGGTGAAGAATTTGAATGACATCATCGCTCCGGCGCTCGTGGGGAAGGATCCGCGCGAGCAAGCGGCGCTCGATGAAATGATGTGCAAGGAACTTGATGGCACGGATAACAAGGGTAAGCTTGGTGCGAACGCCGTGCTTGCGGTGTCTATGGCTATTGCCAAGGCTGGTGCCGCTGAAAAGGATGTGCCGCTCTACCAACACATCGCCGACCTCGCGGGGAATGGCAAGTTGGTGCTCCCGGTGCCGGCGTTCAACATTATCAACGGTGGTTCCCACGCCGGTAACAAGCTCGCCATGCAAGAGTTTATGATTTTGCCGACTGGCGCGTCTTCTTTCCAAGAAGCCATGAAGATGGGTTCCGAAGTGTACCACAACTTAAAGTCTGTCATCAAGAAGAAGTACGGCCAAGACGCGTGCAACGTCGGCGACGAAGGCGGTTTCGCGCCGAATATTCAAGACAACAAGGAAGGTCTCGACCTCGTTGTCGAAGCCATCGAAAAGGCTGGCTACACCGGTAAGGTGAAGATTGGCATGGACGTCGCCGCGTCTGAATTCTTGACCAAGGATAACCACTACGATCTTGACTTCAAGACTGAAAACAACGACGGCTCCATGAAGAAGACGGGCGCCGAAATGGTCGCCTTGTACCAAGAATTCATCAAGGAGTACCCGATGATCTCCATCGAAGATCCCTTCGACCAAGATGACGCCGAAAACACTGCGGCCTTGACTGCTTTGGGTAACTGCCAAATTGTTGGTGATGACTTGACCGTCACCAACCCGAAGCGTTGCCAAGATGCCATCGACGGCAAGTGGTGCAACGCCCTCTTGTTGAAGGTGAACCAAATCGGTACCATCACCGAAGCCATCCAAGCCGTCGGCATGTGCAAGAAGGCTGGCTGGGGTATCATGGCGTCCCACCGCTCTGGTGAAACCGAGGACCACTTCATCGCGGACCTCGCCGTGGGTTTGTCCACTGGTCAAATCAAGACGGGTGCCCCGTGCCGTTCCGAGCGCTTGTCCAAGTACAACCAACTCATGCGCATCGAAGAGGAACTCGGCGACAAGGCTGTGTATGCGGGTGAAAATTACAAGCACATTGCTTGGTAATCACTCACTCGTGTGTTAAAAGCAAGCAAGCTCTGCACGCAAGCAAGCACAATTTAACGCCCGCCCGCGCGCGCGGTTGAGGGTCTCAACCCCGCTCTCTCGCGCGTCATCCGAACAAATCCACACACCACATGTATGCGTTCACGCGTGTTGTGGGCGCCACTCATGTTTGGCATCCCAGCGCGCGCACGCGCATCCATGCGTAGCTCTTTTGTTTTCTATAAATAACATCAAAAAAACCAAACACCGCCGCCGACCCGCGCCGACGTCTTTTGAATGAAAAAATCCAAAACCGCGCCGCATCGCCTTCGCCATTGGTCGCCATGCCCGCGAGCGGCGGCGGCACCGGCGCCCCGCACGCGCATCGCGCGGGATTATATAACGTATCCAACACGTGTTACTTGAACTCCGTGCTGCAGGTGCGACGACGACGACGACAGGGCGACGGAACGACGACGACGTGGTGTTGCGGCTGACGCTCTCGTTGCAATAAAGATGCGCCGAGCTCACCGCGATCGCGGTGCGCGCACACGAATGCCGACTGACGATGACGTTCCACGCGCTTTATGCGCGCGTTTCCCATTCGCGCGCGCGCGGTATAGGCGTTGACGCACGTGCGATTGTTTCGAGAGTACATTCTCTCTGACGAGGCGGCTGAATTTTTAAAGGCGCGACGTCGCGCGACGAATTCGAGCGCCGGAACCACCGCGACGACGTCTCGCGCGTCGTCATTCGACTCCATCACGGACATATTACAGTTTGATGATTCGTATAAGCGCCATAAGCGCAAACGCGTGGAGCAGGGAAAGAACGCTGGCGCGCGGGCGTCGGGCGCGGACGCGGAGGCCGCCGGGCGTAAGAAAATAACCGTGCGCCCGCCGGCGATGACACGCGAGCGTCGCGCCGATATGGCGAGTGGCGAAGCGCTGAATGTCTGTGCAGAACTCCGTGCCGTGATGCGCACGTTAGGTGATGGTGATTACCACGC
>Ga0181552_10003611_pt1 | contig 11013 bp, 13 predicted proteins | sample 011ome_18_FD_130583 | JGI IMG/M metagenome (GOLD analysis project Ga0181552, IMG submission 130583) | Coastal salt marsh microbial communities from the Groves Creek Marsh, Skidaway Island, Georgia - 011501BT metaG (megahit assembly) | ecosystem: Environmental > Aquatic > Marine > Intertidal...
ACTGGAATCTTTTTCATTCCTTCAAATTTTAATAATTTCGTTAATCTACCTGTTTCTACTATTTTTTTTGATAGATCAATTGCATGAACACTATCATTAATTTTTGCTGAACCTTGTTCTACCCTACCAATTAAACATCTTCCTAAATATGGATCGGACTCTAATAAAGTAACAAGCATAGCAAAGGGTTTTGTATCATCGACATCTGGAGAGGGAACATGATCAATGATTTTATTTAAAAGCGGTGTTAAATTTATCTTTTCTTCATTTAAATCGTTTACGCTCCATCCACTTCTACCTGAGGCGTAAAGTACAGGAAAATCTAATTGTTCAGAATTGGCATCAAGAGATACAAATAAATCAAAAACTTCATTTAAAACATCATCGGGCCTTGCATCCGATTTATCAATCTTATTAATAACAACAATCGGTTTTAGGCCTTGTTTAAGGGCTTTACCTAAGACAAATTTGGTTTGTGGCATTGGTCCTTCAGATGAGTCAATTAACAAAATGACCCCATCAACCATAGATAAAACTCTCTCTACCTCGCCGCCAAAATCAGCATGTCCTGGAGTATCGATAATGTTAATTCTTGTATTGTTAAAAATAATCGAGGTAGGCTTTGCTAGAATAGTGATCCCTCTTTCCTTCTCTAAATCGTTAGAGTCCATCATTCTTTCAGATACAGCTTGATTGTCTCTGAATATTCCACATTGCTTTAGTAAATTGTCAATTAAGGTTGTTTTACCATGATCAACGTGGGCGATAATAGCAAGATTCTTGATATCTTTAGTCATTGCGAGGTGTTTATAGATGAAAATATCTAATTTAAAAGCTTATTCTTAGCCTGAGTAATTAAATTTGATAGGTAGTTTGTCCCATCCTTATCAGGGTGAAATTTTTTCATTAAATTGTAATAGGATTTTTTTATATCCTCTTTAGAAGCGCCTTTTTCTAGACCCAATATAGAATATGCCTCCTCTTCCGACATTGAGTTTTGACTACCACCCTTGCCAAATGAGTGAGCTGATTGGTTAATAATTAAATTAAGAAAATTATAACCCCTAGGGTCATTTGCTTTTAATTCATCAAGTAGACTCTTAATTTCATTTTGAGACAGACTAGAAAACAACCTACCTTTAAATTCACCATTAATTATTTCTATATTTACCTGCTTGGATTGCAGTTCAATTTCTATTGATAAATATTTGGTAGTAATTTTTGGTTTGAAACTTTTTCCAAAAGCAGATTTAGATATAAAATTAAAAATACTAAGCAATGATGATATTCTTCTAAAAAATAATAAAGCAGGTGCTAACGCAACAGGTAAAAAATTTAACTTACCTGAAAAAATTAAAAACAGAGATAAAACTACAATAAAAAAAATTACAAAATATTTCTTAGCTTTATCGGATAATTGCTTACCAAATAAAAAATATACACATATTAAAATAATTATAAAAAATATTACTAATTTAATCATAAAAGATTAATTTTAATTTGTTTAATTCTTTGTTCTCTTCCACAGCTAAATTTATAGTAATTATATCTAATTGGATTTATTATATAATAATCTTGATGATAATCCTCAGCTTCATAAAAATTTTCAAATGGTAATAATAATACCTGTAATTCATCTTTGTGATTATTCTTAATGATGTTTAAATATTGATTACTAATTTTTTCTATTTCTTGACTATTAATAAATATGGCACTTCTGTAAGAATATCCTTTATCACAAAATTGCCCATTAGGATCAAAAGGATCAATATTTAAAAAAAATAGCTTTATTATTTGGTTTAAAGAAATAATTTCATCATCAAAAACTATTTTAACAGTTTCGATATGGCCAGTATTACCTGTGACAACATCCATGTAACTTGGATCAGTTACATGACCACCTGAGAAACCTGATACAACTTCATTTACCCCTTCTAGGTCCTGATAAACCTCTTCCATGCACCAAAAACAACCCCCTGCTAAATAAACATTTTGAATGCCTGCGAAGATATTCAAAGGGAACAAAAAAATTAAAATAATAAAGTATTTATGCATTAAATAGCCTTAATAAATGACTTTCTTAGACTTAAACTAATGCTGCCAGGTTTACCATTACCTATTGTATGTTCATCGATTTTAGTAATTGGCATCACAAAATTAGTTGCACTCGTAATAAACACTTCGTCGGCATTTAAAAGTTCTTTGGTAGAAAAAATTGTCTCTTTAAACTTATATTTATTTTCAATTAATAATGAAATTAACTTAGCTCTAGTACAACCTTTTAAAATTCTATAAGTCAAAGGGTGTGTCTTACAGACATTGTTTTTTATTATCCATACGCTAGAAGAGTTTCCCTCAGTAATATATTTTTTTTCATTATAGAGTATCGCTTCATGCGCTTTTTTATTTTTTGCATGATTGGCTGCAAAAACATTACCTAATAAAGAAATACTTTTTATATCTGAACGTAACCATCTTATATCAGGATAAAGAGTAGCCTTGGCACCTTTGAGTGCCGTTTGATCAAATTTATTTAAATCTTTTTTTATTGAATAAATAATAATATTAGGTTTGATCTGTTTATATTTGTGATCTCTTGGATGTTGATTACCTCTAGTTATTTGAATATAGATAATTCCCATCTTTAAATTATTAATTTTTTGAATTTTTTTGGAAATTCTTTCTAATTGAGATATGTTTAAATTTATTTTGATATTTATTTTTTTTAATGATTCTAATAATCGATAAAGATGCAAATCTAAATCTACAAATTTTTTATTATAGACTGTAATAACTTCATAAATACCATCAGAGAATTGAAAACCGCGATCAGTAATACTGATCTTTGCTTCTGCAATTGGATAGTATTTTCCATTAATATAACAAGTTGTCATGTAATATTTATTTTGATTATATTAATACAGTGAATCTTAAAAGAAGAGAATTTCTTAAAACATTTTCGTGTGCTTGTTGTTCTCCCCTCCTGTTAACTGCCTGTTCTGATGTGGCAATAACCAACAGAAGGCAACTTTCGATCTATTCAGATGACCAAATTAATAAACAGGCTTTAAAGGCATATGAAACAGTCAAAAAAAAGGAAAAAACAATTCAAAATGGAAAAGATATTACAGCTATAAAAGAAGTTGGGGTTAAAATTACAAACTCAGTTCATGAATATTTCAATAAAATTGGTGAATCGTCTAAATTAGAGGGTTATAGTTGGGAATATATCCTTATAGATGATCCTAAGACCCTAAATGCTTGGTGTATGCCAGGCGGTAAAATAGCCTTTTACTCAGGAATATTGGAAATTACTCAAAATAATGATGGAATTGCTGCAGTAATGGGTCATGAAATAGCCCATGCCGTTGCCAGACATAGTGTTGAGCGAGCAAGTCAAGCACTTGCCATAAATATTGGCACAACAATAATTGATATTGCTTTAGATGGGGCGCTATCAAGTACATCCGCAGATGATTATTTGGTTAATTTAGGGATTTCTCTTCCTTTTAGTAGGCTTCAGGAGTCTGAAGCTGATTATTTAGGATTAGCATTTATGACTATGGCCGGATACAACAATCAAGAAGCAGTTAAAATATGGGAAAGAATGTCAAAAGCCAATGAAGGTAAGTCACCACCTGAGTTTTTATCTACCCACCCTTCTGCAGATAATAGAATTCAAAAAATTCAAAACTGGATACCCGAAATTAACGTTCGCTTCAGCTAAATATTGCAGTTATTTAAAAATTAAATTATGTGATATAAAATCATCATGGCTGTAAAAAAAATAACCAAGAAAATTAAAAATAAAAATAGTTCTGTAAATTATGACAGTAAAATCAATAATTTAGAAAAAAAAATTGATAAACTATATAAAAGATTAGACGGCCATATTAACAAAATTGATGAAGTCTACGCTAGACTAGAATCAAATTTTTCTGGAATAGAAAAATTACTTTCATTCTTTAGATTGAAGAAATAATGATCAATCTTCATTAAAAGCTAAATTAACCTCAGGATTAGAAAAATAGTCAATAAAATCAGCAGTAAACCATTTTGTGATATTTTTTTTGGCAATTATTATTGGATTGCGGTGATGTATGAAATTAGTGATAGGGTTACTTTCCTTAGTCAACAAAGAAAAGGTCAAATCATCACCCTCCTTTTGATATACAGCCCCAAAAAAGGATAGTTCCTCAGAACTATGAAGCTTATATTTAATTTTTTTACCATTTTCTTCCTTTTTCCATTCAAAATAATGGTTAAACGGAACCAAACATCGATTAGAAATAATTAAATCTTTCGAAAATGATTTTTCAAAAATTGTTTCAGTTCTAATATTGAATAATGTTTTTCCTTTTGGAAGCCAATCAAATTCAAAACCCCATTTACTTTTTTGAAAAACATAATTATTTAATTTTTTTATAATAATTGGCGACCAATCTGTAGGTGCGATATTAAAATTAGAAAATAGGAAGATATCCTTATTTGTTTCAATAGTTTCTTTTTTAAAAGAACTTTTAGACGAGGGTAGATCTAACGAAAACCTTCCACACACACTATTAAATTTTTCTATAATTTAGATAATTTGAAATATCAAAGTCATTATAAGACTCACGCATAACTAAAAATTTAAAATAGCTATCTCTTATTTTGGTTGCTATAGGAGTATCAGCATAGGTATCAATAACTTCATTCACATTTTTTTTTGCTTGAATTACAACATCTTGAGGTAATTTTCTAAACTCTACATTTAACGATTTTAATTTATTAATAGCACCCACTTCTTTAAACATAAAATCGGATAACATTTGTTGATTTTCCGACTGACATGCATATGAAATAATACTTTGATCGCTTGCACTTAGAGAATTCCAAACAGAAGCGTTTAAACCTAATGAAATAGAAACTGTAGGTTTTTTAAAGTCTGGGTAATAACAATAATTTGTGACTTTATAAAATCCGAAGGATAAATCCATTACGGGATTTGACCAGTCAGCTGCATCTATTGCACCACTAGCCAGTGATTGTAAAATTTCTCCTCCAGGAATATTTACAGGAGTTGCGCCCATAGTTTTTAAAAGGTCACCGCCCATTCCCGGACTTCTAATCTTAATTTTCGAGACATCTTCAATGGAATTTAGTTCATTTTTAAACCATCCAAATAAAGTTGGGCCGGTATTCCCCACTATAAAATGTTTGATATTAAATTGAGATCCTAGTTCATCCCATAATTTTTGGCCTTCATCTAAATAAATCCATGAGTTTATCTCCTCTGCCGTCATACCAAATGGCACGGCAGCAAAAAATGGATAAGCTTTGCTTACTCCTCCCCAGTAAAAATCAGCTGAGTGATACATATCTGCAGATCCAGCCGAGACTGCATCAAATACACCAAAAGGTGGGACTAATTCTCCAGCGGAATATACATTCACTCTAATTCTACTGTCAGAAATTGCTTCTATTCTTTTTGCTAGTCTATTTGCACCTAATCCTATACCAGGAAAGTTTTTAGGCCATGATGTTACCATATTTAATTCAATTGTATTTTGAGCATTAATATTAAAAGGAGTAAGTGTTGCAGCGCCAATAACTGGGATAGTAGCTTTTTTTATAAAACTTCTTCTGTCTATTTTTTTCTTCATTGGAAAACTTTTCAATATAATATCTCTAACTTATGAAATATGAAGCAAATAATTTTTTAGAAGAATTAAAGAATAATAAGATTGAATTTAAGCTTTTTGAGCATGAGGCATTTTTTACTGTTGAAGAATCGAGTTCTTTAAAAAAAGACTTAAATATGCAAGGAGCGCATACAAAAAATCTATTTTTAAGAGATAAAAAGCGAAATTTTTTTTTGATTTCCTGTCTTGACGATAGAGAAGTAGATTTAAAACAAATTAAAAATACTCTACCCTGTCAGGGAAATCTATCCTTTGGAAGTTCTGAATACCTTTATGAAAAATTAGGAGTTCGACCAGGGTCTGTGAGCCCGTATGCTTTAATTAATAATTTAGATAAAGATGTTAGTTTTTACCTCGATAAAGAAATTACAAAATATGAAATTTGCAATTTTCACCCTTTAGATAATACTAAAACTATACAGGTGAAAATGAATGATTTTTTGATTTATATTAAAACTCTTACAAAAATAACTTTAATCGATTTTGGTGATTTTAGCTTATCTAATCTCTAAAATTTTGAAACTGCAAAGGAATAGTGATATCACTTTGTTTTAAGAGTTCGATTGCAGACTGAAGGTCATCTCTTTTTTTGCCAGTAATTCTTACTTCATCTCCATTAATTGATGCCTGGATTTTCAACTTAGAAGACTTAACCAAATTAGTAACTTTTTTAGCATCATCTTTAGATATGCCATTAAGTATGTCAACGAACTGTCTTATCCTATTGCCCGATGCATTCTCAGTAGATTTAATGTGAATGAACTTAGGGTTTACGTTTCTTCGAACGATATTATTTTTAAGAATATCATTAAATTGTGTTAGTTTAGTATTATCAGTTGTTTCAATTGTTATTGAGTATTCATTTCTCTCAATGGTTGAGTTACTCCCCTTGAAGTCAAAACGATTATCAACTTCTCTTTTTGTATTATTAATGGCATTATCGATTTCTTGCAGATCTGGTTTTGAGACAACATCAAAAGAAGGCATATTTGAATAGTACAGTATTTTTATTTATTGCAACACTTTTTTGTTGGGGCCCTACTTGGTATGTCATCAAATTTCAATTAGGCATAGTAGATCCAATGCTCTCTGTATTTTATCGTTTTTTTTTAGCATCTATTATTATTTTGTTTTTTTGTTATATAAAAAAAATATCTTTAAAATTTAATTTAAGAGAGCATTTTTATATATTTATTTTGGGGGTTCTTTTATTTAATTTAAATTATGTAATTTTTTATTTATCTACACAGTACTTAATAAGTGGTTTTGTTGCCTTATGTTTCTCAGCGATATTATTTATGAATGTTTTAAATAATATTATTTTTCATCAATCAAAACCTAAGCCCCTCACTCTTTTAGGAGGATTGATAGGAACACTCGGTTTAATCAGTATATTTTTTGATGAAATAATACATTTTGAATTATCCAAAGGATCAAGTTATGGAATATTATTGGGTATTATTGCAACTTATTTTGCATCGTTGGGCAACTTAGTTTCAGCTTATACATCAAAACGTAACATGAATGTAATTCCTGTTACTGGATTTGGAATGTTATATGGGTCTCTTAGTTTATTAGTTTTTTTGATATACAAAGGAATAGTTTTTGATTTTGAATTTGCTTTTTCTTACATCTCATCTCTCTTATATCTCTCTATATTTGGAAGCATATTCGGTTTCAGCCTTTATCTAACATTAATTAAAAAAATTGGTGCAAATGATGCTGCTTATGTAGCAATTATTATGCCCTTAATTGCCTTAATAGTTTCAAGTATATTTGAAGGATTAGTATGGAATATCAATTTAGTAATAGGTGCAATATTAATTATTATGGGTAATTTTTTAATTTTAAAAAAAAATTAATTACTTTTTAAACTCTTGCTATAAATTGCAATAAAAGAAGAAAATATAAAAAATAGGAAAATAGGATAATATACATATTCCACACCATAATTATTTGCAATATATCCCATTAAGGAAGGAGCGATCATAAATACGCCATAAACTGCAATCGTGATCACAGTTATTCCTAGAGTAGGATCTAAATCTTTAACTGAAGATGACAAAGTATAACAAATAGGGATAATGGATGAAACACCAAATCCTGCAATAGAAAAACCTATAATAGATAGATTTAAATTATCACTCAGCGCCACCATTAAAGTCCCTAACAGTGAAAGTAGGACAGAAGCTTTAAGAAAATTATAAATACCGTAATAATCTTTTAACCTATCTCCTATGAGCCTTCCTGTCACCATAAAGCCATTAAAAAAAATTGCAGCTAAACCAATTTGAAATCCCTCAGCTTGTATATAATCTCTCATGTATAAAGCCCCCCAAGAGTCAGTACCCCCTTCTAAAAAAACAGCTGTAATAGAAAAAAAAACAAAGATAACTATGATTAACGGCCATTTAAAAAAAACTGAATAAGTTTGATTTTCTACTGTTGGAGATTTGATTAAAGTTAAACTACCTAAATAGATTAGTGGAAATAAAATAATAACGAAGGTAATTGCATTTAATATAAAACTTAATTGGTATTCTAAAAATAAACTAGTAAGTATTGACCCGCTCAATAAACCTATGCTCCAGTAAGCATGAAAACTGGACATCATGGTCTTTTTATATTTCTTCTCTAAATTAGAGGCTTGTAAATTAAGTATTACTTCATAAATTCCATAACTAGCGCCAAAAATAAAACTTAGAATAAACATTATCATAAATGATTTATTAAATGGAACTATTAACCATAAAATACTAATGGTGTATCCGGCAATTAATGAAATATATTTTGATGAAAATTTAGTAATTAGTTTTGGTGCAACAATCATTGTTAACACTGAACCTATGGCAAATATAATGAATAAATATCCCATACCATTATAGTCGACACCTATTTGATCCTTAATGTCAGGAATTCTAACTGCCCAAAGACCCACAAAAAAAGAAATACAAAAAAATAATGCCTTACATGCTGTAATTTCGCTCATTCTCATCTGATGAAAAAAGATTAACTACCAGCCGCCGTCGTCAGCGAGAATTTTTTCTTGAAGAGTCTTAGGAGTTTTCCAGTTAACAAGTTTCCAAATACCGCTACCACTTACAATTAACTCATTTTTTACAAGAACTTGGCAACTTACAAAACATAATGTTTTAGTCACTCTTTCAATTTTTGGCTGAGCTATTAAATCATCCCCAGCAGATGCTGAAAAAGTAAAATTAGTCGACATTGATATGGTTACACAAGGTTTATTGCCAAATGTCTTATAAGCAGCGTTACCCATTACATTATCTAAAAAGGACATAAGAAAGCCCCCATGAGCAAATTTACCAGAATTTAAATGAGAGTCAGATACCCTCATTCGGTAAATATCTTCACCGCCCTCCTTCTTCGTTTCTAAATGCCCAAGTAACTTAGAATAAGAGGAATTTGAAATTGACTTCCAACTCATATATGACTTTATAGACCAATCTAATATAAAAATAAATGATTTATGATCTTATCGTCATAGGCGCTGGTTCTGGAGGTGTAAGAGCTGCAAGAATTGCTAGTGTTCACGGTGCTAAAGTTGCCATAGTAGAAAATAATAAATATGGTGGTACCTGCGTGAATGTTGGCTGTGTACCCAAAAAACTTTACTATTACATATCTCAATTTAATAAAGATATCAAAAATTATGAGTCTTATGGATGGAAAATTAAAAACACTTCACTAAATTGGTCTTCCTTTGTAAAAAAAAAAGATAATGAAATAACTCGTCTTAATTCAATTTATGAGAATATTTTATCTAATAATAAAATAAAAATTGTTAACGGCACTGCAAAATTTAAAGATCCAAATACCATTAAAGTTGGAAATAAAATTTACAGATCTAAAAAATTTATAATAGCCACTGGTAGTATTCCAAGAAAAGTTAAAATAATTTCTGGTAACGAATATTTAAATGATAGTGATAAAATATTTGAATTAAAAAAACTGCCCAAAAAAATGATTGTTGAAGGTGGTGGATATATTGCAATTGAATTTGCTAATATTTTTTCAAATTTAGGTGTTCAAGTTGATTTGGTTTATCGCGGAAAAAAAATTTTAAAAAATTTCGATGATGAAATCGTTAATTTCTTAATGGACAAGATCAAAAAACAAAAAATTAGAATTCATTTTGAAAGTAAAATTTTAAGTATTAAGAAAAAGAAAAAAAATATTCTAGAGGTCACTTTAAATAATAATAAGAAATTAAATACTAATTATGTCTTATCGGCCCTAGGTAGAGTTCCTAATATTGAAAAACTAGAACTCCATAATACTAATATTCACTTAAATCAAAATGGTTCCATTAAAGTGAACCGTCATTTTCAAACAAATGAAAAAAACATTTATGCAATTGGAGATGTTATTGATTATGTTAATCTAACACCTGTAGCAATCAGACAAGGTCACTTCTTAGCGGATAAATTATTCAATAATAAACAGACAATTGATTATGATTTTGCGAATATACCAACGGCAGTATTCTCATCACCACAAATTGGGACGGTAGGAATGACATTGGAAATGGCTAAAAAAAATAAAATTGACGCCTATGAACTTACAACCAGTTTTAAATCTATGAAAAAAACTTTCCTTAACAAAGAAAAGGATACGTTTTATAAACTTGTTTTAGAAAAAAAGACTAAAAAGATTATTGGCATTCATATAGTTTCTGATGATGCTGCTGAATTAATTCAAGTTTTAGCAATAAATGTGGTTGTTGGTAGTACACTCGATGATTTTAAAAAGACAGTAGCAGTTCATCCAACTTCATCTGAAGAAATTATAACTATATAAAAAATGATTAATAGCAGATCTTATTCAAAAGATAACTCCTCGAATAGTTTCATTCCCTCTTACCAAGGAATGAACGGTGCTATTGCTACTCACTCCAATCTTTCTGCCACAACTGCATTTTCAATCTTGAATAATGATAAAGGCAATGCTTTTGATGCCGCTGCAGGAGCAATTTTAGTAGAGGCATTGGTTAACCCTCAAATGTTTGGTATGGGAGGTGAAGGAGTTATGATTTTAAAGCCAGCAAATAAAAATCCAGTTGTTTTAAATGGTAATACAATATCGCCAAAAAATTTTAATTTTATAAACTTAGTGACAAGAGGTTATTCTGAAATTCCTGAAGAGGGTATTCTGTCTGCAGGTGTACCATCAGTATTTTCTTCAATTTTTAGATTACTTGAGCAATATGGTTCCTTAAATTTTGAAACCATCTCAGCCTATGCAAAATACTATGCTAAAAACGGCTTCCCTCTTCATTCCGGTATTATTAATCAAAATAAATACG
>Ga0181552_10003622_pt1 | contig 10998 bp, 10 predicted proteins | sample 011ome_18_FD_130583 | JGI IMG/M metagenome (GOLD analysis project Ga0181552, IMG submission 130583) | Coastal salt marsh microbial communities from the Groves Creek Marsh, Skidaway Island, Georgia - 011501BT metaG (megahit assembly) | ecosystem: Environmental > Aquatic > Marine > Intertidal...
AAATACTACTTTATGGTTTGATAATAACTTTGTTGGAACTGAACTGGATCCAGAATTAAGTTATGCAAAAGTTGCTGATGCTTGCGGATTAAAAGGTGTTACAGTTAGAACAATGGAAGAAACTACAAATGCAATCAAACAATCTTGTGAAGATCAAAAAAAAGGGATTACAACATTTATAGAAGTTATTCTGAATCAAGAACTTGGTGAGCCATTTAGAAGAGATGCTATGAAAAAACCTGTTAGAGTTGCCGGTATTAATAAATCTGATATGAAACCTCAAAAATCGTTAAATATATAATTTTAGAAAATCATTATATAAATCGTTATAATAAAGTTTTATTGCATATCAAATGGCTTTATTAAAAATAAAAAAATCTATTTTTTATTTAATTACCTTTTTAATTTTTATTTTTGTTATTGAGTTTTTATTTAGAATTGTTCTATTCTCAATAACTTTAAATGCGAATATTTTTAAGTATGGTTTTGATAAAAGAATTGAATTAAAGATAATTGATTTATCAAAATTAAATTTTTTGATTGTTAATAGTGATATTAGTAAATCTAATATTTTTAAAAACAAAACATTAAATAATAAGATATCAATCTGGACATTTGGGGGGTCAACAACTGCAGCATACTGTATAAATTCTACATCATGGCCAAGTGAATTAGCAAATTTAAATGATAGATTTGTTGTAACAAATTTTGCTAAGCCAGGGACCAATTCAAACTATGCTTTGATAAAATTGTCTGAAGAATTAAGTAAACAACAATTAAAACCTGATATAATTCTTTGGGCAAATAAAGATAATGAACAATTTAATTTTGAACAAAATTTAGAAGTAAAAACAATCGTTTTTGCAAAAAGAATATCAAAAACTTTAAAATCATATTTTATTTTTGCTCTATTATACGATGATTTTATTTTTAAATTTAATAAACATGTTCTTAAAAAAAATATTAAAGATTTTAGAACAAAATTTGAAATTAATGAATTGTATAATCAAGCAATTTTAAATTATAATAAGAATACTATTAGTGCAATTTTTTTATCTAAAAAATATAATGCAGATTTTTTTCTAGTATCATTATTTGGTAAATTTGATGTTGAAACCATGAAATTTTATAATAATCCATTTTGGAATTTTTTTGAAAATAACTCTATATATTTAGAAAAAGAATATGGAATTAAATTTATTAATACTGAAGCTATTTTGAAAAATAATTCTTTTAATTTAGATAAAAAAACTAAATATTTTTGTGATAATACTCATCAAACAACAGAAGGAAATAAATTAATATCAAAAATAATTAATGATGTTATTTCAGAAAATTAATTATAGAAAAATAATATATAAAATGAAATAATTTAAAGATTTTTTTAAATGTGAATTTAATTAAAAATAATAATTGTAGATGGATTAATGATTTAGAAACCAGACTAAACTTTAAATCTTTAAAAAAAAACAAATATTGTGAATATCTAATCATAGGTGCGGGGTACACAGGATTATCAGCAGCACGAAAAATAGGTGAAATTTTTCCTAATAAAGATATAATACTAGTAGATGCTCAATTAGCTGGTGAAGGTGCAAGTTCAAGGAATTCAGGTTTTTTAGTTGATACAACTCTTAATGATGGCTTTTCATCTAATATCGAATTAGAAAATTATAAAAAAAAAATAAGTATTTATAAATTAGGAATTGATGCTGTTGAAAGATTTAAAAAAGCTTATCGAGTTGATTGTGATTGGAATGAATGTGGTAAATATTATGCATCGTCTACAATTAAGGATATAAAAAAACTAGAGAAGTTCTCAGAAACATTATTCAAATTAGGTTTTAAACATAAGTTATTATATAATAGTGATATTGAAAAAAGAATAGGTACAAACTTTTATAACACAGCAATCTATACTGAAGGGGGAATTTTATTGCATCCAGGAAAATTAGTTAGAGCAATGATTAATGCATTGCCAAAAAATGTAAAACTTTATGAAAATACTCCTTTACATCATTGGAACAAAAAACGAGACTTAATTGTTTGTAATTTTGGCAGCATATCAATAAAAACAAAAAAAATAATTTTTGCTGCTAATGGATTTTTAAGGTCACTAGGTATTAGAAAAAATTATAATTTTCCATTAACTTTAACAGCCAGTATGACTAGACCTTTGACTAACAAAGAATATTCAGACATTGGAAGTCCAAAAGAGTGGGGTGTTTTACCCGTTAGACCAATGGGTGCTACAGTAAGACTAACTAATGATAAAAGAATTTTGATCAGAAATACCGTAGAATTAACAAATTCTTTTCAAATGAAAAAAGTTGAATTGGATAAAAGAGTTGTTAATCATAGAATTGGAATTAAAAAAAGATTTCCTCAATTGCCAGACGACATAATAGAGTCTTCATGGTCAGGTATAGTTTCAAGAACAAGAAATAGTTCACAGATTTTTGAAAAATTAGATGATAATGTATTCGTTGCAGGCTGTTATAATGGATCAGGTATTGGTGTTGGGACACTATTTGGTGAACAAATTGCAATTAAAGCTTGTAATGAAATTTCTCAAGAAATAAAAATAATAGAGCAAAAAAAAAATCCCACTTATCTACCACCTAAACAAATTTTAGATATAGCCATAAAAATTAGACTTTTTTATGAACGCTTAAAAGCTAAATCCGAAATTTAAATAGAATGTTTAAAAAATTTAAAATAAAATAATTTTAATTTATGAATAAAAATATTAGAGTTTCATCTAATAAAAGTTTTGGAATTGTTTTTTTTATTTTCTTTATAGCAGTTTCTTTCTACCCTCTTATTAATTATGAAGAAATTAAACTATGGGCTTTAATTTTATCTCTAATCTTTTTAATATTAGGTTTAATTGACTCATCAATTCTAACACCTTTAAATTTGTTATGGTTTAAATTTGGTATATTTCTTGGAAAAGTAATTTCTCCTTTTATTATGGGTCTAGTTTTTTTTATTGTTGTAACACCTACAGGCTTACTAATGAAATTATTTAAAAAAGATTTACTTAGATTAAAAAAGAGTGACAAACAAAGCTATTGGATTGAAAGAAAATCCAAATCAAGAATGAAAGATCAATTTTAATAATTGTTTTTGTAATGATAAATTTTTTAAAAAAAGATCCCATAAAGAATAGTGGAATTTTATCATTTGAAATTAAAGACGAAAAAACAAAAAAGGTTACAGATTTTTATGACGAAAAACCTTTTCCAAATTATAAAGATGATGACAACAAACTTACAATATTAAACAAAGGTGATAAAAATTTTCTAGCGTGTCAATTTAAAAAATTCATTGGTTATAAAAAAAATGTTCTTGAAGTTGGTTGTGGAACTGGACAACTTTCTAATTATTTTGCAATAGGAACTAATAATAATATTGTTGGATTAGATCCAACCAAAGCCTCTTTGAAACTAGCGAAAGAATTTGCTGATAAAAATAAAATTCCAAATATTCAATTCATTAATGCCGATATATTCGATGATGTTTTAAATGATGAAGTTTTTCATTTTATTTGGACTAATGGTGTTTTACATCACACTAAAGATCCATACGGTGCTTTCAAAATTTTGATTAAGTCTTTGAAGAAAGAAGGATATGTATTAGTTGGTCTTTATAATAAACTTGGAAGATTCAGAACTGTATTTAGAAGATATGTTTTTAAAATTTTTGGCAGAAAATTAATAGAAAAAATTGATCCTACATTAAGAAATCTAAAATTAGACGAAAATGAAAAAATTGCTTGGATAAGAGATCAATATATTCACCCCTTAGAAAGTTCCCACACGATTGATGAAGTATTAAGATGGTTTAAAATTCATAATATTGAATTTATTAGCTCAATTCCATCTTCAGACTTTGATAACGATTATAGTAATATTTTTGAAAAAAAATCCCAAGGAACCTTTTTTTCAAGATTTTTAAATCAGTTTTTAATGATTTTTAGTTCTTTGGGTTCAGATGGTGGATTATTTGTATTAATAGGAAAAAAAAAACAGTATTGATTATTTCATAAATTGACTTAATTAAAGTTTTATGAGTTTTTTAAAAGAATTTTTGAAATTTTTAATGGAGAGAAAAAAATTTTGGTTAATCCCAATACTTATTTTTTTATTAATCTTCGGAGCCTTATTTGTAGTAACCCAAGGAACAGCTGTAGCACCTTTTATTTATACAATTTTTTAATGACCTATATATTAGGTATCTCAGCATTCTATCATGATAGTGCCGCTGCTTTGATTAAAGATGGCAAAATTATTTCAGCAGCACAAGAAGAGAGATTTACAAGAAAAAAACATGATTCAGGGTTTCCATCTAATTCAATTAAATTTGTTTTAAATTTCTCAAAAATTAGACTTTCAGAAGTTGAGCATATTGTCTTTTATGAAAAACCATTTTTAAAATTTGAGAGATTATTAGAGACATATGTTGCTTTTGCTCCTAAAGGATTTCAATCTTTTTCTAGAGCAATGCCTATATGGCTTCGAGAAAAATTGTTTCAAAAAAAATTTATTTTTGACTATTTAAAAGATATAGATAATGATTTTAAAGATGATACAAAACTTTTATTTTCAGAACATCATTTAAGTCATGCTGCTAGTGCTTTTTATCCCTCACCATTTGAGGAAGCAATTATCTTAACTGCTGATGGTGTGGGTGAATGGGCTACTACAACCGTTGCAATTGGAAAGAAAAATAAACTTGAAATTAAAAAAGAACTACATTTCCCTCATTCTTTGGGTTTGTTGTATTCAGCTTTTACTTATTATACTGGCTTTAAAGTAAATAGTGGAGAATACAAATTAATGGGATTAGCTCCTTATGGTGAACCGTTATATGCAGACAAGATATTGAAACATTTAATTGATCTCAAAGAGGATGGAACATTTATGTTAGATCAGAAATATTTTAATTATTGCACAGGTCTAACAATGACTAATAAAAATTTTGATAATTTATTTGGTGAAAAACCTAGAAAACCAGAAACAGAAAGTATAACTCAGTTTCATATGGATATTGCAGCTTCAATACAAAATGTAACTGAAAAAATTATGCTATTATTGGCAAAGTCATTAAGAAAAGAATATAAAATTCCAAATTTATGTCTTGCAGGTGGTGTTGCTCTAAATTGTGTTGCTAATGGTAAAATTCTAAAAGAAAAAATTTTTGAAGATATCTGGGTGCAACCTGCTGCTGGAGATGCTGGTGGTTCTTTGGGTGCAGCTCTTGGTTATTGGCACATAGACCTGAATAAAGAACGTAAAGAAGTTTTAAAAGATGAAATGCATGGCTCTTACTTAGGTGATGATTTTAAAGAAAATGAAATAATTGAGAAATTTGATGAAATAGGTGCGGTATATGAAAAATTGAATCAAGATGAAATCATTGAAAAGACTGTAAATGATTTGACTGATGGAAAAGCTGTAGGCTGGTTCCAGGGTAGGATGGAATTTGGTCCTAGAGCTTTAGGAAATAGATCAATTTTAGGAGATCCTAGATCTGATACAATGCAAAAAAATTTGAATTTAAAAGTTAAATATAGAGAAAGTTTTAGACCTTTTGCACCATCAATATTGAGAGAAGATTTAAATGATTGGTTTGAAATGAATTCTGATAGTCCATATATGCTGTTTGTATCAAATGTAAAAAAAGATAAAACTTTAAAATTAAATGAAAATGATAAAAAATTATTTGGAATTAATTTACTGAATGTAAAAAAATCTGAAATTCCAGCAGTTACTCACGTTGATTATTCAGCTAGAATTCAAACTGTTTCTAAAGATACTAATCCGATCTATTATAAATTAATATCTAAATTTAAAGAAAAAACTAATTGTCCAGTTTTAATAAACACTTCGTTCAATATAAGAGGTGAGCCAATTGTTCATACACCCGAAGATGCATTTAAATGTTTTATGGGAACAGAACTCGATGTTTTGGTTGTAGGAAACTGTTATTTGGACAAGACTAATCAAGATTTAAATTTAAAATCAGATTATACAAATAATTTTGAATTAGATTGATGTGAATTTGTTATTAAAAAAAGAGGTTTTTTTTGTTAAGTTTCCAATAATATTTCCATTGGTGTATTTAACTGTCCTTTATAGTTTTCCAAGTTTTGAAACACATCTAATTTTTTTAACTATTTTAATTTTAGCTGAAACTCATTTTGGGGCAACATGGCCATTTTTTTTAGATAAAGTAAATATTCCTTACATCAAACAAAAAAAAGCAGAATTAATTATTATACCAATATTCTTAATATTGTTTTGTATAATTGGTTTTTTTTATTTTAAGAATTTATTTTTATTAATTTTTTTCGCGGCAAATATGTATCATGTCACAAGACAAAGTTATGGAATTATGAATCTTTACACAAAAAATCCATTAGAAAAAACTCATTATTCAAATATAATTTATGTGTTTAATTTGCTATTTTTTTTTATTGCATTCTTTAGATTTTACATGCCTATCATAAATGAAGATAGTTTATTGATTTTGAATTTTGTTATCATTTTTATGATGCTAATTGTCTTTTGGTTCGAATTTAGAAAATTTGGTTTTTCTGAGAATTTTTTAACTTTAGTTACTGGAGTTTTAATTTTTTATCCTGTTTGTTTTGTTGTGAATCCAGTCCATGCAATAATTATGGGAGTAACTATGCATTATTCCCAATATTTATATCTAACAAACAAGGTAATTAAAAAACGAAATAATGAAAATGATTTGAATAAAAAATCAAAAATTTTTAGTTTTTTATTTGTAATAATTATTTATTCTTTAATTATGTCAATTTTATCGATTTTTGGTAAAAATGATTCAGAACTAATAAAATCTCTAATTTTTATTCCAATTACTGGTCAGATGCTTCACTTTTATCTAGACTCTCAATTATGGAAATTTAGTGAACAACATAATAGAGAAAATATTTTAAAACATTTATAAAATTTTTTAAAAGCTTATTTTTTTTATAAGACTATTAAAAACAATCTTAGTTCCATTTTTATTCCAATGTAAGTCTCCATAAATAAAAGTATCAAAAATTATTTCTCTTTTATCTTTGCCATCAAAATCTGAATAAAGAGATATAAAATTTAAATTATTTTTTTCAGCCCAAGATTTCCAAAAAGGATAATGGTAAAGATCTTTGTAGTAAATTTGGGATGGATGAGGGTATAATACAAAATTGATTTCAATATCATTTTCTCTCAAAATTTTTATGAGTTTATCTAAATAAATTTCTGATTTTGCCAGCCCTTCATTAAAATTTTTGAAAATTTGATTATCAAAAGTCCAAGCTGACCTATCTACATGTGTCATTCTGTAAAACATTGTATCTTCACTTGTTGTATCAAAAAAACTTTTTTCATATTTTTTTGATGCTTTGTACCTTAATTTTAAAAAATTTTTTAAGCTTTCTGTTGCATCTGAAATTTTTAAAAAAGTTCTAAAAATTATGAAATTATTTACTAAAAAATCATAAAATTCTTTTTTTTTAATTTCTTTTTCATCTAAAATAATATTATTACCTTCCCACTTAATAAAAAGTTCATCAATAATATCTGATGGATCTAAAAAAATAATTGCTTTATCAAATTTATAACCTTGATTAATAAAATGATCTATTTTTTTGTAATAAATACTGGGAGAATATGATGCCACTGCACTATTTAACACTTCATATTTTTCTTCAAGATAATTTTGCAACATGCCGCCTAAAGTATACTTATAATCATAACCTGCTCCTTCAATTGCCGAATCACCAATTAATAACAATCTTTTTTTAGATGAAATTTTTTTTATCTTTTTATTCTGATAATCTCGGAATCCTAAAGAGTTAGTAATTAACCTTTTTTTCATGCTAAATCCCCATGGCTCAATGACATCGATATTTGCCATTATATCGTGATGATATATATTTGAAGGAATTCTCCAATATAGATTGTTAACTGTCTTACTTTTCCAAAAATCCTTTTTTTTAAAATAGATATTAGAGGATAGATAATCAAATATTAATATAAAAATTATAAAAATAAAATATATTGAGTATTTTTTTCTCTTAAATTTAAACATTTGTTTTTTATGAAATTATATTTATGGTTAGATGTATTTTTTATTTTTACAATCATTAAAATAAAAAAGTTTATTATGTAAACTATTATTTTTTAAATAAGTATTAAATTTTATTTAATGAAAACAAAATTAACCATAATTTATTTTTCTTTCTATTTAATATTTGATATTTTGGTTTCAAATTTTTATTTCAACATAAATTATAAAAATTATGGTAAATTACACAATTTTTATCATCATACTTTTCAAGAAAATTTGGATATAAATATTAATTTTGGTCCAATATATTATAGATTTTGTAGCAATATTTATGGATTTAGAGTTCATTGTGAAAACAAAGATGCAATAAAAAAAAAATTTAAATACGCAATAATTGGAGATAGCTACGCTGAAGGTCAAAATGATTACAATTATACTTTTGCCGGTATGTTTGAGAGAAGATTTCCTTCTACAGTAAATTTAGGTGTTTCCTCTTATTCTACAATAATTTATTTTTCAAAGATATTTAATTTAGTTGAACATGAGGGCTTTGAATTTAATGAGGTAATACTATTTTTTGATCCTTCAGATGTACTTCAAGATCAAAAATATAAATTAAAGAATGATAATAGTGTTATAGAAACCAAGATTTTTACTGAAGATGAAATATCGAGAAAAAAACAATGGGAACGATCCAATTTTAAAAATATTTTGTTTAAAAATTTTAGATTGTCCCATTATTTATTCGTTAATATACGTGACTACTTATTTCCAAAAAAAATGATTGTATTTAATAATCGTTCCATTGATTGGGCCCTTTATGATGAAAGTGAATATTTTAAAAATAAAACTATCGATGAAACATTAGATTATAGTTTTAGTTTTTTATTAAAGCTTAGTGACTATTTAAAATCAAAGAATATCAATCTATCTCTAGTAATTTATCCTCATCCGACCGAATTACTTTATTCTAAAAAGGAATCAAAAATTGTTAAAAAGTTTGAAAAATTTTGTTATCTAAGATGTCATAAATTCATAAATATCCATGATATTTTATTTGATGAAGTTTATGAAACTAGTGTAATAAAAACATATAAAAAATATTTTATTTTTAGAGACAATCATTTGAATCAAAAAGGAAATGAAAAATTTGCTGAAATTCTTTTTCAATATTACAAATAAGCAATTTAAATGTTTATGAATGTTTTTAAGTGGTGTCCCCGCACAGATTCGAATTGCGGACCTATTGATTACAAATCAATTGCTCGATCCAACGTGAATTTTGAAAGTATAATACTTTTTATATTCTTTATCAAAGATTTAAAAATTAATTCTAATTACAATTTTTAAGTGATATTTCAGATTACAATACAAATATATTAGTGAGTAATATTTTCTAATATTTTTGAATAGTTAATTTTTAAATAATTTAAATTATAAGATTTAAAGTATTTCTTATCATTTTCATTGAAAACTTTAGGAGTAAAAAAAGATGAATATAGTACAAGTAAAATTACAACTAAAGTTTTTTTAAATAATGACTCTAGATTTTTAAAATAATCTTCTATTTCTATAATTTTGTTTTTAATTAGATAAAGTATTAAAAGTGCAGTTAAATGATAATGTATTGAAAACCATCTTCCCCAATCATGAGCAATGATGAATAGAGGCACTGTTAACAAAAAATTAAAAATCAATAATAAGGCAAATATTTTTCTATAATTCTTTTTGACTGATTTAGAATTTTCAAATATTAAAAAAATAGGTAGATAAGAATATAAAATTATTAATAACCATTGAAATAATGAATAAATATTAATTTGTTTTATGGTGTCCTTAAGTTCTACGTTTAGGCTTTGTCCCAGTTCATAAATTGCACCATATAACGTACAAATTTCTTTAACATTATCCTCAAGACTCAAACATATTTGCTGAACATGTTCTGTTGTTCCGTGAAATTTAAATGATGATAATGCAAAAATTATTGAGAGTATTAACGTAATAAATATTTGAAATAGATAAATTTTTTTATTCGTATTATTGATAATCATTAAGTAAAATAAAATAAAATATGGCAAATAAAAAATTATTGGTTCATAGATTAAAATCATTAATGGAAAAAATAATGAAAATAACCACATCTTGTCATTTTGAGGATTTGATCTTTTTTGTGAGACCAAATATGCAAAAAAAGTAAATAGTATAAATTCTTTTCTTATACCAGCGCCGTGATTTACCAAAAAAAAAGTATAAAATAACGGTGAAAAAATCATCAAATAGATAAATAAATTTGATTTAAGACTTTTTATAATTTCATAAGACTTAAAATAAAATAATGCTAATAAAAGGATTAAAAATAAAAATATAACTAACTGAATATCCAGGTTAAAAGATTCGGCTATTTTTATTGCAAATTCTCCAAAGAAACCACGTCTAACAAAACCACCACTATAATTAATTAACCAATCTTCATATTGAAAAGAATACTTATCATGTACGTATTGATAAACATGAGTTGTATTATAAAAAAAAACTAAAGTAAAAAAAAACTTTATCACTTATAAATAAATGGTGCCCCCGCACGGATTCGAACCGCGGACCTATTGATTACAAATCAATTGCTCTACCAGCTGAGCTACAAGGGCTTAACTGATAATTATTAACAATTTTGGATTTAATCAACTATTTTTTTTAGATAACTTAAATGATGAAAAACAATAGCAGCACTGTTGGATATATTTAAACTTTCAATTTTTTTATTAATATCAATCTTTACTAAGAAATCTGCATATTTAGTAGTATGTTCATGCATGCCAGACCCTTCAGAACCAAATAGAAGAATATTATTACCTTGCCATTTAATATCCGTGAATATTTTATCTCCTTTTCCATCAAATCCATAAACCCAAA
>Ga0181552_10003626_pt1 | contig 10989 bp, 7 predicted proteins | sample 011ome_18_FD_130583 | JGI IMG/M metagenome (GOLD analysis project Ga0181552, IMG submission 130583) | Coastal salt marsh microbial communities from the Groves Creek Marsh, Skidaway Island, Georgia - 011501BT metaG (megahit assembly) | ecosystem: Environmental > Aquatic > Marine > Intertidal zone...
GAGGTCAGCGCTAATTTGTGTATCGACACGAAGCGGGTCTATGCAGTGGGCGGGTCAAACGGGGGTATGTACGTCTGGGACCTGGGCCGCGATACCCGCACAGCCCAAGTTTTCACCGCGGTGGCGGCGATCCTTGGCCTGCCTCATCGCGGTTTTCTTGACCCTCCGATATTGGACGGCGGCATGCCCGTGATCTCTGTGACCGGCACCCGCGATCGTACCGTGCCACCGGGAGAGTGGGGGCAGCAAACCTTTACCACCACCTCTGATGGCGACGTTTATCATTACACCGGCGCGTCAGCGATTACCCGGGTGTGGGCCGAGGCGCAGGGTTGCGACACGAGCCTGCCAGCAGTACCCGTGGATGTGGGCGTCGCCAATGCAGAGTGCCGCGGCTGGTCTTATTGTCAGACCGATTCCCAGTGGCCTCCGGTTCTGGACTGCCGGGGCGATATGGGCCACACATACAGCCTTAGCTGGTCGTGGCCATTGATTTTGGATTTTTTTGAGCAGCTGTAATGCTCATCACAATGGCGAGCGCACCACAGTGTGTGTCGGCCACCGGTGACTGCGAGGCACCCTGACTTCAATGAACTTTCCAATCGAGACCGTTCGCGCGCAGTTTCCTTCTCTGGCCACTACTGACGAGGGTCAACGCCGCATTTATTTCGACAACGCGGCGGGCACGCAGGTGCCCCAGCAAACGATCGACCGCATTGTTGATTTCTTTCGCCGCTTTAACAGCAATACGCGCGTTTTTAATCCAACCTCGGTAGAGGTCGACGCGCTGTATGACGATACCGTCAAAGCAATGGCCGATTTTTTGGGTACCACCGACCCTGGTGAGGTGTTGATCGGCGCGAACATGACCACGCTCACCTATCAGCTGTCACGCAGTCTGGGGCATCAGTTTGCACCGGGTGACGAAATCATCATCTCGCGCATGGAGCACGAAGGTAATGTTTCGCCGTGGCTACAAATGGCTGAGGATAATGACTTGGTGGTGAAGTGGCTCGAATTTGATCGCGACACCTGGCGCGTCGAGCCACAGTTACTGCAGTCCTTGCTGAGTGACCGCACCCGTTTAATGGCACTGAACTATGCCAGCAATCTGACCGGTGGCGTAAACGACGTTAAAGCCCTCACCAAAATGGCGCATGAGGCAGGTGTCATCGTTTACGTCGACGCGGTCCAGTTTGCATCGCATCGGCTGATCGACGTAAAAGACCTGAACTGCGACTTTCTCGCCTGCTCTCCCTACAAGTTTTATGGGCCGCACTTGGGGGTGGTGTATGGCAAGCGCGAGCGATTGGAGTCTTTGCGTGCCTACAAACTCCGCTGTGCCAGCGAAGAGCTGCCTTTCCGTTTTAGCCTTGGAACGCCGGCATTTGAACTGATCGCAGGGCTCATGGGCACGCTGGAGTATTTTCAGTGGCTGGCGGGCGAGACTGGTGTCACCGGTGAGCGTCGTCAGCAGTTCGCGGGAGCGTACGCGGCCATGGGCGCCCATGAGGATGCGCTCTCTGAGCAGCTACTTGCTGGGCTGCTGGCTATGCCCGGGCTCACGATGCAGGGCGCCAGCACCTTGACGCATCGGGTCGCGACTTTCTCTTTCACTCACGACCGACATCCTGCCAGCCATATTGCGCGACAGCTTTCAGACGCGGGCCTTTACTGTCATTGGGGCGACAACTATGCCTTTGAGGTGGCGAAAGCGCTGGATCTCGACCCCCAGGAAGGCGTGCTGCGATTGGGGCTAGGGCATTACAACACTGCGGAAGAAGTTGCCGAGGCGCTGACGCTCATCGAGGGCGTGCTCGCAGCGTGATCGGTTTTCACAAGCGCTGAATTAAGCGCTCTCGAGCTCTGACCACATCGCTTCCACCCACTCCCGGATCTGCAGTCCTTCTTGCCAGCGATCTGACAGCTCAAGCTGATCGGCACCCGTAATCGCATAGGCAGGTGGTCCAAGCTCCACCAAAAAATTGAGGGTGGCATCGTGGGTCTGCCTGGCATACCACCCTGACATACCCTGTTGCCACCACTGCCGATACTGGGCAACCCATTCCTGATGTTGGGGAAAATCCAACGCGATTTGGATTTGCTGGTTGTTCGAGATGCGTCCCTGAAAAGAGTCCGAGCGCTCGAGAATGGTTGAAAAGTAGCGGTCGTCGGTTTCATTCAGCGGGATCTGTAGCTCGCGATCGACGACAAAGTGAGAGAGATCAGCACACAGCCTCAGCCCAGGAACCCCCTCCAGCACTTCCAGCGTGAAGAACAGGTCGTTCAAGGTGCCGTTACGGTGCGTCTCCAGCAGGAGCGGAAAGTCATACGCTTCTGCCATCGCCAGCCACGTCTCGACGGTCGGCACAGCCTCGGCCGCAGTCAACGGCATGACCCCGCCGATCACGTTGACCTGGGTGGCATTCATTTCTGCGGCCATCTCTAACAGCGGCTGCATGGAGTCCACGTCGTGGGGAAAGGCATTAACCATGCACTTCAACCCCAATGCCTCAAAGGCCGGTTTGAGTTTGAGGCAATCAGGGATCTCGGACACGTTGGGGTCCAGACACGCGCCCGCGTAACCTGCCGCGGCAATACGCTCCATGTGCACGTCGACCGGCTCTTCGGGCTGCCCGGGAATGCGTCGCTCCATCGCCCAGAGTGATTGGTATATATCGAGGGTATGTGCCATCGATGGGGGCGTTAGAAGGACGTCAAAAACGACGCGGCGTTGCCGCCGGTCAACTGCGCAGACTGGGCCGCACGCAAAAAGTCTCTGCCCGACGCGGGCTCAAGCCCGGGCGCATCGTGAAAGATACGGTAGCGGCGGTAGCGGCAGTACATGACCAACTGCGGCCACAGCCGGATCACGGTGTCCGGGTCCTCGCCGAATAACTCGCGATGCAATGCAGGCAACTCGAACCAAGGCGTGGTGGGCTTGGCGTGATGGGCATTGTGGTAACCAAAATTCAGAATCAGCCAGTTCACCCACTCGTAACGCCACGAGAGAATCGGGCTAAACGTGTGTTCTTGCTCCCACACCAGATCGCCTTTGTGCTCAGATACCTCATCGGTATACAGGTTGGTGCGATAGGGGTAGTCGTGTTCTAGGCCGTCAACGAACCGCAGCACGATAATCATCAGCATGTAGGCGATGAGATAGCCCACTAGGGCGACCGGCGCGTAGACCGCGAGCGCGGCGAGCAGGCCGAAGCGAACCAGTATCACTACGACGTTGCGCGAGAGCTGGTCCCGGCGCTGGGGAATAATAAAAGCGGTGAACACCATAATGGTGTGCATCAAGATGCAGTGAGCGGGGATGAAACACCACTCCAGAAAAGTCGTGACGCGATAAACGAGCGGATGTTTTTTGAAGAAACCCTCGTAATCAAACCACACCACATCGTCGTTCTCGACGTGATGCCGGAAGTGCTTGGTGCGGATGTCTTCCACCGTGCCGTAGCAAGAACCGCAGATCCACCCGAGCCAGCCCGCCAATTGATTGTTGTGCCGATTCACCGTGAAAACGGTGTTGTGGGCGCACTCGTGGATCAGATAGGCCGCGATGATCATGCCGTGGCCCAGCAATAAAACGCCGGGGATAAAACCCACCCAGCCGCCTGTAAACAGCAATGACCATCCCAGCGTGTAGGCCACCAGAGAATAAACGATGGCGCCGGTGTGCCAACGGCGGCCCTTTGGCGTTTTAAAGGTCCAAGTTGTCATAGACAGCGTTGATTCCAGTTAGGCGCGCCGCGTTGTCGAGGCTAAAAATGACGCGATGTGAGAACGAGAACGGTTAATGTCCGACTCAGTATGCCGCGCAGTATACGAACGCCGGTGAGAGAAAAAAACCGGTGTTGGAGTGGCCAACCGGCCCGGAATTAACGGTGCGGTCAGTCTGGGCGGTAGTCTTCGACCGGCTGGCCCAAGATGCGCAGTCCCACCACAGTGACCACGGTCGCGCCAAGCATCCCCACCCACCAGGGCAACCCAAAACTAATGGGCAGAGTGCCAAAACCCAGCGCGGCGGCCCCCGCGAGTAGCGCATAGGGTAGCTGTGTACGGACGTGCTCAATGTGATCACAACCCGCAGAGAGAGATGACATGACGGTGGTATCCGAAATGGGCGAGCAGTGATCCCCCCACACCGCACCCGTCAGCACCCCCGAGACCGAGGCATACAAAATGAAGTAGTCGTCGCTCGCAATCAGGCCCTCGAGCCCCATGATGGCCCAACAGAGCGGCAGCACGAGTGGCAGGAGAATGCCCATGGCGCCCCAGCTGCTTCCCGTTGAGAAGGCAGTGAACGCGGCCAGCACAAAAATGGTGGCGGGCAGAGCGGCGGCTGGCAGGCTGTTGCCAAGGCTGGCAATCAGAAAGTCTGCCGTGTGCAGTTCGCGGCTGATCTCCGACATCGACCAGGCGAGCACCAGAATAATCATGGCGATAAACGTAAATCGCGCGCCTGACACCCAGGCGTCGACGATCTCATCCAGGGAGAGCAGACGCTGCGCTACGGTCATGACAATCGCAGTGAGTGCGCCTGCCAATGACGCCCACATCAGGGCCTGGTAAGAGTTCGCCGACCCGATGATGTCACTGATGGTCTCACCTTCACCCGTGATAAACAGGCCGGTCAGGATGCCAACGATCATGACGGCAACCGGCACCAACGCGTTGGCCGCTCTGGGAGGCACGCCGTCCTTCATCGCCAGCGCTGCCTCGTCGTCCTGACCCACCTTGGATTTAACGGGTGGTGCCGTTACCCCGGTGGAACGTGCGCGTCGCTCAGCGGCGAGCATGGGCCCAAATTCGCGACCGGTGGTGATCACCAGGACCACCAGCAGGATCGCCATGAAGGGGTAAAAACTGTAAAGAATGGAGTTGAGAAAAATGCTGTACGGGCTCATCTCTAAGCCCTCTAGCTGAACGCTGGCATCGCCAATCAGACTCACCTGATAGCCGATCCAGGTGGTGACCAGTGCGACCGTCGCCAGCGGCGCCGCGGTGGAGTCCACGATGTATGCCAACTTCTCTCGAGAAATACGCAACCGATCGGTGATGGAGCGGCTGGTGTTTCCCACGACCAAGGTATTGGAGTAGTCATCGAAGAAGATGAGCAGCCCCAGTGACCACACTGCCAGCTGGCCACGTTTGGCGCTGTTAGCGCCGGTGATGATCCACTCGACGATGCCGCGCATACCGCCATTGCGCGAAATGACGCCAACCATACCGGCGATCATGAAGGTGAACAGCATGATGGTGGCGTGATCAAAATCCGCCACGGCATTGGCGACATACACCTCGAAGCTGGCGAAGAGCCCGATCACCACACCCTCTGCACTGAGCCCCTCCAGTGCCCACGCCCCGAGCCACAGGCCCAGCATTAGTGCGGGCAAGACGCTGCGGATCAGTAGCGCCATGCCGATTGCCACCAAGGGCGGCAGAATCGAAACCCATGCGGGGATCACGGGAACGTCAAGTGACTGAAGCGGTTCCCCGTTCCACTCCAAACTCATCTGTGCGCTCGAGGCGTTGGAGATCGCCACATCTGAAAAGACCCACTGGTCGCCTCGGCGATCCGGCGTGTAGAGCAGTTCATTGACGCGCAGTAGAGGCGGGGTTGGATCAGCGGCATTTCCCGGTTCAGGCAACGTTGCCTGCACGTCATAGGCGATGCCCTCGAGGAATACCTGCGGTGTCGAAAGCTCAGCGTCGGCGGCAGCTGCGGTGAGCGGGGTGCCGATCAGTAGGCACACCCAGAACGCCTGCGCCCAGATCACCAGTTTACGTCCCATGCCCCGTCCCTTTCTTTTTTCCGATTATTACAGCAATCGGTCATCATGTATTGCCGGACGGGGGGATAGCTGACGGCGACGGCGCAGAAAGGCTCTTTACTGATGCTCTGCGTCATCGAAAAGACCATCAGGGGAGTGAGAATTGGAGGAATTCCTTTTGTTTTTGGCAGGCCTAGCGGGAGGTATGGTCAACTCCATTGCTGGCGGCGGCAGCTTTATTACCTTTCCTGCATTAATCGCTGCAGGGGTGCCCCCCATCGCGGCCAACGCCACGAATACCTTCGCATCCTGTGCAGGATACGTAGGGGGTGCGGCGGGGTTTCGTCAGGAACTGTGGACGCATCGGGCTGCCTTACCCCGCATTCTGCTCTGCGCGGCACTCGGCGGTGGATGCGGCGCCTGGCTGCTTCTGCAAACGCCCTCTGTCACCTTTAATCGGGTCGTCCCGTGGCTATTATTATTCGCGACGATCCTATTGGTGTGGGGCGAACCGCTGCAGCAGCGCTGGCGCCTTACAGCGGGCACGTATGCTGCGTTATCGCGCATCACCACCGCATTGCTGACGGTTCTTTTGTTGTTGGTGTGTACCTACGGAGGGTTTTTTAACGCCGGCTTGGGCATCATCCTGCTGGCGTATCTGACGTTTGCCGGCTATCAGGATATTCACCTGATGAACGGCTTGAAGCTAATTGTCTCCGCGATGGTGGCGCTGTGGGCCATCGCTGTTTTTGGTGCGGGCGATTTAATTGCCTGGCGTGAGGGGGCCATTGTGATGGCGGGCACGCTGGTGGGGGGGTATGGCGCCGCCCGCACTGCCCGGTTAGTGAACCCCGAGCGAGTGAGGCAGGTCATCATCGCCGTTGCCGCGGGCATGACCGCCTACTTTTTTATCTGGGGTTAGTCGCTTGTCACCGCGGTGCTGCGGATCTGGCGAGCAAAGCCGATGGCCGCCGCAGCACCCACAATTGAGAACCCGAGTAACAGCGTGAACAGGTGCTGAAAGCCCAGCAGGCCGGGGTTTTGATCAATCAGGTAGCCCGCCACCGCAGCGATATAGACATCCGGCGTATAGCCAATCACCGATACCAAACCGACTGCGGTACCCGTCACAGCGAGCGGTATTTGTCCTTCCTGCAGCAGCCCAAAGTACAGGCCGCGTAAGCCAAAGATGGCGATGCCGGTGACCAGCGTGTTGAGCAAAATCATCGAGAGGGTGCCCAGCGCGGTGCCGGTGAAGGCGAACAGCGAGTGGCTGATGATCAGTAGCACAAAGCACACCAGCGCCATGCGCGAAATGCCGAAACGATCGCCCAGTAAGCCCAGCGCCAAAGCCGCCACGGGTCGGGTCCAGGCGCCCACCGCGACGATCTGCGCCGCGTCAATCTCGTCGATGCCGTGGCCGCGTACCGCAAATAGCGCATATTGATCAAAAGCCTTGTAACTGGTGTAGGCACAGACGAGCACGGTGGCCTGCAACCAGACAACGCGTAGTTTGATCACCGATTTGATTTGTCGAAAAAAGTCGCCGGGAGGTGGGCTGTGGCTATCGCTGGCGGCACCGTCTAAGCCGCGTAGCGTGAACCACACCAAAACGCCGACGGCGGCAGTGACGGCGGTGTAGCCATAGATCACCTGCCGCAAGACCGCGCCCTTCTGTGTGAGTGAGGCGGCGTCGTAGCCCAATGGAAAAGCCACCGAAAAAGCGAACACCCCGGCCGAGGCTAGGATGGCAGCGAGTAATCCCCGGCCGCCGTCGAGCAAGCCGTAGGCAAGCCCCTGCTGGTTATCGCCGCCCCAGGCGCGAGTTAATTTGATCAGTGCTGCCCAAAACAGCAGAATGTTGGTGAGACCAAAGAAACCCCAGATCAGCATGACACCGGTGACATCTGGGAAAGTCGCAAGGTAAAGGCCGCCTAAGGCGGTGGCCCATAGTGAGCCTGCCAGCAGCTTGCGCGGCTCGAATCGATCCGCCAGCGGTCCGCCAAAGAAGTACGCTGCCATGGCGATAAAGCCATAAGCGCTCTGGGCGACACCGAGCTCGGTCGCTGTCAGATCAAAGACTTCGAGAAACGTTGGGCGAAAAAAGCGTGTGACGTGATAGGGGAGGGTAAAGATTGCCTCCCCGGCCAGAATCAAAGAGAGAATGATCAGCGCGCGTTGCCACCTGCTGCGCTCCATGATGACGGTTGTCTCCGTGACGCTTCTGATTCAGCTCGCCGCGGCTTAACCGACCCAGGACAGCAGCTGCTGAATGATGATCACATTGGCAATATCAATGAAGAATGCCCCCACCAGCGGTACGATGATGAATGCCTCATGGCAGGCGCCGTAGCGCTTGGTCACCGCCGACATATTGGCCATGGCGGTTGGGGTGGCACCCATTGAGAAGCCGCCAAAGCCAGCCGACACCACCGCTGCCTCGTAGTTTTTGCCCATGAGCCGGAACACGACGAAGACAATGAAAATGGCTGCCACCAACACCTGGGCGCCAAGAATCAGCACGAGAGGTCCGGCGAGGCTGGCCAGCTCCCACAGCTTCATGCTCATCAGTGACATGGCGAGGAAGGTACCGAGTGATACATCAGCAATCAGGGCGATCGCAGGGGTTCGTGAGGGCCATGAGGTACCGGTGATGCGTGGTAGTCCTGTGGGCCGCAGGTTGCTCATCACAATTCCGGCAAAAAGACAGCTCACGAACAACGGCAGTTGAACGCCTGCGCCTTCCAGCGCCTCGTCCAACAGCACGCCAATAATCACGCAAATGTGAATCGAAAGGATAGCGTCGAGTACGTCCATGTAATGGATGTCGATGCCTCGGTCTTCGTGTTTGACGCCAACGTCCAGGGTCTCTTCCTCTTCAGATTTGAGATCGTGGCGGTTGATGAGGAACTTGGCGATCGGGCCACCCATGAGGCTCGCCAGCACCAGCCCAAACGTGGCGCAAGCAATACCAATTTCTGCAGCACCCGTGATGCCGTATTTTTCGGCAAAGATGGGTGCCCAGGCGATGGAGGTGCCGTGACCACCGATCAGCGACACAGTGCCGCCCAGAATTCCCACGGCCGGTTCGAGCCCCAAAACCGAAGCCACGCCAATGCCCGTGAAATTCTGTATGACCATAAACACGACGGTAGCGGCTAATAGAATCATCAGAGGCTTGCCGCCTCCCAATAGGTCGCTAAAGCTGGCGTTGATGCCGATGGTGGTGAAGAAGTACACCAGCAGCACATCGCGCGCGCCGAGGTTGAATTCCACCCCGACTCCGGTAACTACGTAAATCAGCGTAAACAGAATGCACACCAGTAATCCGCCGGTCACGGGCTCTGGGATGCTGAACTCACGAAACGCCGGCACCACTTGGTTGAGTTGCTTACCGACGAAGAGCACCACGATACCCAATGTCACGGTGAGGAAGGTGTCGAGCTTGAGTGTGCCGTCGAGAAGCTCCATAGCGCTGGGCCCTGTCTATTGGATATCAACTTTGAGCCCTGACCATCGGGGAATTGCACTGCGGGGTCAAGTCAGTCAGAGGACGGTGTCAGCTTTCGCACTGATGACGCTGTCAGCTCTCGCACTGCTAAGCACAGCGCATATCGAATGATCGAGATACTGTCGCCTAATGCTAAGACTTTTGTTCGTTATTGGCTCTAAATTGACTTCTGTTTGTTGTTGGCGCTACGGCCGAAGTGTTCTCAGCACACGTTCGGGTCATAGCGCGAGGGAGCGCCACGGTGGCGGTATCTGATACTGGTAACGACGTTACGGTGGAGTGTCCGCGTCGTGCCTCTAGCCGTGGGCAGCCTCGTTACGTAGCCAGTTCGCGTTGGTTTCCGCTAAGTGAACTCAGTAGCCGCGCGCGCAATGGGGCGTTGCGCCGCTTTGTGGTATTTGCTGCAACGCTATTGGCTCTCGGCGTTTTTTCGAGATTGTCGTTGGCTGCCGTAGATTGGAGCACGATTACCCTTAAGACCAGTGTTGCGACCCCTGGATATGCGAGCGGCCTTGCGCTCTCTGCCAATGGGCGCTACCTCTACATTGCCGACGATGACGGCAATGCTGGTCTCGATATTGTCGACCTGCTCCATGGTTCTGGTCCCACCATTATCGGTAGCTATGATGGTGGCTTCGGGAATTCGCTCGATGTGGTCGTTAATAGCACGCACGCCTTTCTCGCCGCTGGTGTAGGTGATCTTCACGTAGTCGATATATCAGATCCAACCTCTCCCCAAGCGGCGGACACTCTCGCAGTCTCGGGTAATGCCTTTGGCCTGAATCTCAATGGCAATACGCTCTCGATCGCTCATACCAGTGGCGGCGTCACTATTGTTGATGTGTCAGATCCAACCAATGTCTCTGCGACAGCCAATTTTGACACTCCTGGAACAGCCTATGACGTCGCTGTGGCAGGAGGCAACTTCTATGTTGCTGATTTGAGTAGCGGCCTCCGGGTTTACGACAGTGGCTATAACTTCATTGGTTCATATAACACCGGCTCTTTGTGGGCTGGTCAGATCACCTTGTCTGGTGATGGGCAAACGGCGTTTATTTCTGATTGGTCGATAGGAGGTGGCAGTCTTCGCATAGTCGACATCTCTACCCCTACTAACCCACAGCTCTTGGCCAGCTTTGCCTCCACTGACGGTACCGAGGTTGTTTTATCCAGCGACGAATCGCTGGCGTTCCTGGCCGATGACGCTGGCGGCCTAAAAGTAGTTAATGTGAGCAATAAGGCCAATCCAACCTTAGTCAGCAGCTATGCTAATTCGTCACGGTTTTATGGTGTCGTTGTCTCCTCTGACGACAGGGAGGCCTACGTCGTTGATATCAACACGGGCCTTGAAATTTTTGGCCCGCTCGACGGTGACGGTGACGGAATCAACGACGGCTCCGATAACTGCCCTCTGGTCAGCAACGCGGATCAGCTGGACACCGACTCCGATGGCACGGGCGATGCCTGCGATACCGACGATGACGGTGATGGCATCGACGACGGCCCTGACAACTGTCCGTTAATTGCCAATGCAGATCAGCTGGACACCGACTCCGATGGCACGGGTGATGCCTGCGATACCGACGATGACGGTGATGGTGATAACGACGGCTCCGATAACTGCCCGTTAATTGCCAATGCAGATCAGCTGGATACCGACTCCGATGGCACGGGCGATGCCTGCGATACCGACGA
>Ga0181552_10003651_pt1 | contig 10938 bp, 8 predicted proteins | sample 011ome_18_FD_130583 | JGI IMG/M metagenome (GOLD analysis project Ga0181552, IMG submission 130583) | Coastal salt marsh microbial communities from the Groves Creek Marsh, Skidaway Island, Georgia - 011501BT metaG (megahit assembly) | ecosystem: Environmental > Aquatic > Marine > Intertidal zone...
TTATTTCTCTTGGAATTATACAGCACAAATTTAGTCACTTTCATTTTCCAACAACCAATATAGTAAATCAAAAATTCTGTACATTATCTAATTTTTTAGAAAATATTAATTATTATATTGATACTAACCACATTTCTGATAAAATCATTTTACCGATACACTTCATTCAAATGAATGATACATTATTATCTATTTTATTAGAAAATGTATCCAAAATTAATGATGTTTCTAAGACAAAGCAACTAATAATTTCAAATATTGAGAAAGTTTCTTTTTCAATGACAGAAATATTAAAAAAACCGAATACAAAAAAAAAATATGCTGTTAATGAGTTATTTATTTTACCATTTCAATTTCATAATAATAAATTAGAAAAATTAAAAAAATCATCTGAAATTAAAAAGTATTCCAAAGATATTAAAACATATATTCAACAATATCAAAATTTAAAAGATTTTTTTAAGAATCATTTTGATGATAAAGATAAAAATATAGAAAATATGAAATATTCTGAAGAAGTATTATATTTATTGCTACATCTTCATATTCAATTAATGTATCAATGCTATAATACATACATAGATAAATTAACTTCTTTAATTCATCAATTTTCTATATCATCTAATAGTGATTTACAGCATTTGAATTTTAAAAAAGCAAATAAATTTATTGAAAACTTAACTAATTCTACTTATAAATTTAAATTAATTTTACTTAATAATATGATGAATTTATTTTTACCCAATAATGTTTCCAATAATTTTTATGGTCTTGATTTAATGAGTCAGGGATATTATGTTTTAAAAAGCAGTTCTTTTTTAAATGACCATATACTTGAAAAATATCCTCTTTTTCGAAATCGTCATCGTGAAGAATTATTAAGTCATTTTATTATACAAACGAAAAATAAACATGATTATTATGATAAGCGTGAAATTTTAGAATTAGGTACATATTATTGTCATAATAAATATATTCATAATGGATTAACTATTTTTAGTAAATATTTTGATAAATTTCAACATGTAATTCAAATGAATATGATACTTATTAGTTATTTAAAAAAATACTTTGAAAAATGTACGATTATTGAAAATTTAAAAATAATAATGAATAATTATTCTTATATTACTTCAAAAACTCTTGATGCTGATCAAAAAAAATATTTAGAAACTATCTTATATCAATATTTTAAAGAAAATTTGGAAAAATCATCCAAAGCAATTATAAAAATTATGATGCATAAAAAATTAAATCATGATGGAAAAAATAAAAATAAGAATAATAAAAATAAGAATAATATAAATAAGAATAATATAAATAAGAAATATCAAAAACAAAATAATAACTCAAATATTTTATCCAATGAACAAAAAGAAATGGAACTACTTAAATCAAAATTATACTATGTTCAAGCACACATTATTTTTAAAGTCATTGAATATATTTTGGTGAACATAGATATAAAAAATAAATTGATTCAAAAGTGTTCCATGTTAGAAAAAGATTTTACAAAAATAATTCGGCAAAAATTGAAATAAATTGTTTTTTATTTTTATTTTCTTTCACGAAAATAAAAACCTATTACTATTATAGAGTTATGTATAATAATAATAATAACAATAATAATAATAACAATAATAATAATAACAATAAAAATAATTTAAATAATAGCAATAATAATAACAATAATAATAACATTAATAATAGCAATAATAATAGCAATAATAGTAGCAATAATCTATCAAAAAAAAATAATAAAAATAAGTTTGATTCTTTATATATTAATTACAATGATATTTTACCAGATAAAATAGTGACCAATTTATCTTCTTTTTTAGATTATAAAGCTCATGAACAATATAAAATTAATTTTAATTTATTTTTATTAAAAAATGTGATTAAAATTAATGAAGATAATGAATTATTAAAAAAAGTTAATTGTCTTCAAGATAGTGATGAATTCATTGATTTTTATTTTGATAAAATAGATGATAAATTAAATAATAATAATTTAGATACTAATAGTCATAATTATTTAGTACAAAATTTAAAGAGAACTTTTATTAGCAATAAAAAACAACTTGAACAATTAGATAGTTCCATTAATCAAATTGTAAAAATAAGAAAAATGGTAAACTTATCAAATGTTGTTAATAATAAACTTAATTTTCAATTTTTAAATAATTTTTTCTTTTTAGAAGATCGTTTAAAAGATGACGTTGGTGAATGTATCGCGCATTTCTTATTTTTATATATTCAAATTACTATGAATGGTGGAACTAATTTAACTAATAATCGACTTAGTAAAACCATTTATCAAAATAATTTATTTACAAATGATGCTGAAATGACTAACTTTACTAATTTACATAGTATCATAAAATTTATGCCTCTTTATTATTTAATTATTAATAATTTTGCGTCTTCTAATAAAAACATGCAGCTTCTTTTTCAATACGATAAATTTATAGAATTTGTAAAAAAAAATGTAGAACTTAAAATAAATAAACATGATCAACAAAAAGATAAAAAAAAACAGAAAAAAAAACATAAAAAGCATAAACATGAAGGAGGAGGTGTAAATTATTTAACAAAAGTATTACAAAAAAAAACAAAAGATAAAATGAGAAAAAAATTTAATAAAAGTATAAATAATGACCATTCTGATCAAAATAAACAAAAAAAAAAATCAGCTTCAAATGAAATAATAAAAAAGTTTGAAAAAATTAATATTATTATCAATGAAAAAGAATCGGGTTATAATTCTGATACTTATAAACAATTTAAAATTTCTTTGAATAATTTTTATCAAAATAAATATAATAATCGTGAAACTTTTGAGACTTCTATTAAAAAAATAATAAAACAAAAATTAGAAGATTTAAGTTCTATTAGTCTGAATTCTTCCATATCAAATCCTTTTAACGATAATGATATTTTCGATATTCAAAAAATACTTAAAAAATTTAGTGATCAAGAAAAAAAACAATTTTACGAATTATCAAATAAATCTGATCGTATTGAACGAATCATAAATAAGATTGATTTTAATTTATTTAATTACCAGCAAATAGGACAATTATTACTTATTCGAGAAAATGAATCAGCAACTATTAAATTTATGAATCGGCTACAGAGAAATTTACTTGATCTATATTTATGTATTTTTATCAAAAAAAGGGAACTAATTAATTTATTTTTGAATTCTATTCTATTTCGATTTAATAATATAAATAATGTATCTATGAATAATTTAATGAATAGTAAATTATCTAATGAAAATAATAAAAAAAATAATAAAAAAATTAAAAACAAAAATAATGAAAATATTATTCATCAAAATAATAATGAAAAACCAAAAATAAATAAAAGTAAGAGAAAAAATATTGAAAATGCAGTGGAAAGTAAAATGAAGGAATATAAAATTATTGATTCTAAAAAAAAGAAAAAAATTGAATTTTTACTAACAAAATTATATGAATTAGAAGAAGATAAAGGGACCAATAATTATGATAAAAAAGTATATATTATCCAAAAAAAAATACGTAGTGTTTTATTAGACACTAATTAAATAAACATATATTGCTCATTTATTTATTATAATAGATATAATAAATAAAATTTATTTTTATTTTTATTTTTATCTTATCTTTATATCCTTGAAAATTTATTTTTCAATAGAGTAAATTTCATCTAACGAACGTGTGAGATCAGAATTTACACAAGAAAAAAAACAGGGGGTTTTATAATTTAAATACCCGTAGTCTCTAGAAGCAAGTGCGGGATTTTTAATCTTTTTATTTTCTGCATCTACATCTACTACACTACTATAACCAGGTTTATGTGACCATGCTTTATTATCATCTTGACGATACCAATGATAATCATTTTCCTTATCTAGTGCCAAAAATATTTTATAAAATCCAGGTAAGCATTTATTATCAAATGTTTCAATATAAGAACCTGGGGAATCTTTTTTCAATCGATTAAAAAAGGCTTGACAATTATAATCCTTAAGTTCTATATGTTCAAACGCAGAACTATACCCAGGTTGTGCCTTTGATTTTATGCCTTTGACAATATTTCCTAAGGCATAACTATAACAATTGTGACTATTTTTAACTCCGTAATTTTGATTCCATAATTTTGGCTGATATTTATGTTCTGAACCAGATAATGGAGAATATTCACGCTTTGATTTTAAAATATCAGATATATTATTCATTTTTGAATTTTTTTTAATTTTATTAATCGTTAATATATAAGGTTCTTTAGAATGACGTTTATAAGATAACATGATTCAAATAAAAGTCGTCTATACTTTAATTTATATATTATTTTTTATTTTTAAAATATAAAAATATAAGATATAATAAAAATTAAAAATTAAAAATTAAAAATTAAAAATTAAAAATTAAAAAATACATTATGTGTAATCTATAATTAATAAATTTCATTTAATGATCTTGATAAATCAGAATTAACACAAGCAAAAAAACAAGGGGTTTTATATGCTCGATGTTTAAAATCACGGTTCGATAATAATGGATTTTTAATTTTACGATCACTTCCATCTTTATCTGAAACTTCAGTTGATCCAGGTTTATGGGACCAATATTTGTTACTATCTTGTCTCCACCAATGATAATCTTCTTTTCGATCTAATGCTAAGAATATTTTATAAAATCCTGGTAAACACTTATTCTCAAATGATTCTACATAGGAACCAGGTGAATCTTTTTCAAGCCTCTTTTTAAAATCCTTACAAGTAAAATTTGCATTATCAAAATATGAAAATCCGGATGCAAAGCCAGGTTGTGCTTTTGATTTTAAACCAGAAACAATTTTTCCTAATGCATAACTATAACAATTATGACTATGTTTTATATTTGACTCTGTATTCCATAATGTCGGTTTATAATCATGTTCGGTACCTGATAATGGGCTAAATTCTTGTTTATTTTTTATTTTTTTATTTTTATTTTTTAGAATTGTTTCATGAATTTTATTTTGCTTATCAAAACGTAAGATATATGGTTCTTTACTTTTATGATTTTTCATTACTTACCTTATAAATAGATTAATTTTAGACAAAATGTTAAATAAATTAAATTGGAAAAGTGCAATAATATTGTAATAATATTGTATGAATAATCATGTAGCTTAATTTATAATTATAATTATCGTTAAAATTATTAACAAAAAAATAGAAAATGATAATTTTTAAACTTAAAGGTTATAAAAACTTTGGTATCTTTATTGAAAAGAATTATACAAAAAGAAAGAAATGAGCTCTGAACAAGAACAAGATAAACAATCATCTTCCTCAATGAATAATATAATTTTGGAAAAATTAGCTTTACTTACTGAAAATTTAAATTTAAAAAATGATACATTAATACAAAAATTTGAATCAATAGAAAATAAAATGAACGAATTATCTGATAAAGTGTTGCTGTTAGAAAAAAAAATGAATCATCCTAATAATCCTTACGCCAATTTAGATATAAATAGTGTACAAGAAGATATTATGGAATTAAAAAAAAAAAATGTAGACTTAGAACAATCAGTTGTATTACGTGCTTTAACATTCCGTGATTATCGTACGGTAATTATCTTATTTAAAGAAATATACTTTAAAGAAGAAAATGTTATTGATAAATATCCTATTCGTTTAACCGGAAAAAGATCTTATGAGTATTATTTAAATAATAAGTGGATAACAGATCCATATGGTCATTATATTAGAGATATTATTTTGAGCAATATTCAAACAACATTGTTTAAATATAATACATATGAATATATAAAAGATAATGATATTTTAATAATGAATCAAGATTTCATTTATAAAATAATGGATGAAAAATATTCAAAAATTTATTTTCGTAATATGATTCAAGAAATACGTAATACAATTTAATATTTTTTTTTTATAAATTAAAATTATTTTATTTTTACAATATTTATGTACAATATTGTTATCCATGAATTTGATATTCAGACAATTTAGTATTTAGCCATTGTTGAACAACCGCATTACCTAATATGTCAGAATCAACTTCAAAACCTTCTAATTTACTAATTTTTTTAGAATAATCTTTTTTTTGATTTATTAAATCTTTTTCATCATTGATAATTTTTAGATTTAATATATTATTTTCTTTATTTTTTAAGTCTAGATCCATTTGTAACAAATATAAACTGTGTTTTAATTGTTCCTTTTCTTCTTGTAATTGTTTTACAACAACATTAATATTATTATTTGAAAAAGACGGTTCTGAATGATTTTTCTTAAAACTTGAATTATGATGATGTCTATTATCAAATGATTGATTAATTTTCATAATTTCTAGGTCATCTTCATGATCAAAATCATCATTTTGTTTTATGGGACTTAATGATAATGTTGATCTAACAAATTGATCAGATTCTATTGAATTTGATGATTTCGCTAAATATTGTTCATCCATATTTTTTTTAACCGCATTGCTATAATCAAAATTAGGAGTATTTTGCATAAAATACTCTTCAGAATCAGAATTACCTGAATTATGAACCATCCTATTTTCTTGATTTGATTGATAATTATTACTATCATTGAAAATATATATAGGTTCAATATCAGTAATATTAATTTTTTTATTTTTACAATTTTCTGAAAATATGAGATCTAGATGAAGTCCAACACGAATACTTGTTTCTGATTCATTTCTCTGGAAATCACTAAAACAATACGGAATTTCTTTATCTTGTATCATAACAGTATTATGTCTTCCTTGCTCGCAATTTTTGCAGTTTCCATTTGTATAAATAAATTTACAAATATTATAGATAATACGATACCCTTTTGGGAATTCAAGAGAATTATTATTTAATACACTGTTTAAAATATTAATACGTAATGGTTTCTGAATAAAATAACATAGATTTATTGGAAAATTTTTCTCATTATGACCCGGATTATTACATTTTTCTAATATACAATGAAAACAAGCTTTATTTTCTAGACACAATGAAGATAGTGTATAATCTTTATTTTTTTCTTTTGGTGTAGCTACAGATCTTTCTTTTATAGTGTTAGGTTGTTTATTTTTACTCAATTTTTTAGATTTTAAATCTTCAATTTCGTTATCATTTAGAGTAAAATAACAAACGTCACCCATAATTTAAAATAATAGAATATGTAAAAAATAAATATATTTTGATAATAGTATAATTACCATTTGTACATGATTGTGTAAATTATTTTCATTTTTTTATTTTCCATTATTTTTTATTTCTTTTAAGTATAATTATTTATAATTTATTAACAAAAGTATATGTAATTTATCATATATTTTATTATAATGTATCATATATTTAATAATAATGAATTATTATTATTAAATAAATAAGTTATATTGTTATTACCACCCTATAACTATGATAGAAATATTAAATTTGGATAAATCACAACATTAAATATTTTATTTTATTTCTTGATCTATATTATATTTATTTCTTTAAATATAATATAACGCATGATAGAATGTATATTGTTAGATGAAAAGAAAATAATATAAAATAATAAATAATGAATTAATAATACATTATTATTAATAACAAAATATTTTATAATTATGTTCTATTATTATAACCACAATAAAAACATGTTTAAGAAATATTAAATTTGGTTTAAAACACAATATTTAATATTTAATATTATTATTAAATAATTAATAACCAAGTGGTTACTAATATATAATATGATTTCTTTAAATTCATTTTATAAATATAAAAACTAAATCTAAAGATATCTTTAATTTTTATTTTTATTTTCATTTTCATTTTTTTTGTAATTTTTTACCAAATATTTTTTAAAACTATTATAATCGTAATTACCATGATAATTTTTAACAATTGGATAAAAAAATATAGCTCCTATCCCAGCAATAACAAATAAAAATCGAATAACATTCTGTATATTGGATAAGTATTCATTATTAAAATACATAAATAACAAAATCACAAAAATGACTGCAAAAAATAAGATAGATTTAATACTCATTTACTTAATGTACATATAATTTTTAAATAAAAAATACCTAATTTATATTTTAATTATGATTCAAAAATAAAATATAATCTAATATTAATATATTGTATATTTTATTAAATCATGCATAATATATATCAATTCATTTTAAAACATATTCCAAACGATCTTAAAAATGACCTAATTATCTATTTTATTTTCTATATAATTTATGCTATCATTGAAATATACGTATTTTCTACAATTATTAGTCAAATTATTAATTATATAAAAACAAATAAAAACATAGATCAGCTTTATTTTAAACGCTTAATTCAGCAATTTATTGTATTTTTGGTCTTATATGTCATAATTTTAACTATTTATCGATATTTTCAAAATAAAACTATGATTAAAGTTAAGACAAATGTACGTAGTATTTTACTTACTTTGATTCTTAAATCCAATGATAATAGTTATCATGAAAAAAGTTATATTAAATATGGTACATTAATTAATCGTTTTTCTGAAAAACTATTTTGGTCACTAGGTAATGTTATTATGTATATTCTTCCTTGTCTTATTACCATTTGTATTGTGGCATTTTACTTATTATATTTTGATGTAAAGATGTTCTTTTTATTTTTAATCATTAATATTGGAATCATGTGTTTATTCATTTATAAATTTAGTAGTTTTAAGAAAAAATCTACAGTATATGAACAATCAGTAGTCAATTTGGAAAGTCGTCAAATCGAATATTTATCTAATTTTGATAAAATTATTTTCCGTGGATTTTCTGATATAGAAATTAATAATTATAAAAATCATTGTGATAAAGTAAAAGAAAATGGTTTAAATTATTATTCGAATGTATTAAGCTATGAAACAATAATCTTGTTTATCATTAATATTACATTGTTTGTCATTATTTATTATTTTATCTATAACAAAAAATCCGAAAATATCGTTTTTATTATTACATTAATGTTATTATATCGCTCTCGTATTGAATCATGTATATTAAAATTGTCAGATACATTAGAAATATTAACAAAATTAGATTTGGTTCAGGAGAATTTTGATGTATTATTACCAAATTATTATATTAAACAGAATAAACACTACAAAAAAAGTCCTTTAGCTTATAATAAAATTGAATTTAAAAATTTAAAATTTAGATATCCATCAACAGTTCGTCCTGTATTTAATAATTTTACCATTGACTTTGATTTTCAAAAAAGTAAATTAATTGGTTTATATGGTCATAGTGGATCCGGAAAATCAACTTTATGTAAAGTTTTATTAAAAATTTATAATTTAAATGATGGTACAATTACTATAAATGGTACAAATATTGATCAATTAGATAACGCAACAATTAAGAAAAACATTACTTATATTAATCAAAATAATAAACTATTTGATAATGATGTCGAATATAATTTGAAATATGGATGCACAACTCATGAAATGTGTAATCAAAATTTAAAAGAAGTGGTTCATAATAAAAATTTAAAAAATATTTTTCACAAAGACGATTACGAAGAAATTAAAAAAATTAAAACAGGATTCTTAGGTGAAAAAATTTCTGGAGGACAAAGACAAGTTATAAATGTACTAAATGGATTAATTTATCCTTCGAAATTACTTATTTTAGATGAACCTACAAGTAATTTAGATTTTGAAAGTAAAAAAGAACTAATTGAAATCATTAAAAAATTTAAGAAATATAAAGATGGTATTATTATAATCACACATGATAAAGATTTATTAAATATATTTGATCGCACGATAAATATGGATCAATTTAATAAATAAATACATGTATGTGCAGAACATATATATTTATATAAACATATATATAAACATATATATAATCATATATATAATCATATATATTGACTTATTTACATAATTGTAAATTATTTATTTATGGAATAGTCTTTCAAGTTTACTTTAATCTATTTTCTCCTTTATTGAGAATGTAGAACGGTGATTTGATAATACATGGTAAATATTTAATATTGAATGTATTGAATTTATGTCTTCAATTTCTTCTTGATTCAAAATTTGAGAATATTGTTCTTGATTTTGTTCATTTTCTTCTATATGTAGGTTATTTTCATTTCTAATTTCATCTGCGATATCTATATCACTTGCAATAATACTTTCAATATCATTTTCATCATATACACTTTCTTCAGTTTCCTCATCTTCTTCATAAAATTTTTGAACAGAAGATAGTGTACTTCGCATTAAATTAATAATATAACCCCGAATAATACTTGAATCTTCTGCTAAACTAGAGGTATTCCAGTAATCTTCAAAATCCAAGTCATTAAATAATTCAAAAATCAAATCTATTGCTAATGAATTAGTCATTTTTTTAGAAGTATTTTTCTGAAACGGAATTTGTTTTCTACAAATTGGACATAAATTATCTCCAGTATTTTTTTCTAAAAATTCAAGAAAACAGTCACAGTGAAAATGATGACCACATCTAGTTGAAGCATAGTTATGTTTTACAGATAGAATTTTATCTTGACATATAGAACAATTCATTTTTCTTTTTGGTCGATGTAATCGACTAAATTATTATTTATATTAGATAAATATAAATGATTTATAGAATTATTACTACTTTATATCATAATTTAATGTAAAAAAATCATTTTTTTGTACAATTTCGTATTATAAATAAATCCGGAATAAGATAAATGATAGTACAAACTATATTATAAAATATTTTACTTTTATTACGCGCTACACATTTCACATTCCCCTTGTTCAATAGCACTATTATTTCTAGAAGATACTTTTTTAGCCTCAATTGTGAACTGTTGCGCTTGTGCCTTAGGCTTCGTGCGAATATAATAACTTCCCGTTTTCAATCCATTTTTCCATCCATAAAATAA